>OJRD01000244.1_pt1 | contig 43592 bp, 48 predicted proteins | sample 1599051 | NCBI WGS metagenome assembly OJRD01 (sample SAMN03922523, study PRJEB24848) | human gut metagenome | isolation source: stool sample | host: Homo sapiens | place: Germany | collected 2010-02 | reverse complement strand
ATGCCACTCGCTTTGATTTTGGCACAGGTGGAAGCTCAATAAAGTTAGCAATATTTTTTTTAACATAGTTATTTATCTCGGCATATTCAAAAATTTTTTTGAGTAATGTTTTTATATCTTTTTTGGGGTAATAACTGTCTGCGACATCATTTATAACAGCGTTCAAATCCTGCAATGTAATACTTTCGATATTTCTCGCATATAGTACGCCTAATTTTTTCCACGCTATTTTATACGCACAACGCTTTGATTCACCTAAGTTTTTGTATTTTTCTGTGTTGATGAGCAATTCGTGTATTGCTGATAGCGATTTGTCTTTATTATGTGTTCCTTCTGTTGCGGTTGCCAGCCATTTTATAGCATCCTTTTTTGTATTAAAATGCTTTCGTATAGTTTTTCTTTTTCTCTTATTTCCGTCTATGTAGTAATACAATACTTTTTCCGCACGATATTTATTGTTATGCTTATACACAGATCCTTGTCCGTTACCTCGTGATTTAGGCTTGCGAGAGGATGTTGTCTTTCTTTGGTCTGTTCCACAAAAATTGCAAAAAATACTATTATCAGGTATTTCTTTCTTGCATTTCGTACAAATCATTTATATTCCTCCTATCATTGACAATGAAAAATAAATATTGTATAATAAAAGGGCAGAATTAGCCCTTTAGTGGTTGGGAAAATTCGCTTGCCTCTGAGTGTTGGTAGCGCTCAGGGGCGTTTTTGTTTATTATTAATCTTTAATCTGCTAAAATAAGATGTGATATATGAATGAAATAATTTTGAAGAACAAAGACCAGCATCCATATCCACCTAGTATGCCGGTAATAAACCGTCTAATATTATTAGACTCAAATAGATTGATATATTGAATACCCCAATCTAGCAGCATGATAGCCATGAAAACTACGTCTATAAATATTGGTGTATTTAAGCCTAGCAATAGCGTTACAATTGCAGATGTTTCTCCGATTAGAACGCCACAGCATCGGGCACATATCGGAAATTGATATTGTCTGAAATGAAAACTTCGTTTTGGTATTTGGTGACACCCCAATTGAGCACCGATACGCATAGATTTTACCCAAGCAAGTCTTAAATGATAATATTTGTTTTTCATTATTTTTTTATTTGAATTGCTTACCACAGTTTAAACAACAGTAAATTATTTCGTTAGTGGTTTTTCTGTTGTCTTCAAACTTTCCTTTGGTTTTACCCATTCCGCAAAGACCACATAACCAACCAAACGGACCTAGTACACAAGTCATAATGCAACCTTTGCACCAACCAAAACCTTTATTTTGTCTAGTATCTTTGACTTTTCCTGTTACTTTCTGTTGTGATACAACTTGAATGTTTTCACTTCCGCATTTTGGACACTTCATAAATTTCTCCTTTCGACATTTTTCAACATACGCTATAAGAAAAATGCCATATAATATATTTTGCAACAATGTAGGAGAAATTTCTACGCTTATCGCCCTGACGGTATTTGCAGTACTGTTGGGGCGTTTTTATTTGCATTTTATAGTATCAGGTAGAAATAGTTTCAACCCGAAAGCGTGAGGAGTTTGAGTAGGGTATACATACTCCACTTTTGCTCCTAAGTGATCTGATAATTCATCTAATAAGTCTTTGACTTCTGAAACTTTTGTGTGGCTTGTTAATTTAATATCATAAATTATCCACGCATTTTTATCATAATCAACGTCTGCTATTTTCAAATCAATACAATAAAATTTATAAAAATTTATAATGTTTCTGCTACTCTCTGCAAGGTAAGATCTAAAATTTTGATTACATTGTATATCCCAATCTATGTCTTTTTTAGTAATTAACTCATTAAAAAAGTCGTTGTAATTAAAATAACTTTGTTCATTTTGAGGTGTAGTCAACGGTTCTGTGACTTGTTTTTCTTTTCTTAAAAGATTAGGAATTGAATGGTTCTCCTTTTTTACATAATATGGAGCAGAATGATTTTTTTCTTCTAAAGAAGTCGGAGTAGGATAATTTTCTTTTTCGTTTTCTATCTCTTCTTGCGGCATTGCTTTTGGCAACCTAAACTTGATTGATAACAATAAGAATATTATAGCTACTATGTCATATGTGATGCCGCCAGCGATTCTATCAAATGAGCTTAAATCAGCGTTAGTATACATGACTAAGCTCGCAAGAAAAGAGACAATGGCTATGATTATAAAAATTGTGACTTTAGTTTTGGGAGAAGTCTTTTTTGCTTTTATATTGCGCTTGTGATTTATCATATCAGACAAAATACCTCTGTCCCACAGTTCAACCTTATTTCGCTTGGCTAATAGCTTGGCTGGTTCTGTGAAATATTGATTTGTCATCACAGCAGCTGAGTTACAACCATATGAACTCATCCCAGCGACTACTTCTTGTATAGGCGAATTGTCTAGTTTATGATTATAGCATTTACATTGAATAGCGTATTTTTTATCTTTGCGTTGTGCAACTATATCAACGCCGAAGTCGCCCGATCCTCTCGTAACTTTAACATTACAAAAACCATTATTTTTTAATATGTCAGCACATAAATACTCAAATTCGTGTCCGTCCATATTATCAATCTTCTGTAGTTTATTCATGATATTACCTGTATTTATATTGCTTCAAAATAATAATTGTAAAACTTTAAGGCTTGAATTATAAATTCTTCCGTTACTTCAAAATATTCTGCAAGTTGCCATGTTTCAGTATAGCCGCTTTCGACAGTTTCTATCAGCTCATCTTTTGGGATGAGTTTTTTTATTGCCCATTTGTTGGCTCGATACTCGTGCTTGGAAATTAAATCAAACTTAGAATACTTATTGTAAAAAGCACCCGTCATGCAATGCCCTAGCTCGTGAGCCTTGTGTACGGTGATTTCCTGCTCAGATTTATTTGTGCTGTCAATTCCTATATAACAGTTGCCTTGCTTAGTCATGTGCGACATTGATCCGTTTTTAGGACAGCGGTACTCTAATATTTCAATTCCCTCATTATGAGCAATATTATCAAGTTCAACGTTTCTATTCACCGACAGCCTCCTTGTTTACTTTTTGTTCTTCTTTGCTTCCTCTCTAAGCCTAACCATTTCGGCAAATTGCTTTACCTCTTCATACATTTCATCGGTAATTCCGTCAGCGCCGTTAAAAAGAGCAAATTTTAAATCATCATCATCTACGGACTTATCTTTTATTACGCTTTCGCCCGACAAATAAGCTACGGACACACCTAGAATTTTGGCAATCTCCGGCAGCCTTTTTTTATAGCTTTCATTAGCACCGCTTTTCCATGAGCTGAATGAACTTTTGCTCAGCCCTAAAGTCTCAGTAACAGTTTTTTGAGAAATATGTTTTTCTTTCATTACTTCTAATATTTTGTCTAAAGTGCACATTATATAGACCTCCGATTTGTGAAAAGTAACAAAGTTCTCAAAATATGCATTTAACTATTGACAATTCTCAAAATATAAACTATAATGTTGTTTGTAGACAAAAGTTCACATTTCGAGAATAATAAAAGAAGCTTATGAAAATGGGGGTTTTCAAAAGTTTAATTAAAATGCACATTATTTGGATTTGTGCTTTTATAATACATCTTTTGTGAACTTTTGTCAACATATTCTTTGAAAAAAATGGGGGTGTTACTTATTGTTTACAAATTATTCATAGCTGAAGTGAAGAAGCAATTATCCATAAAAAAATGGAAATATGCAGATTTAGCTAAAGCTACTGGTTATAAGATTGGCACAATCAAAGCGTTTATGAACGGAAGCAGAGAATCCGATAATGTAGCACAGTGTATTGCAAAAGTATTGTCTATAGAAATATAGTATACACTTTATTTGATTTTTGTCAATAGCAATTAGTCCAAAAAAACGTACAGCAAGAAAAGAGGTGAAAAAAATGCCAAAAACAACACTAGAAGAAATCAAAAATATGGATAAGGAGTTCCTTGCTCCGAGAGATGTCAGCGGATTTTTAAGCTGTGATCCGTATAATATTACGTTGCAAGCGAGAGCTGATCCTGCAAAGTTAGGATTTCCCGTTGTAGTAATCGGGACGAGAACAAAAATACCAAAGAAAGCGTTTATCAATTTCTTTGAAGGAGTTAAGGAGGCGACACTATGACCACACGAGAAGCAATAGCAGTAATAGGATTAGTCCTGATATTGATCTACAGTATCGGCGCAACAATGTGGATAATATGTCCGCAGGTGTTGATACGTTGGGCGGATTATTTTGGCATCAAAATTGAGGACAAGTTACATAGGAGGTAAAAATGACAATAGAAGAAGCGACCAAAGAGTTAGAAAGAGTACTAGAGAAAGACGGAGAACAGATAAGCGAAGAAGCTCTTAAAGTAGCTTTTAGAGTACTAAAAAAAGAGCCTGCACCGTCAGCAAACGATACAAGCTCAGAAGAAAATTATCCTAATAACAATGATACAGCAGAATTAAAAAAATGTCAAGAGAAAGTTGACTACCAAGATAAGTATTTAAAATTGAATGACGTAGTTGGCTCTGTAGATGAAAAGCTAGATAAGCTTAAAGTGATCTTAAACGACCTTTCTGAAGATTATTTTAACTACAACATTAATTTTAATAATTTTGCCAAAGCGATTCGCATACTTAATACACCGCCAGAAGCAAAGACAGAAAAAATATCATCTGCCGACAAAGCTGCGGAAGCATTAATAGTTGAGTTTGGAAGGATACAAGCTTTCTTTGATATAGCATTAGACTATTGCTTTTCAATAAAAACTTTACTTATTAATAGCAAAGAGGTATCTCAATGAGCGTAAAAATAAACAGCTTGGAGATTGAAAACGTAAAACGAATAAAAGCGGTGAAGCTTGAGCCGTCGCAAAACGGTTTGACTGTGATCGGCGGTAAAAACGCTCAGGGCAAAACCTCTGTGCTTGACAGCATTGCATGGGCTTTGGGCGGCGATAAATTCAAACCGTCAGCGCCTGAGCGTGAGGGTTCATGCATTCCGCCGTCGTTACATATAACTCTCTCAAACGGTCTTGTAGTCGAACGCAAAGGCAAGAACAGCTCTCTTAAGGTTATTGACCCAAACGGCAATAAAGGCGGTCAGCAGCTTTTAAATGAGTTTGTTGAACAGTTTGCGCTTGATCTGCCTAAGTTCATGCAGCAGTCAAATAAGGAAAAAGCAGCTACGCTTTTAAAAATAATTGGCGTCGGTGATGTTCTGTATAGCCTTGAGACACAGGAGCAGACTCTATATAATCAGCGTCATGCAATCGGTGTAATTGCTGATCAAAAGGAGAAGTTTGCCCGTGAAATGCAGGAGTATGATGGCGTGCCTAAAGAGCTAGTGTCTGTTACAGATCTGATACTTAAACAGCAGGAAATACTTGCAAAAAACGGCGAGAATAGGCGCAAGAGAGAAAAACGTGATATGTATGACCGTGAGCTTGATGAAGCTAAAAAAGCCTTTTTGGAAGCCGAAGCAAGGCTTAAAAAAGCACAAGAAAACGCTTTGATTGCTCAAAAATCTGCGGAAAACCTTGTTGACGAAAGCACAGCAGAAATCGAAAAAAGCATTACGGAGATAGAAAGTCTTAATGCAAAGATAAGAGCTAATCTCGACAAGGAAAAAGCTGAAGAGGACGCTAAGGGTTACCGCCAGCAGTACGATGAATTTACTGTCAAGATTGAAAATATACGGAAGCAGAAAACAGAACTCCTAAACGGCGCTGATTTGCCGCTTCAGGGGCTTTCAGTTGAGGACGGCGAGCTTATCTACAACGGCTTTAAGTGGGATAACATGAGCAGCTCTGAACAGCTTAAAGTAGCAACAGCTATAGTACGCAGGCTAAATCCAAAATGCGGATTTGTATTGCTTGACAAGCTTGAGCAAATGGATACCGATACTCTTTCAGAGTTCGGGAACTGGCTCGAAGGGCAAGGACTTCAGGCAATAGCAACAAGAGTTTCAACAGGTAATGAATGTTCTATCATTATCGAGGACGGACAAGTTCTTGCGGAAGAAGAAAATAAAAAAGAATGGAAGGCAGGTACATTTTAAATGAATATTACAAAAGGAAAAGTACACACCGCTCAAAAAGTGGTTATCTACGGTCCTGAGGGCATCGGAAAATCAACTTTTGCCGCTCAGTTTCCCGAACCTCTGTTTGTTGACACAGAGGGCAGCACAAAAAAACTTGACGTTGCAAGGTTTGATAAGCCTACAAGCTGGTCAATGCTTAACAATCAGATAAACCATGTTAAGCAAAATCCCTCAGTATGCAAAACGCTTGTGATCGATACTATCGATTGGGCGGAACAACTTTGCATAGACGATCTTTGTTCGCGGCATCAGAAAAAGGGTATTGAAGATTTCGGATACGGCAACGGCTATGTTTACGAAAAGGAAGAGTTCGGACGGTTCTTAAACAGCTTGGAGGAGCTTATTGAAAAGGGTATCAACGTCGTACTTACCGCTCATGCACAGCTCAGAAAGTTTTCACAGCCCGACGAGATCGGAGAATATGACCGTTGGGAGCTAAAACTCGGCAAGAAAACAGGCTCTCAGATCTCGCCTCTCGTCAAGGAGTGGGCTGATATGGTGCTTTTCGCAAACTACAAAACATTTGCCGTAGCGACCGACAAAGAGGGCAAGAAGTTTAAGGCACAGGGCGGACAGAGAATAATGTACACTCAGCACCACCCCTGTTGGGACGCTAAGAACCGTGACGGATTGCCGGAGGAAATCCCATTTGAATACAGTCAGATTAAACATATCATTGAACCTATCGGAAGTACGAAAAAGCCGAAAGAAGAACCAAGAGTTCAAATCGACTTATCGCAGACTGAGGAAATTCTAACGGCTGACGGAAAAATACCCGATGAAAATCCCGTCATTCCCGACGGAATACCAAAGGCATTGGTTGATCTTATGGAAGCCAATAACGTAAGCGAAAGCGATATACAGCTCGCAGTTTCGCTTAAAGGGTATTTCCCCGAAAACACACCTATTGCCAATTATCCACCTGATTTTATCAATGGCGTATTGATAGGTGCATGGGAGCAGGTTCACGCCATGATCAAGGAAAATAAAAAATTACCGTTTTAAGTTTAAGAAAGGAAAGAAAAACACATGAATGAAGAAATCAGAGAAATAGGCTGGGACGATGAGATCTCAGCGGAAGAAGCGGAATTTACACTTTTGCCGGAGGGCGACTATAAATTTACCGTTTCTAAGTTTGAAAGAGCAAGATTTGAGGGAAGCGCAAAAATGCCTCCCTGCAATATGGCAAAGGTCACGTTTACGGTTTGGGGCAAAGATGATTCTGTAGACATTACAGAAAACTTCTTCCTTAACTCCAAAATGGAATGGAAACTGTCGCAGCTGTTCTTAAGTCTTGGACTTAAGAAGCACGGCGAGCCGTTAAAGATGAAATGGCAGGAGGTTACAGGCGCAAGAGGAAAATGCCATGTGTACATAAACGAATACACGAACAAAAACGGCGATCAGCGCAAGTCAAACAGAATCAAGAAGTTTTATGCGTATGACGAAAATGTTACGACCGTTGAGCCTAATACGCCGCAGCCTAAAACACAGCCTGCAAGCGGAGGCTGGACGCCGGGAGCGTTTTAATCATGGAACTTAGACCATATCAAACAGAAGCAAAAGAAGCCGTTTTCAAGGAATGGGACGAGGGCAACAGTAAAACATTACTTGTTTTACCGACAGGCTGCGGAAAGACGATCGTTTTTGCAAAAATAGTAGAAGAGTGTGTAAGAAGGGGCGAGAGGGTTCTCGTTCTTGCACACAGAGGAGAGCTTTTAAATCAAGCCGCAGATAAAATCATGAAAGTAACAGGCTTGGGCTGTGCGGTCGAAAAAGCAGAAGAAAGCTGCCTAAATTCATGGTACAGAGTTGTAGTCGGCTCAGTTCAAACGCTTATGCGGCAAAAACGGCTTTCACAGTTCTCAGAGGACTATTTTGACACAATAATTATTGACGAGGCTCATCATTCCATATCCGACAGCTATCAGAATGTACTTAACCACTTTGATGATTCAAAGGTCTTAGGCGTAACCGCAACGCCCGACAGGGGCGATATGAAAAACTTAGGACAGGTCTTTGACAGCTTGGCGTATGAATACACCTTGCCGAAAGCGATAAAAGAGGGGTATTTGTCTCCTATCAAGGCTCAGACTATCCCTCTTAAGCTTGACCTGACAGGCGTATCAACACAGGCAGGAGATTTTAAGGCAAGCGACATTGACACAGCACTTGACCCGTATCTTTTACAGATTGCCGATGAAATGCTCAAATACTGCGCTGACCGTAAGACGGTAGTATTTTTACCGCTCGTAAAGACATCTCAAAAATTCGCCGCAATATTAAACGCCAAAGGTTTTAAAGCGGCTGAGGTAAACGGAAACAGCGTTGATCGTGCAAAGGTACTAAGTGATTTTGAAAACGGAAAGTACAATGTGCTTTGCAATTCCATGCTTCTTACCGAGGGCTGGGATTGTCCGTCAGTTGATTGTGTTATCGTTTTGCGACCTACAAAGGTCAGAGGTCTTTACTGTCAAATGGTAGGACGAGGTACAAGACTTTGCGAGGGAAAAACAGAGCTTTTATTACTGGATTTTCTTTGGCATACAGAACGGCACGAGCTTTGCAGACCGGCACACCTTATCTGTGAAAATCCCGAAGTAGCGCAGAAAATGACTGAGAACTTATCCGAATCAGCTTGTCCTACGGATATTGTTGAAGCAGAGCAAAAGGCAAGCGAGGACGTTGTTGCACAGCGTGAAGAGGCATTAGCAAAAACGCTTTCGGAGATGAGAACACGCAAAAGGAAGCTCGTTGATCCTCTGCAATATGAGATGTCGATACAGGCTGAGGATCTGTCCTCTTATGTTCCTGCTTTCGGCTGGGAAATGTCACCGCCGAGCGACAAACAAAAACAGCAGCTTGAAAAATACGGTATATTTCCCGATGAGATCGACAATGCAGGAAAGGCAAGCCTTATTCTTGACCGCCTTGCAAAGCGCAGAACTGAGGGTATGACAACGCCGAAGCAGATAAGATTTTTAGAGGGAAAGGGCTTTCAGCACGTCGGTTCATGGCAGTTTGATACTGCAAGAAATCTTATTGACCGCATTGCGGCGAATCATTGGAGAGTACCATACGACATAGACCCTAAAACCTATCAAGGAGTATAGATAAATGGAAAACAAAACAGATTTGCTTAAGGCACTTGAATATATAGACCCTGCAAGGCTTGATTATCAGGAGTGGGTTAATGTAGGTATGGCGCTTAAACACGAGGGCTATTCGGTGTCTGAATGGGACAACTGGTCAAAAAGAGATTTTGCACGTTACCATGACGGAGAATGCCAAAAGAAATGGCAGTCCTTTAACGGTTCGGGGCAGCCTGTTACAGCCGGAACAATAGTCTCAATGGCAAAGGATTTCGGCTTTGAAACAGGCTCAAAGGAGTACTATGAGATTGATTGGGACGGCGTGATAAGCGTTGAAGAGGAGTATGCTGTAACGAGCTGCGGCAGCGAGGGAGTAAAGCTTAACGAGCCTGAACATTTTGAGCCTGTAAATGAAATTGTAACATATCTTGAAACGCTGTTTGAAGCAAGTGAAAATGTCGGATATGTGACAGAAACGTGGCAAAAAGAGGACAAAGGAAAGGTTAAGCATTTCCCAACGCAGGGCGCTTACGACAGAACAGCAGGAGAGCTTATTGAACTGTTAAATAAATGCGACGGAGATATAGGGGCTGTAATCGGTGATTACAACCCTGAAGCCGGAGCTTGGATAAGATTTAATCCTCTTGACGGCAAGGGTGTAAAAAACGAAAACGTTACAGATTACCGTTATGCTCTCGTGGAATCTGACACAATGGCTCTTGAGGAGCAAAATGCCGTTATCAGAGAGCTTGAGCTGCCTGTTGCATTGCTTGTCTACAGCGGCGGTAAGAGCTTACACGCAATAGTCAAGATAGACGCACCGAATTATGACGAATACCGAAAGAGAGTTGATTACCTCTATAACGTATGCCGAAAAAACGGTCTTGAGATTGACAAGCAGAACAGAAATCCGTCACGTTTAAGCCGAATGCCCGGAGTAATGAGAAACGGCAAAAAGCAGTATATCGTTGATAAAAACATCGGCAAGGACAGTTTCTTAGAATGGAAGGACTGGATCGAAAGCATTAACGACAATCTGCCCGACCCTGAGAGCATGGCAGATGTATGGGACAATTTACCTGAGCTTTCGCCGCCGCTTATTGACGGCGTATTAAGACAGGGGCATAAAATGCTTATCGCAGGACCGTCTAAGGCAGGAAAAAGCTATGCGCTCATAGAGCTTTGCTGTGCGGTTGCTGAGGGTAAGAAATGGCTTGGGTTTGACTGTACGCAGGGCAGAATAATGTATGTAAATCTTGAGCTTGACCGTGCGTCTTGCCTGCACCGTTTTAAGGACGTATACGCCGCTCTTGGCTATGAACCTAATAATCTTGGTAAAATAGACATTTGGAATTTGAGGGGCAACAGCGTACCGATGGATAAGCTTGCGCCTAAACTCATACGCCGTGCAAGCAAAAAAGATTACATAGCTATAGTGATCGACCCTATTTACAAGGTCATTACGGGAGACGAGAACTCAGCGGATCAGATGTCCCATTTCTGCAATCAGTTTGACAAGGTTTGTACAGAGCTTGGCTGTGCGGTCATCTACTGCCATCATCACTCAAAAGGCTCTCAGGGAAGCAAGCGTTCAATGGATAGGGCTTCGGGATCGGGAGTATTTGCCCGTGACCCTGACGCATTGCTTGACTTATCCGAGCTTGAAATAACCGACGCACTCAAAAAACAGGAGGAAAACAAGCTGACCTGTTCAGTTTGTAAAGACTGGATAAGCCGCTTTGACAAGGAGGCTATTGATAATCTATCACAGGACGATCTATTGTCGGCTAGTACAATGCTTGATACGGCTCGAAAAACGCTTTCTAATGTGTCATTTAAGCTTATGGCAAATGATATTGACAATGCTAAAAAAGCAGCTCACAGCCGTACAGCGTGGCGAATAGAGGGCACGCTCAGAGAGTTCCCTAAGTTTGAGCCTATTAACCTTTGGTTTGACTATCCTGTTCATAAGGAGGACGTTTCAGGTGCTCTAAAAGATTTGGAGTTTGAGGACGGATATAACAGTAAAAATTCACCTTACAGTAAAAATTTCAATAACAAAAAGAGCAAAGAAGAACTAAAAGAAGATAGAAAAAATGTACTTGAAAATGCTTACGAAAGCAGCGAAAAAAACAGTCATGGTGAAGTGGAAATATCTGATGTTTGCGATTATTCGACGAAGTCAAGCGATACTATAAGGCGCTGGGTAAATGAATTTTCTGACATTTTTTATATATCAAAGGGTAAAATCGGCAAGAAAACCGCAGCCGCAAAATCGAATTGATTTTATTGCGTTCGTTAGTTGCAAACTCGATAATTATCGAAAATGCGGTTATGAGTTGCAAAGTCGATAAATATTCGAGTTTGCGTAAGACGCACGCAAAACATATTATTATCATAATATATTTTTCGTGCAAAAGCAGCACGAAAAATATTATGGAAAATAATAAACGGGCGCACAAGAGAGAGGTGAAACAATGACTGAATTTTTTATGCCGATGATACCGCCGACTGTCACACATCAGGAACACAAGGTAACAGTCAAAAACGGCAAGCCGATATTTTATGATCCGCCCGAACTTAAGGACGCAAGGCAGAAGCTGACTGCAAATCTCAGCAAACATAAAATACCCGAGCCATATTACTGTGGTGTTAGGTTGGTTGTAAAGTGGCTGTTCCCGATAACAGGTAAGCACAAGGACGGCGAGTATAAAGCCACTAAACCCGACACGGATAATCTTCAAAAGCTTCTTAAGGACTGCATGACCGATTTGAGATTTTGGCTTGATGATGCGCTTGTGGCTTCTGAAGTATGCGAGAAGTTTTATGCAAAGGTTACAGGGATTTATGTGAGGATAGAAAAGCTATGACGATTGAGCAGGTGAAGAAAAATTTAAACAAGACGGTACAGTTTACAAATCCTAAGTTGTATTTGGAAAAAGCAAAATATATTCTTTCCGGCTGTATTATCCGCAGAGGTGAACAAGGGTTTTATTATCAAGCAGAGCTGACAGAAAGATTTGAAGATCACGAATGCGTTATGATTTGCAGACTGGAAGAAATTGAGGAGGTAACACATGAAATGTAAAAAGGAGCGTGAGGAGAAATGAAAAATAACGAACAACTAAAGCCCTGCCCGTATACACATCTTCTTTATGTTAGAAAATATTCTATATTTACCAATAAATATGAACTTTATATTGTTGGTGTAAATACTAAAGATATTTTTCACACTATGGGAGAATACTTGTATCGTAGCGAAACGCAAGTCGAGAGAATAGACCGAGTGAAATGCACACAAGAAAAACTTGGCTTTTGGGCAAAAGAAGGATATGAGATTTATGAATTTAAGGATAAATACATTATTGCCGAAAACGCACAATCTGTCGCAAACGTGCAGGAGGTTAGGCATGGGAAATGGATAATGTATAGTTACGATGAGGCGTTGTGCAGTTATTGCGGGTATGATCGTACCACGCCATTTAAATGCACAGCCGAAGCAAAAAATAAATGGAATGAATTGCCAAATTACTGCGAATACTGCGGTACAAAAATGGATGAGGACGGTGACTAGATGTTCCAAGCGTACATAGCGGTTTTGATTTTGAAAGAGAAGCAAAAGAAAGGTGATTAAATGACAACGGCTGAATTAAAACAGTACCGCAGCATTTGTGCGGAAATTGAAGATTTAGAAAACGAGCTTAAGGATTCTTACGTTGGCGATTCGGTTACGTCTGCAAGCCGTTTCCCATATAGCAAACATACGGTACATATCGAAGGGTATAAGCCTAGCGGCGGTACGGTATCAAAGCTTGCGAGGTTGGCGGAGCTTAAGGCGCACAAGTCGGAAATCGAGGAGTTTGTGAGGAGCGTAAAAGACAGAGAGATCAAGCTGATACTCTCATGGCGATACATAAACGGCAGAAAAGCTCCGTCTTGGCAGGCAATTGCTATGAGGCTGGGGTATAGGTCAGAGCATACGCCTATAAATAAACTAAAAAATTATTTTTCAAATTGCGGATTTTGCGGATTTTAAGTGTTATAATTTAAACTGAGGAAAGTATATAGGTCCCCCAATCCCTATATATTTCTAAATCGCCTCCTGAGTGCAAAGCACTTGGGAGGCAATGTTTTGTCGAAAACGGTCGATAAAATATACGCTGAAACAGGTTGTTTTTTGTAAGATTCATGCTATTATTGTATTATATTATGATGATTGGGGAAAAATATGAAATTTATAATATTTTTTGCTTCTAAGATTTATTATTTAAAATATATATGTTGGTGTATCATATCTTCTTAATTAATAATATTAATTTAATATGATGATTTATATTTTGAGGATGGATTAATGAAAGTTTTAAATTTTTATAAGAAGTACGAAAATAACTATATTTTTGAAGGTGAAAAAAGAGAAAAATATAATCGTTCAATCCGCAAATGGCTCATATTGTCTTGTTTTTCAGTGGTATTTCCTTTCTTTATAACTCTAATAACAGATGGATATGATGGACGATTTAGTATTGTAGATGTAATTAATAATGGTGATCTTATATTATTATCATTTTCCTTAACTATACCATCAACATTAGATTTAATGGAGGCGCAAAAATATAAAAAAGAAAAATCTGATTCACTTAGTTTATGTAGATGTTTATGCTTATTTATTATTGTTATCCAGACATTGTTTTATGCTTTAGTTAGAACACACAATACTAAACTTATAACAAATTTAATTTCAACTACAAGTATACTAATAGTGTCAATTTACATATGTAGATACTCTATATTTTGTACTTTTGCAAATTCAATAGAGGAAGGTGAGGATGAGTATGAGTATAGATAATATAATGACAGTAATATCTCTTGCCTTACTTGGGATAATGATACCTTCTGTAATTAGCATGATTAAACAAATCAATAAAAAACGAATAGGGCTTAAAGATTTACAAATGAACTATTTAAATGCTGTTAATTTTATGAGTAATCAAAATGTAGAAAGTATGTCGAAATATGAATTGGATACATTTATCAATGTGTTTAAAGAAGTTTATAAGAAAATGCTACAAGATAAAAATTCTGAAAATGATAGTATTAAAATCATTTTAAGAAAATACATTGAAGAAAGTAATGAGTATATAACCATATATACATCACCTGTCAATTGTCCAACACCTCTTATGTTAAGCAAAGTGGAGTCTTGTGGTGATATTGGCATAAAAACATATGTGTATATAAATGGAGAAAGTCCATATGATAAATCTTTTCACGCGGAATGGTATAATGGTAATTTTGGAACATCTATATATTATACTTTAAGAGAACAAAACAAAAACATAGGGGCAATTTGCATATTAAGTGAAAGCAAAATAAATGAGAAGTACCGAAATTACGACATAAATCCATTGATTGAAAATATTGAAAATGTTTTAATTAGATATATAAAGAGTAGTTAAAAGCTTTGTTTTATCAGTATATTTCTTATACTCAAACTTTAGAAAGGACGGTGTCACCGTGACAGCAAGACAAAAGAAATTTGCAGAATATTACGCACAGAGCGGTAACGCCGCTCAAAGTGCAATCAAAGCAGGATACAGCGACAGTTACGCAACGCACAGAACAGATAATATGTTGAGAAATGTGGAGGTTGCCGAATACATAAAAGAATTATCGGAAAAAGCGCAGGACGAGCGTATTTTAACGGCAAAAGAACGTCAGGCAATGCTTTCCGATATTGCAAACAATAAGGGTAACTCTCCGGCTGACCGCATTCGTGCAGTTGATACGCTTAACAAAATGACGGGAGAGTATACGGTCAAAGTCGATACAACGGTTAAGACTTCAAGCAAGCTTTCCGATGTGTTTAAACAAATAGGCGGTGAGGGGCTTGACGAGTAGCTTTCCTCTTTCGCAAAAGTATATTGACTTTATAAACTCGGTCAAAAATGTTTCGGCGGACTTCCTTGAGGGAACAACAGCTTCAGGCAAAACAACCGTCGGCGCAGGTATAAAGTTTATGCGTATGGTTTCGGCAAGTCCTAAGAAGCTTCATATTATCGCAAGCAAGACAACGGGAGTTGCCGAGAAAAATATAATTCAGCAGGACAACGGCATACTCGATCTGCACCGAAACGCTGGGTATTTCGGCAACGGCGATAAGGATAACAAACTGCCGCATATCAAATTTGAGGGCAAGATAATATATGTTCTCGGCTACGACAACAAGGACAAGTGGGAAAATGTTTTAGGTTCGCAGTTCGGTTGTGTGCTTATTGATGAGATCAACACGGCGGATATTGAGTTTGTCCGTGAGATTTCAACTCGAAATGATTACCTTATGGCAACACTTAATCCCGATGATCCGAGCTTGCCTGTGTATAAAGAGTTTATAAACCGTTCCCGACCGTATAAGAAATATGCGGCGGACGTTCCAAAAGAAATAATGCAGGAGCTTAAAGAAGAGCCTGTACCGAATTGGCGGTACTGGTTCTTTTCTTTTCGGGATAATTTGAGTTTGACGCAAGCTGATATTGACAAAAAAATTCAGTCAGCGCCTAAAGGCACTAAGCTTTATAAAAATAAGATTTTAGGGCTTAGAGGACGTGCTACAGGACTTGTATTTAATCTTGAGGATAAGAATGTAATTACTTTTAAGCAAGCTAAAAAGCTTGATTTTGTGCGTTTTTCGGCGGCTCTTGATACGGCTTACTCCACGAGTTCGCCCGATACTATATCGTTTATATTCGTCGGCATAACATTTGACAGAAAATGCGTAACGCTTGACGAAAGAGTATATAACAACAGGGATTTGAAAATACCGCTTTCTCCGTCGGACATTCCGCCTGAGTTTGTGAGATTCCTTGAAGCTAATCGTCAGATATGGGGTTATGCAAGAGACGTGTATATCGACAGTGCAGACCAAGCGACTATTACCGAATGCCGAAAGTACAAGCGTTTGACAGGCTGTGTATATAACTTTATTCCTGCATTTAAAAAGACAAAAATAATCGACCGAATACACCTCCAGTCTGCTTGGATGGCTTCGGGCGATTTTTTAATACTTGAAAGCTGTAAAAACTACATAGCAGAGTTAAATATATACAGTTGGAAAGAGGATAAATATGAACCTGAAGACGGTCATGATCATTGCATTAACGCTAATCAATACGCATGGCTGCCGCACAAGGGCAAAATAGGGAGTGTAAAAATTGAGTAGGATAGGAGAGAAGATAAGAAAAATGGTACTTAATTGGCTGAATGTTATTCCTGCAAGCAATCAGAGCATAACACTTATGGAAAGTACGACATTTGACACGGAAGTCATAAGGGCAAGACTTTGGTACAGGGGCGATGCAGACGAACTCTATCAATTCTACAAACAGCTCAATAAATACGGCGATAAAACAAGATTTTGGGAGAGTGTTCCGCAGAACATAAATGACCCGATGCGTAAAATACATAGCGGACTTCCTGCTGTTATAGCTGACACGCTTGCATATATCGTTAAATCCGATCTTGACGTAGTAGACGTAGACCGTACAGAGTGGGAAGAAATATCAGAGACGATTGATTTTGAAAGCCTTGTCGGCAAGGCTGTAGTAGATACGCTTGTTGACGGTGACGGAGCTTTTAAGATTTCTGTTGATACAGACTTATCATATTATCCGATTGTCGAATTTGTCGGCGCAGATAAAGTTGAATATGAGCAGTCGAGAGGAATTATAACCGCCGTTATTTTTAAAACGGTTTATGCCAAAAAGCACAAGCGATATGTTTTGTATGAAAGATACGGAAAAGGCTTTATTGAAAGTAAGTTGTACAACGACAACGGCTCCGAAGTACCGCTTAACACGATAGAACAGCTTGAGGGAATAAAGCCGCTTGTAGAATTTAACGGTGATTACATCATGGCTGTACCTATCAAATTCTACGACAACAAAAAGCATATCGGACGGGGTAAATCGATATTTGACGGCGGAAAGTCAGATTGCTTTGACGCACTCGATGAGGTCGTGTCGCAATGGTGGGACGCTCTGAGGGCAGGACGTGTCAAGCAGTATATTCCCGAATCTATGATACCGAGGAATCCCCAAAACGGAACTCTCGGCGCTCCAAATAAATTCGGCAACAGCTATATAACGACTGATTTTCCCGAAGTTGAGGGCGCAACGCCAAAGATAGAGGTTGTACAGCCTGATATAAAATACGAAGCTTTTTTCAGTTCGTATACAAACGCAATGCTCATGTGCTTGCAGGGGCTTGTTTCGCCTGCAACGCTCGGAATAGATGTCGGAAAGATGTCGTCGGCTGACGCACAGCGAGAGAAGAAAGATGTTACAGGCAATACGAGAAACACTATAACGGGCGTGCTTGAAAAGGCGTTGCCGAAGCTCATTGAAGCAATACTTTATACATACGATAACATGAACGGCAAAGCGCCGCAGAACTGCAATGAGATAACCGTTTCTTTCGGCGAGTACGGCGCACCTGACTTTGACAGCAGAGTGGAAACGGTCGGCAAGGCAAGCACCTATGGCATTATGTCTGTAAAAACTCAGGTTGAAGAATTATGGGGATCGTCTAAAGACGATGAGTGGAAAGCCGAAGAGGTAAACCGTATCAGAACCGAAAAGGGATTGATAGACGGTGAGATAAGCTCGGTAGGTGATGAGCTTGCTGAAATTTAGCGATATATCAAAGCTTTTTGAGGAACTGGAGTTAAGGCTCATAGCTTCTCTTAAACGTAATCTGAATCTGCACAGAGAACAAGAAAAGCAGGAAGGCTTTAACTGGACTGCATGGCAGGCTGAAAAGCTCAGAAATATGGATAAGTTTCGCCGAGAGAATATAAACATTCTGAATGATTACAGTCCGATCGTTGAAGCGGAGACGGAAGAACTCATGCGAGAGCAGTTTAAAGAGGGAGCAGATTTAGTCACAAGTCAGCTTGAAGAGCTTAAGCTGATTGTTCCCGAATCAACGGCAGATGATCTTGTAACAACGGACAATTTTTTCGGCATAAATGAAAACAAGATGAACGCTCTTATGTCGGACATGACACAGCTTGAGAAAAATGTATCTTCGGCGGCGCTAAGAATGATCGACGACGTTTATCGTCAAACGCTTAATCGTGTACAGCTCGCAATGGGTACAGGTTCTATGCCGCTTCGAAAGGCAATAGACGAGGCTACAAGGGAGTTTCTTGACAAGGGTATAAACTGTATCGAATATAAAAACGGAAGGCGTGTAAATATTGCTGATTATGTGAGAATGGCACTCAGGACGACATCGGCAAGAGCATCACTTCAGGGGCAGGCAAAACAATTCGCTGAGCTTGGTTATGATACGGTGCTTATATCTCAGTATGACGCTTGCAGCGAAACTTGTCTGCCTTGGCAGGGCAAAGTTTATATTGACGATGTTTTTACTGTTTGGAACGGTGAAACCTACGGCGATAAGGGAAAATCAAACTATTGCGGCAAATGGTTTACGCTTTTGTCCGTTGCGATAACAGAGGGATTATTTCACCCGAACTGTCGGCATTCGATGTCAATTTACATTGACGGTATAACGTCTGTCCCGAAGCCGTTAAATGCCGAAACGGTAAAGAAAAATGCAGGACTTGAAGCCCAGCAGCGCCGACTTGAAAATAAAGTGCGTAAAGCAAAGCGTTTTGTAAACGGCTGCACAGATACCGATAATATCAAAAATGCCAAAGCAGACCTCAGAGCGGCGCAAAAAGAGCTGAGAGAGTTTGTGAACGAGCATTCCGACGTGCTTAAAAGAGATTATGGCAGGGAGAAGGTTTACAGTAATGAAACAACTGTGAAATCTGTTGACAATCAGAGTAAAAGTGGTATAATGAAACTAAAGGGAGAGGATAATATGACTATTGCCTCGATTGAAAAGCCTATTGAATTGCCCATAGAGCAGAGAAATACAGGAAAGGGAAACCCTAATGCTATATTGACATTTGGCATTGATTTGAACAATAGGCAAAAGATTATACTTGATAAGCTCCCTGACTTTGACAGTCGTATTATTGTAAAAAAGAAGTCTATAAATATGGCTGATTTGTCAGCATTTACTGCTAGCACCGGTAAAGAGTTTGCTATGTTTACAAAAGGCGAAGAAAGGCTTATAATTCGCGGCAACGAAAAAATGGTAAATATAAGCGTTGATGATGCCAAAAAGCTTGCTGAGTTAGGATATAAGTGGAGTGGTCATACTCATCCGGGAATGGACTTTTTGTGTATGCAACCGTCAGATGGTGATTATTCTATTTTAAATTGCTTTAAACAAAACAATGCCGTTGTTTATAACTCAAAAGGTGATTTTAGAACATTTGAAAAAAGGAGTGAGTGATATGTGTAAATTGTTTTCTAAATATGAAAAAGAAATTGAAAGGTATTGCATAGAAAATTCTCTTGACTTTGCAAAAGCAAAAAGGCTTCCTCAATGTTGGGGAAAAAATGATATATGGTTACAATATCACGACCCCGAAAAAGGAAAAAATGGATTGACAGATGAAACACCTGCTCCGATAGTACTCAAAATTTCTATAAATGACGGAAAAGTTTCATTTGAGCAGACAGAGTATACAAAAAAATATCTTTCTTAGTGATCTCAATTTAAACAAAAAACAGCACCTCGATTTTACGAGGTGCTATTTGTATACCTAAATTTAATAGTTGACTTAAGCACTTGAATTTATTCAGGTGCTTTTATTATGCCTAAATTTACGAAAGGAGGCGGTTTAATTGCCTGTATCTGTACAAATAACGCTGATTATCTGCGTTGCGTTGGTTAGTATTTTCGGGATAATGACCTTTGGCGGACGCAAGTAATTATAAAATTTTTAGAAAGGAATGAGAAAAATGGCAGAAGAAAAGAAAAAGCCCGAAGAGGAAGAAAAGGATAAGAAGTCCAATGCTTCCGAGCAGGAGAAGCTCGAAGAGAAAAAGGACGAAAACTCGGAGGAGAAAAAGCCGGAAGAGAAAGCACCGGACGAAAGCCAAGCTGACGAAAACAGTGAAGGTGAAAAGTCTGAGGAAAAATCCGAAGGCAAGGAACCGGAAGAGAAAACCGATGATAAGGCTGATGACGAAAGTAAAGCCCCTGAAACTCCCGAACTCTCCGAAGTAGATCAGCTTAAAGCTGAAAATCTCACGCTGAAAACACAGCTCGAAGCAATGAAAATCGGTTTTGCACTCGATTGCATGGAGGATGCGGTCACACTTGCTGAGGCTATCGTTAAGAGAGACGGTGTTGAGATTTCGGCGGCGTTGCAGTCGGTTGCAAAAAAATACCCCGACTGGAAAGCAGACGGCAAGGATAACAAAAACGGCAAATCTAAAGGCGGCTTTAAGGTTGGGGCGGACAGCTCCGAATCCGATAAAGGCGCTTCAGATGACAGATTGTCAAAAGCATTTGGCTTGAAGAAAAAGTAAAGAAAGGAAAGTGATAAGAAATGCCAAACACAATTAACTATGTTGAAAATTTCAGCAATCAACTAAGAGAGCTTTACGGTCAGGAATCCGTTTCTGACGCTCTCTATCATTCAAACGGTGATATTAACATCACGGGCGCAAAAACCATTAAGATACCTACATTGTCGGTATCGGGCTATCAGGACCACACAAGAGGAAGTCTCGGCTTTAAGCAGGGCAGCTATGCAAACGACTTTGAAACAAAGACGCTTGATCACGACCGCTCGATCGAGTTTGTTGTTGATCCGATGGACTTTGATGAAACAGATACGATCGTTTCCCTCGCAAATATTCAAAACAGATTTGACAGAACACAGGCTATTCCCGAACTTGATAGTTATACGTTCTCAAAGCTGTATTCCGAGGCTAAGAGAGTCGGTGCTCAGATCAAGACAACTGCACTAACTACCGCAAACATTCTTTCAGATTTTGATGAGAATTTAGAGAAGCTAGAGGACAGCGGAGTACCTCTTGACAGACTTGTACTCTACTGTACATCGTCATACAAGAAGCTTTTAAAAAATGCTGAGGGTATTCAGAGAACTCTTGACATCAAGCAGGGCGGTGGCATCGACAGAAGAGTACATACTCTTGACGATATAGGAAATATCGTTGTTGTACCTTCCACACGTTTTAAGACTTTGTATGACTTTACAGAGGGCTGCAAAGCGGCTACTACAGCGAAGAACATCGACTATATCTTAGTTGACCCTGAAGCACAAGTATCTCGTGTTAAGTACTCTTACATTCATCTCTTTGCTCCTGGCTCTGACAGCAGAACATCTGACAACTATTTGTATCAGAACAGGAGATACAACGGCACATTCGCAATTGATCATCTGTTTAAGGACGGATGTATTATTCATGCAGAACCTGAAACAACAACGCCAGTACAGGGAGGTACAGTTAATGAAAGCAATAAAGGCTAACAAGATCTATACCATAGATGAAGCGTCAAAAGATGCATATCTTGCACAGGGCTATGACATTGCAGACGATGACGGCAATGTCGTTGAACGCTCTCCGCAGTCTACAGTGAAGTACTCTGAATATGAAAAAGTAATTGCGGAAAATAAGAAGTTAAAGGCACAGGTAGCAAAGCTTAAGAAAACGGAGAAGTAAGTATGTATTTAAGTCCTGAAGAGTATATCGGTGAAATACCGCTTGACGAACTTGAGCAGAGATTATCTGAAGCCGGCAGAGCTATTGACAGCTTGACTTTTAATCGAATTGTAAAACAGGGCTTTGATAATCTTACAAGGTTTCAGCAGGATATTGTAAAAGAAGCCGTTAAGAAGCAGGCTGAATTTGCTTATAACAATGCTGAACTGCTCGACAGCCCTCTTTCTTCGTACAGCATATCGGGCGTGTCAATGTCGTTTGACAAGTCAAAAGTATTTACTATCGGAAACGTGACAACGACAAGCGACGTGTACGCCCTGCTTGTGCAGACAGGGCTTTGCTATAGGGGGATTTGATATGAAATATCCTGCATTAGTACCCGACAGAGTTTGCAATACGAGTGTCAAAATCTATCAGACGGACGGACTTAACCGTGACGGCTCTCCAAAACAAACGACAGTTTTTGAGGGTAAATGTTTTCATGATGAAAAGTCCTCGCAGAAGTTAAACGCCGAAAAGCAGCTTATAACACTATCGGGTAAGCTTTATTTCAACGGAGATATAACCCCCGACAGCGACACCATAAGCGGAAGTGTTGAGATAAACGGCGGTACAATCGTTCGCAAGATTTCAAGCTCATACAAGGGTAAAAATCCCGATGGCACAGTGAATTACACAATGTTGGAGCTGATTTAATGGGCGTTAAGATTACTATTGATCAGACGGCAATCAAAAAACTCAAAAAGGCGGCAGACGAGGCGGCAAAGGCGGCGTTGTTAGCTGTAGAGGCAGAGGTCAAAGATACTGTACCGCTCGACAGCGGAGCGTTACAAGGCGATTTTTCAGTTGATACGATTGAAGAGGGAAAACAATATGCCTTGTCTAACAGTACGCTATATGTACGGTATTTGTATTACGAAAAGCTTATGGTCGGCAGCAGTTCAGGCAAAGCATTCGCTGACAAGGGCGAAAAGAAAGTCATTGCACAACCCGAACGTAAGCTTAAATTTCGGCACGGCAGGAGTGGACATTGGTTTGAACCGTATCTTACAGGCGATAAAAAAGAGTTTGTCGCAGAAGAATTTAAAGAAGAATATAAGAGGAGAGCAAAATTGTGATGACTTTACTTAACGCTGCCGATATGCTGGCGGAACTTCTCGACATTGAAGACATTTACGCAGGAAATCTCGACGAGAACAAAGAGAAAGCAATAGGAGTTTTCCTTCTAAAAGAGCAGCAAAAACGGCTTTGTTTGGGTGGCAAATCCCAAACAGGATTTTTTTACAAGGATTTATCAATTATTGTACATTGGACTGACAATCCCACAGCAGCAGAACAAAAGGCAAATGAAATATTTGAGATTTTGTCCGATGTGAGGAATATTCAGTCAGGCGAGTACACAGTAAAGTTCACACAAACCCGATTGCCGTTTTATATCGGCAAGGACGAAAAGGGCGTGTGTGAATATGCAATCGAAACAACATTAATTTATCAAAGAAAGGATTGATTTTAAATGGCAAACACAGGAGTATATCCCGTTTACGAGAATCAGTTTGCGGTTGATACTACAGGCGGAGACGGCAAAACAGAAGCTTCAATGAAAACCATAGCTGATATGGAATCTTTCTCGGTTTCTATTGACGGAAACACAGAAGAATGGAAGCCGTTCGATCAGCATGGCTGGACACGACGTCTTGTAACAGGAAAGTCGATTACTATTTCTGTAAGCGGAAAGAGAAATGTCGGAGACGAAGGAAACGATTACATTAACAGCCTTGCCCTTGAGACAGGAAGTAAGGCGCATACAACATTCAAGTGGAATTTCCCGGACGGCGCTACCTTGCTCATTCCGTGCGTAATTTCTGTTACGAACTGGGCTTCGGGAGATTCAACAGCAGTTGCACCGATTGAGTTTGATGTTATGTCAGACGGCGAGCCTACATACACCCCGGCAAGTGCAGCGTAAACACACTATTAATATAATCCGCTCTGTAATCAGCAGGGCGGATTTAATTTTTAACGAAAAGGAGAAGAAAGATTATGGCAAAACTATATACACTCGACAAGAAACTTTTATGCGAACGTCCTGCCGTACAGGTAGGAGATGAGACATTCACGGTTGACGACAGAAAATCAACCGTTCAAAAAGTTATGGAAATCGTCAATTCGGTAAATGACGAAAACAAGGACGACTTTTTAAATAAATCGGACAAAGCTTTAAAGATACTTCTTACACCTAAGAAATACGCAGAGATTGAGAAAATGGAGTTAAGCTTTAAGGCATATATTGAGCTGTTTTCTCTTGTTTTGGCGGCGGCAACAGGAGAGGAGCCTGAAGTTTATCAGGATCGATTTCAAGGGAAAGACAGTAAGTAGCGAAGCTTATTACGATGTCGAATACGACAAACAACTTATAGCCGAATCTATCGCAAAGCAGTATCACATACTGCCAAGTGATCAGGACGATTTAAAGTATTCCGATTGGGCGCAGCTTGTAAGCGGTCTTATGGACGATACGCCTTTGGGTCGTGTAGTTTCGATACGGTGCGAAACAAACAAGGAGAGGCTGAAACAGCTTACGCCGCATGAAAAGGCTATAAGGCGGGAATGGGCTAGGTTTAAAGCAAGCCAAAAGGCTAAAGCTTCAAAGACAAGCCGAATGAACGATATAGCAGCACTTCAGAAGATGATTGCTCAGGCATTCGGCTAAACAATAAATAAGAAAGGTGGTGTGGTATGAGCGAGGGAAATTCGGTGGGAAAAATACATCTCGACCTTGAGATAAACGATAAGACCTCATACGGCATTGACAAAGCCAAAAAGCAGCTTGAGGGGACGTGTCAGAAAGCGTCCGACCAAATCTCAAACAGCTTCAGCGCTGTTCAAAAACGTATTAAGGATATACTAGGCAAGACGTTTGAGGAAGCGAAAAAGGAGATTAACGATTTTGAGATAAAGTCAGATACGTTCGAGGAACTACAGGAAAAGTGCAAAACGCTTCAGGATAAGGTTAAGAATTACGGAGAGAAGTGTACACAAGCCACATTAGACGAAATAAACGAGAGTACGAGCGGAGCGTCGCAAAAGATCGAAGAACTATTAAAAATGCTTGAAACTAAGCTTGCTCAAGCGGAGAAAATAAAAAATAAGATCACTTCAAATGCGAAAGTTTCATTGCAAACTAAGTCTCCGAATTTGGACGATACCCCTAATAATAATTCTCCACCCGATACCAATGTTGACACAAGTGGGATTGAGAAAGTTAAAGAAAAAACTGAGGAAGCAATAAAAATCAACTCCGAATTTGAAAAATCCGTTAAACGATTTACGCAGCCCTACGGTGAAGCCGAAAGTGTGATCGACAGACTAAACCAAAAGCTTGAAATCCAGTATTCAAAGATCGCACATGATCAGCAGGCAGTAGAAAATATAGCTAAGAAATACGCTGAGATAAATAGTGCCGACTTAGGTAGCGAAGTGGCGCAAAAGCTTGAACAGGCGTTATATAAAGCGGAAAGTCAGGTGCTGAGAGATAAAGATGCTATAGATAAGCTTAATTCTCAAATATCAAAAATGTCTAATGATTCTACTGTTGCGCTTGACAAAGTCTCAGACAAGTTAGAGGAAGTAAATGCAAAAGCTTCCGGTGCCGGAAACGCCATACAGAATAAATTATCATCTGCTTTCTCTAAGGTTCAAAATATCAGCAGTTCATCTGTTAAAAAGTTGAAGTCGGGGATTTCATCGTTAGGCAATGGATTCTCCAAAGTTAAGTCAGCCGTTTCTAAGGTAGGAAGCGTTGGCAAAACAGCATTTTCTAAATTGAGGGGCGCTTTGAAGTCAACAGACAAAAGTGCAAAACATACAAGTGGTCTTTTCGGCAAGCTCGGAAAGACGGTAAAGGGTGTTTTCAAAGCGACTTTCATAACAGCGGCGCTGTATACGGCGTTTCGTGGTCTTAAATCGCTCTTTTCTGACGCTATGGAGCAGTCCTCGGATTTTCAAAAATCTCTGAACAGTCTCAAAGCCAATTTTAAAATAGCATTTCAGCCTGTAGTATCAGTTGTATTGCCGATACTCACTAAGCTTGTAAATGGATTGGCTCAGGTTATGGCTAAGGTTGCAAGCTTTATTTCGGGAGTTTTCGGTACTACATACGATCAATCAAAAGAAGCGGCAAAAAAGGCGTCCGAAACTGCCAAGAAATCATCTGAAGAAGCTAAAAAGTATCTAAACAGCTACGATGTTATGAATGTTGCTGAGGATACTAGTAAGGACAGTAATGCGTCAGAAGATGAGGGTATAGACTTTGACGCAGTTACCACTACGGGAAGCAAGGCGGCAGAAAGCTTAGGAGCTAAGTTTAAAAAAGTAATGTCTGAGCTGTTTACGCCTATAAAAAATGCGTGGGCTAAACACGGTCAACCCGTACTTGATGCTATAAAAAATACAGGAAGCAGTATCAAGTCTCTATTTATTGATATAGGAAAAGACTTTAAGGGAATTTGGCTTGACGGAACAGGCGAAGCGCTTATAAACAGTATTTTAAAGCTTGTGGAAAGCCTTATCAAAAGTGTAGGTAAAATCGCCGATGCCTTTAAAAAGGCTTGGAATCAAGGTGATAGAGGGAAAAAGCTTATTAAGTCTTTTATTACTAGCTTTAAAAATGTCATTGACTTAATTACTGCTATTTCAGACAGTTTCGGAAAAGCCTTTGATAGTCCTGTCGGAGTTAGCCTTATAGGGAATATACTTGACATTGTCAAAAATATAAGTGATTTTGTCGGAAATCTTGCAGGCAAATTCACAGAAGCTTGGAATAAAGCCGGGCTTGGAGATGCTATAATGCAAAACCTTTTCGGGGTTTTAGATAGTATCTTCGGAACGGTAGATACAATTACGGGAGCTTTTGCTAAATGGGCAGGAGAGCTTGATTTTACACCACTTCTTGAGAGCTTAAATGGACTGCTTGAGGCTTTTCAGCCGTTAGCTGATGTTCTCGGCGGAGTATTAGCTGACGCTTTTGAAAACGTCCTGCTGCCATTAGGCAAATGGGGCTTTGAGAAAGCGCTGCCGGAAACTCTTGATATGGTTTCAGGAGCGTTTGAAATGCTCGGAAACATTATTAATGCCATAAAGCCGGGAGTAGAATACTTCTTTGAGAAAGTTTTAAAGCCAATAGGAGAGTGGACAGGAAAGCTGATCATTGATACTCTCGGAAAGCTCAAAGAGCTCTTTAAAAAAGTTGCTGATGTATTCAAGGAAAAAGGCGATAAGATAACTAATATTTTGACGGGTATTTCAGATGCCTTTGCTTGGGTTTGGGATGTGATAAGACCTATTCTTGACACTGCAAAAAGCGTTATCACTACTGTTATTGATACGATAGGAAACATAGTAGGACCTGTTATAGATGCTTTGTCGGGACTTGTTGATTTTATTGCCGGAGTATTCAGCGGCGACTGGGAGAGAGCTTGGAACGGCATAAAAGACTTTTTTAAGGGCATTTGGGATGCTATTTGGGGCATAGTCAAAGGTGTAGTAAATCTTATAATTGACGGTATCAATTTGCTTTGGTCAGGCATTTATAAAGTCGTTTCCGGTATTGTAGACGCAATTGGAGGCATTGCAGGAGCGATAGGAGATCTGTTCGGTTGCGACTGGCATTTCTCAATGCCTGAAGACCCTCCACTCATACCAAAACTCGCAAAGGGAGGTCTTGTTTCTGCTCCTACTCTTGCTATGGTCGGAGATAACCCGAACGCTTCAAGCGATCCGGAGGTAGTTGCTCCGTTGTCAAAGCTTGAAAATATAATGGGAAACAGCAACAGCGAAGACCAAAGGAAAATGATTTCATTGCTCGAAGAAATACTTGCGCTGCTTAAGACACTTGGTTTCACGTTTAACGGTCAGATTGACGGAAAAACGCTGTTTGAGTTTATTGTAGATTTCAACAAGAAAAATACGAAGAACACGGGGGTGAACGCCTTAGTATAGGCATGATATGACAGTATATTTGAATAACACGCTTATAGCTTCTCCGACTATGGACGGAACAAAGCTTACACGCCCTAAAACATGGGCGACAGGCGCAGGGCGTTCAGCTTCGGGAACTATGACGGGCAGAGTGCAGTATTTTAAATACAGCCTTGTGCTGTTGTGGACGTGGCTGACAGCAGCTCAGTTCCAAACAATTAAAAGCATTTGCGAGGGAAACGACTATTTATCCGTTAAAGTTGTTGACAGCAGTAGAGGTACGGTCAATTTCACAGCATACGCTGGAGACGTTGATTATTCAAAAGAAAGCTATGCAGGCTCAGAGCTTTGGGTAGGCGGTGTGACTGTGACGCTGGTTGAAAGGTAGGTGGTATATATGTTTAATAAAGTTTCCGAAGAATTTAAAAATGCTGTTTTAAACGGTACGGGAATGCTTACGGCAAGGCTTGTATTTGATGATGAAACAGTCACGGATATAAACGCCGATAAGATATACAGCATTAATTACACATACAACACATGCAATGATGTTGTTGATTTAGGCTCAACATATATACCGAATGCAAAGATTGAAATTGAAAAGCCTGCCGAAAGCCTAAAAAACAAGTATTTTAGCTGGGAAATCGGTTTGTCATTTGATAATGGCGCAACGTATGAATACTGCCTTATGCGTAGATTCAAAGTGCGGAATATCACTATATCGGGTGAGAAAGCAACGCTTGAAACGTCAAGCAAGTTTTATGATTCCGAGATTGTGTATGTTCCTTCTACTCAAATAATGTCAAGTATAGCTGTGCTTAACGACATAAGTCAAAAAATCGGCATGACAATAGACGTGACAGGGCTTACCGACAGGCAAATAACCGTGCCTACAGGAAAGACCTGCCGTGAACTTATCGGGCTGATTTTTGCGCTCGACGGATATTTTGCATGGATAAGCCGTGACGACACAACAATATATCCGAAATGGTATGAGGATTCGGATGCTATTATTGACGACGGATTTTCCTGTCCGACTGTTGAGAGTGAGGACGTAACTATTTCAAGGGTGTATGCTACGCTTCCTGATAAAACATTGCTGTCAGAGGGTGCAGGATACGGAATAGATGTAACGAATACGCTTTTGACAGAACAGATTTTTAATGCTCTGTCGGCAAAGCTTAAGGGCTATACATACCGAATAAGCAGTTTTACACTTATCTGCGGAAATCCTCTGCTCGACGAATACGATACCGTAAGCTTGGAGTATGACGGAGAGATTTACAATATTCCAGTTACTCAGCTATCTCACAGCTATAGCGGCGGGTTTTCGACAACTATAAAAGCAGTAGGACAAACAGACGGCGATAGCGAGGACGATTATAAATCGCCCGTAACTCAAGCTTTGGAAACTTTAACGGCGGAGCTTGTTGTTGCAAAAAGGCTTATAGCCGAAAAGGCAACTATCACCGAACTTAAAGCTGCAAACGCAGAAATCACACGGCTTGAAGCAGAGTATCTGGCGGCAAATCAAGCAATAATCGACGATCTGACAGCCAATACGGGTAGAATTGCCGATCTTGAGGTCAATACCCTTACCGCCGAAAGCGCAGTTATAAAAAAACTGCAAACCGAAATGCTGACGGCAAACAGCGCTGATATAGCCGATTTGAAATCGACGGCGGCGGAGTTTAATACGTTTAGCTCGGTATTCGGATTTACGAAAAACGCTCAGTTCATTAACCTCACCGCCGCAAACGTAACGATAGACGAGGCAGTGATAAAAGATATTATCGCCAAGAAGATCACCGTTGCGGATTTGATCACAGCGTCTGCGCAAGCAGAACGCATAGACATAATCAAGGACGGCAGCGCAAGCATATCGTTTTTAGGCGCAACACAGCAATTTTACGACAGCGAGGGAAACGTCCGTGTTCAGATAGGACAAGCAGCAGACGGGAATTTCAGCTTCATTGTTCGAGCGGACGGAAAAACAGCATTGTTTGACGAAAACGGAATAACCGAGAACGCCGTTCCTGACGGTCTTATCGTTGACAATATGGTTTCGGATAACGCTCATATTTCGGGTGGTAAGATCGATATGCATTCGCTGATAGAGGAAATAAACGGCTCTAATTATAAACTTAAGACTTCAACGCTTGTTTATGACGAGGACGGTCAGAGCCTTGATCTTAAGTTTACTGAGCTTTCAGAGAGTGTTACCGAAATAGGGACGCTTACTACCGAACAAGGCACAAAACTTGATGCAATTGTTGAAACTGTCACCGATCAAGGCACGAACCTGGAAGTTATCAATGGTCAGATAAACAGTAAGATATGGCAAAACGATATTACCACGGCGACCGCAGGTCTGGTAAGCGAAACGCAGCTAACCTCAAGGCTGTCGGAGGTAAATCAAACTATAGACAGCATAACGAGCACAGTCAGCAGTATGCAGACAACGATCAACGAAAAAGCGGACGGCACTTCAGTAACCAAAATCAGCACGCAAATGGCTGAGATGAAGCAGGACTTATCGGGATTTAAAACAACAGTGTCAAATACCTATGCAACTCAGGATAGCCTTGGCGGCGCTATGGATTTTGCTATGTCGCAAATATCATCTGCATGGTCTGAAATATCACAGCAGGCAGACAAGATAGCACTTAAGGTCAACAAGGACGGCGTAATATCTGCGATAAATCAATCAGCCGAAGAGATCACTATTGACGCTTCTAAAATTGATTTAAGCGGATATGTTACGTTTACAGCGCATCAAGGAGCAATAAGCGGACTGAGTAATGCGATTTCTTCGGTATCAAGCACAGCAACTTCAGCAAAAGCATGGACTGATGAAAACGGCACTAATATGACAGCACTGCGAAGCATGGTAATGAAGTGGACGAATAATGCAGTCAGCACATCTACATATATTCAAGGCGGATGGATTGCTACACATACCATAACTGCTGAGCAAATGGCGATAGGACTTGGTGGAAATATTATGCTTTACGGTCTTGATACGTTTGAAATGATAGCCGAAAGCACAGTAAAAGGATTAAGTACCAGTCGGTTAGCAAGTATCGGATATGATATGACATACAAACGATACGGCGAGCATTCGCTGAAGGTTGTAACAGACGGCGCTGCGCTTTGTTTTGTACGGCTTGAAAACAGCAATATCGCTAATGACGGAATTATTCCCGTTTCGCCCGATGAGTTTTATGTGTTTTCGTGGTATGTGCGGTCAACGTCACACGACAGCATTAATATGCAGGGATATGTATGGAAGTATGACGATGATATGTCAACACAGACAGGCGGATTTGCATTGACCAAGCGCACTCTCACAGGCTGTAAGTCGGGTTGGGTAAGATATATTTCGGCGCCGTTTAAGCCGGGCTGTAATTACATGGTTTTGGCAATGTACATAAACGATGCGTCAACGGCTGTAACAGCGTATATTGATTGTCTGCAATTGGAACAGGTGCAGTCCACGTTTCAAACGGCAAGTCCATGGAAACCCAATCAGGCAACTGTTATTGACGGAGGCACTATATGGGCAAACACCATACAAGGCAACAGTATAAAGGCAGGAGCTATTACGGCAAATAAGATAGCGGCTAAGGCTGTAACTGCGGATAAGATAAGCGTTACGAGCTTGCAGGCTGTATCTGCGAATATAGGCGGTTTTAAAATCAGCAGCAATAATTTAATATCCGCAAACTCGTCAAGCTTTACCTACAACAGCTCATCGATTTACTATTTGAGGACAATGTTATCTCCGACAGGCTTCGGAATTATGTTTGACGGTGAGTACAGTTCGGTAACAGGTGAACATGGTTACGACGGCTACAGGTTGAAAATCGAGGGCTTAACGCAGGGCTCGACACCGTATGAATCGGCAATAACGGTCACAGGTCCGGGACTGTGTTACATACGTTCAAGATCAGTCGGCGGAACAGTAACAAATTTAATGCGTTTTGCAGGCTCGGACGCATATAGCGCTAATGCCGCATTGCAATACATCTATGTTTATAAATCAGCATATTTCGCAAGCACAATAAGCTGTACGTCACTCACGGAACGATCTGACGAGCGATTAAAGACAGATATCAATGATATGTCGGACAAGTATATAACATTGTTTGATTGCCTTGCACCGAGAACATTCAGGTTTAAGGACGATCCCACTAAACTGCATACTGGTTTTATTGCACAGGAGCTATTGAGTGCTATTGATAAATCAGGTCTTACGGCTGATGAGGTGGGAGCGTTTGTAGACGTAAACAAAGACGGAAGCGAGTATCATATCGCATACACAGAATTAACGGCGATTTTGACTGCAAAGATAAAGCAGTTGGAAAATAAAATATCAAAATTGGAGGTACAAATCAATGAAAACAACAGCAATTAATGCAATTGTTGCACTAAGGGAGTTTACGAAGTTGGGTGACAAGCAAGTGGACGATTTTAAATCTTCTTTTGCGCTGTATAAGATGAAAAAGGCACTCGGTGAGATCGCAACAGCGTTTGACGAGGAGAAAAAGAAGCTTGCCGAGAAGTTCGGCGGTGTAATCGAGGACGGCAATTTTAAGTTTGATACACCTGAGGCGCAGGAGCAGTTTACAGACGCTGTCAATGAACAGGCGGTAAGGGAGATTGATGCAGACATCAGCCCTATAGATATTGCGCCTTTTGCGCCTACAGCCAATCAGATTGAAATGATTGCGGACTTTATTAAGGTGGAGGTGTAATTTATGGACACACCTATAACACGAGCAGAGCATGAGGAGTTCCGACGACGACTTGAAGAGGAAAACAAGAGGCAGGACAAACGGATAGAACTGCTTGAACAAAACACTAAGCGTTTAGAAACCTTGAATACATCTATTGAGAAACTGGCGGTAAATATGGAGAGTATGTGCAAAGAGCAGGTGCAGCAAGGCAAGAGGCTTGAGGTTTTGGAGGGACGTGACGGTGAAAAATGGCGCAAAGCTGCCGGATATGTTGTTACTACCATTATCAGTATTGTTATCGGATTTGTTTTTGCACAGATTGGAATGTAAGGAGGGATTTAACATGAAAATCACAAAAGGAACATTAATAAGAACAGTTGTTTTATTGTTGGCATTAATTAATCAGGTGCTCAGCATTTGCGGAGTGTCGCCGTTAAATATAGCGGACGATGATGTGTCAACGGTTATTTCTACAGTATGGACAATAGTTTCCGCTGTAGTTGCATGGTGGAAGAATAACAGTTTTACGGAAAATGCTATAACGGCTGATGAATATTTGATTGAATTAAAAAATGAAGAGGCGAAAGGCTAATGAAAATAACATTAGACGAAAACTATAATGCCAAAACGGATACCACTACACTAGGCTATGTCGGTGAGACAAACTCACGGATAATCACCTTCGAGGGCTATCAGTGCGACGGTGCTGATAGTTACAAAATGCGCTTTAAATACGCTGATGGTGTGACATATGATGTCGATATATCAGACGGTACATATACGATAGACGGCAGTATATTACGGTGTGTAGGTACGGTACATGCACAGATTTTAGCGTGCAAACAAAACGGCGATAGCTACGAGTACGTTAAAAAATCCGATATCCTAACATTGCAGATAGGTCGGTCATTAAACGGCAATATAGCATCTGTACCGCCGTACGAGCAATCGGTTGGAGCGTTGGAAAAATTTATTGCGGTAAGCAAAAAAGTCGATGAAATCACAGAGTCGGTCGATGAGGCGATTACCACCGCTAACACAGCGAAATCCGATTTGCAGACGGAAAATGTAACAGCGTCTGAAAACATCGCTAAGTTGGCAGAAGAAAACGCTAACGCAGATGAAACCCTTGGCGACATAAATAACGCAATAGATGATTTGTTAGGCAGACGTAATCTGTTACCTAACTCGTCGTTTGATGATGGATTAACCGGATATACAACATCTAATTTAAACGGCGGAACAGCAGAAATTGCAGACGGCTATAACGGTCATAACGGTGTAATTTTAACCCGACATAACTGCACAAATAGCAGTCGATGTTCAATTTCGTCAACGCCAAATATAACTACATATAAATCGGGCGATATGTTTACGCTGTCAGCATGGATAAAGGTAAATGAACCATTGGCAGAATTTTATTTAGGCGAACTAAGAATCACTAAATCATCAGGAGTTTTTCAGTTAGTATTATCTAGAACAAACGTAACTGTAGGCGATTGGATTTATTATACTAATACATTTACCGCAACAGATAACGGAAAATTTACAGGGTTTTCGGTTATGCTGCATAATAACGGTTCGTTCACGGTATCGGATATTAGTTTCACCAAATCAGCGGTTGTCGCAACATCGGCAGAACTAAATGCATTAAAAACAGAAATCGAAGAATTAAAAAAATTAATAGGAGGTAATAACAATGAGTAACAGCAAATTGGTAAACTACACACGGCTTTCACCGAACTGCAATAAGCCGAGAAATCATAAGATCGACAAGATCACAATACATCACATGGCAGGTAATTTGACGGTAGAACAGTGTGGCGCTGTATTTGCGCCAACGTCAAGGCAGGCGAGCAGTAACTATGGAATTGGTTCTGACGGCAGAGTAGGGCTTTACGTTGACGAAGCGAACCGTTCGTGGTGCAGCTCTAACGCTGCCAATGATCACAGGGCAATTACTATCGAGGTAGCTAATGACGGCGGTGCGCCTAATTGGCACGTCAGCGATAAAGCTTTGGCGAAGCTTATTGAGCTTTGCGTGGACATCTGCAAGCGCAACGGAATCAAGAAACTCAATTATACGGGTAACACGTCGGGCAATCTTACAATGCACAAATGGTTTGCGGCAACAGGCTGTCCGGGACCGTATCTTGAGAGCAAGTTTAAATACATAGCGAACGAGGTGAACAAGCGGCTTAACGGCGGTACATCTGCTGCAAAGACAAATACCTTTAAATCCTACAAGGTGAAAATCACTCACAAGGACGGAATGAATGTAAGGACCGGTGCAGGTGTAAATAATGCTATTGTCAAAGGCGTTACTGCAAAGTACAACACGATTTACACAATTGTTGCCGAAAAGGTCGTCAGCGGACAGGTTTGGGGCAAGCTCAAATCAGGAGCAGGCTGGATTTGCCTTACAGGGTTTACTAAGAAGGTATAAAAGCAATAAAGTAAAGACAACCCGCTAGGGATTATTCCTTAGCGGGTTTTGTGTTTTATAGGGGGGCGGAATAGAGGGCGGAATAGAATCCAAAAATTAAAAATCACAGACAATTATTCAGGCATAATAAAAACCCCCGCAAGCTATTGCTTACGAGGGTTTGGCGGAGAAGAAGCGATTTGAACGCTCGCGCCCCTTTCGAGACCTACTCCCTTAGCAGGGGAGCCCCTTCACCACTTGGGTACTTCTCCAAACAGTAAATAACGGCGACTTAAAGTCACCGATTGTTATTTTAGCATAGATTTAGTATCTTGTCAATAGTTTTTTACTGTATTTTTTTGCTTTATTAAAGCCTTGTAGTAATCTGAATTAATGAAAAAATTGTAAAAAGTCTGATGTTTTTTTGAAAAATGGTTTATTTTTTGCAGATTATGTGTTATACTAAACTTTGCATGTTTGCAACTATTATTCAGGGGGCATATAGAATGTCAGTTTTTGAAAGGTTTTCCGCTGAAAAAAAGGTTCTCGACATAATTATTGTCGGATGCGGTAAGGTTGGTACAACGCTTGTTGAACGCTTAAGCGGTGAAGGACATCACATTACTGTGATAGATAAAAATCAAAACGTTGTAGCAAATGTAACAAATACTTACGATTCTATGGGTATTGTAGGAAACGGTTCGAGTTACAGCACTCAGATACAGGCAGGTATTGAGGACGCTGATCTGTTAATAGCAGTTACAGATTCTGATGAGCTTAATCTTTTGTGCTGTATAATAGCAAAGAAGGTCGGAAATTGTTCTTCAATAGCAAGAGTAAGAAATCCTGATTATGCATCGGAGCTTAATTACCTTCGTGAGAAGCTTGGCATATCAATGATTTTGAATCCTGAGTTTGAAACAGCAAACGAAATAGCTCGTTTGCTTAGAGTTCCGAATGCCCTCAGTATAAATTCTTTTGCAAAAGGACAGGCTGAACTTATAAAATTTAAAGTTCCTGAAAAAAGTCAGATTACCGGAAAAACATTGTCCGATATCATGAGAAGCATGAATTTGCCGATGCTTATGTGTGCTGCGGAAAAGTCAGGAGAGCTGTTTATTCCGAATGGCGCGTATAAGGTTGAGGAAGGAGATGTTTTATCCTTTATCGCAACTCCTAAGGTCGTTCATTTGTTTTTCAAAAAGTCGGGAATTGCAACGGGAAGAGTGTCTAATGCAATGATAGTCGGAGGAGGAAAGACGACATACTACCTTACCCGTCAGCTTATTGATATGGGGATAGACGTTAAGATTATCGAGGAGAATCCGCAAAAGTGCGAGGATTTAAGCTTGGCAATAGATAAAGCGCTGGTAATATGCGGCGATGGAACTGACGAGGAGCTTCTTACACAGGAGGGGCTTATGACTGCAGGGGCATTAGTTCCGCTTACGGGAATTGATGAAGAAAACATTTTAATATCCGTATTTGCAAAAAAATTGTCCGAGAAAATAAAAATAGTTACTAAGGTTACTCGAAGAATTTTTAAAAGTGTTGTTGACAGCTTTGAGATCGGCAATGTTATTTATCCGCGTCAGATTGTAGCCGACGCTATTGTGACTTATGTAAGGGCGAAGCAAAATTCGATCGGATCTAACGTAGAAACTCTTTATCATATTTTTGACAATCGTGCGGAAGCGATTGAATTCAGAATAGAGGATGGTTCTCCGGTTTCAAATATTAAGCTTTCAAAGCTTCAGTTAAAAGAAGGTATTCTTATTGCGTGTATAAACCGTCAAGGAAAAATAATTATCCCGTCAGGATCTGACGAGATAAAAAGCGGGGATACGGTTATTCTTGTTACAAAGATCTCCGGTCTTAATAACGTTACGGATATTCTGCAGCAGTAATCAAAGCTTTTGAAAGGACTAATACTTAATTATGAATCTTAGAAATATAGGATATATTCTCGGTTGGATTATAGATATAGAGGGCATATTTATGCTTATGCCTTTCATATGCGGACTTGTTTACGGGGAAAGTGAAGCTGCTGCATTTATTATCGTAACTGCAATATGTCTTGCGGTAGGAACGATTCTTATCCTTTTAAAACCTAAAAAGCTCTCGTTTTCTTCACGGGAAGGAATAATAACCGTTGCGCTTTGCTGGATTGTTTTGAGTCTTTTCGGTGCTCTTCCTTTCACGATTAACGGAGATATACCGAATTATTTGAATGCGCTTTTTGAAACGGTTTCCGGTTTTACCACAACAGGAGCAAGTATACTTTCAGATGTAGAAGCGCTTTCACATGCATCGCTTTTCTGGCGAAACTTTACAAACTGGATCGGCGGAATGGGAGTTTTGGTATTTCTGCTTGCGTTTTTACCGCTTGCAGGAGGAACTCATATGTATCTTATGAAGGCGGAAAGCCCGGGCCCTTCGGTAGAAAAATTCGTTCCGAATGTTAAGGGAACAGCAATGATCCTCTATGGTATTTATATTTCCTTGTCGGTTTTGGAATTTGTATTTTTGCTTTTCGGAGATATACCGATGTTTGATACTATATGTACAGTATTCGGTACTGCCGGAACAGGAGGATTTGCTGTTAAAAATGCGTCAATGGCGGCATACTCACCTTATGTTCAATGGGTGGTTGCGGTGTTTATGATGCTGTTTGGAATAAACTTCTCAGTGTATTTTTTGATGCTTGTCAAAAAGTTTAAGCAGTCTTTTCTTTTCGAGGAGCTGAGATGGTATATCGGTATCATTATAACAGCAGTTGTAATAATTGTTTTAAACAGTCTTGATTTTGCCTTGTCGCTGTCGGAAAACATCAGAAACGCATTTTTCCAGGTAAGCTCGGTTATCACAACAACGGGATTCTCAACCGCAGACTTTAATTTGTGGCATTCCGCTTCAAAAACTGTTTTAGTACTTGTTATGTTTGTAGGAGCGTGTGCAGGAAGCACCGGAGGAGGAATAAAAGTATCCCGTATAATTATCATGCTTAAAACTATTAAAAAAGAGCTTTTGATTTATGCTCATCCAAAGAGCATAAGAAAGATAAAGTTTGGCGGAAAGCTTGTAGAGCATGAGGTTGTTAGGTCTATAAACGTATTTTTTGTGACCTACGTTATTATCTATGCTATTTCTCTTTTGATTATTTCCTTTGATAACGCAAGCTTTGAAACAAACTTTACCGCAGTAACTGCAACGCTTAATAACATAGGTCCGGGCCTTGGAGATGTAGGACCGACGGGAAATTTCGGATTTTTCTCACCGATTTCTAAAATTGTTTTGATGTTTAATATGCTTGCCGGAAGGCTTGAGCTTTACCCTCTGCTCATGATTTTCAGCTTAAAGAGCTGGAAAGAGGGAATAGCAGAAGCCATTAAGAAATAATGTGAAATCATTAATAAAAAATTAAGACGCAGAGAATTTTTAGTTCTCTGCGTTTTTTTGTTTATATGGTTTTCTTGTGTCTGTCCTCTCAAGCAAATAATCTGTGCTTACGTTATGAAAATCAGCTATTTTAATAAGCATTTCAAGTGGAATCGTGCTGTCTGCGTTTTCATATCTTGAATAAGTCCTCTGTGTAGTTTTGAGAATCCTTGCCATTTGCTCCTGCGTCAAGTCTTTGTCCTCACGTAAATTGCGAATCCTTATAAATTTTTTCATAATGACTCTCCTATAAAATAATGTTACTCATAATAACATTATAAGTAGTCATAAATTGACTATTGACTTTTAGTCAAAAAACGGCTATAATGTATATTATAGTCAGAATATGACTAAAAATAAGGAGGAGTTTTTATGAATGATAAGAGTTTTTGCGGAAATTGTGGAGCTGAGCTAAAGCAAGGGGATATTTTCTGTGCAGGGTGCGGATGTTCGGTAAAATCAGAAGATGCACAGCCTATTTTTGCGGGTAATGTAGTCGCTGCTGTCAAAAAGAAATTTTCAAATAAGATGATAGGAATTATTATCGGCGCCGGCGTTGTTTTAATAGCTGTAATCGGAATAATTGTAGCGGTATGTGTCAGCGGACCTGATGCATCTGAGTTGATTGGTACGTGGAAAGACCCAGATGACGGAGATGTTGTAGCTGTTTTTAATGATAACGGTATCATGTATTGGGATAAACTTTTAATGCGTTACGAAGTAGAAGGGAACGGAGAGATAAAGGTCAATTACATGATGCGGTGTGATTTGGACGATTATGATATTCATACCAATATTGAAAATTTTCTTGAAAATTATGCTGAAGATTATATAGAAGATATGGTTAAAAAATACGCTGACTTAGTTGATATAGAAAAACTCGAAGAAAGTGAAACACTGTATTATAAATTGGTTAAGTGTGAGATGTATGACAAGCTTTATATGGAAGACGCGCGTGACGAGTTAGAAGACCGTATTATGGACGATAAATGCCTTACAAGGGTTAAATAGTATGCTCAATTGATTTTTAGGAGGAGAACTTATGTCAAAATTTTGTACACGGTGCGGAGCGGAAATAGCTGAGAATAACGCTTTTTGCACGAAATGCGGAGCAACTCAAAATGCAGCTTTTGATCAGGTACATGAGCCTGAGATTACAAACAGATTTAAGCCTGAGAAAAAGAAATCGCCGGTACGGACTAACCTAATTGTTGTTATTCTTTCAATTTGCCTTTTTATAACATCTGCTTTGGCGGTTGCTATTTATGAAGTTCGTCAGCTATCATCTGCTGAAAAAGCAGAAAATCTATTGGATAATATACAGGTTTTAGATATATTTGAAAATCTATCAGATTCAAACAGAGTAGATTTGGACAGGTTCTACAGCTATTTGAATGAAGACTTCGGTATTGACATCACAGACAAGAAGTTAAATAATTTTGTAAATAACTCTACTGTTAAACATTTTGTCGCAAATAAGCTTTCAAAATTTATAGAATATCTTTTTGAGGGAGATGCAAATTTAACGATTACAAAGCAGGAAGTTATCGTTTTATTACAGGAGAACTCAGATGCTATATACACGGAATTTGGAAAAAAGCTCGTTTCTGATAATTTGGAGGATTTGACAAATAGTCACTTCGATATCGAGGATTTGTTAAATATACGAAATGATTTTCTAGATATAGCTGATTGGATATTTGATGATGCAGATTACATTGAAATCATAAATTCAGACGATATTGAAAACGACTTTTCTGCTTTATATTATTTAATACATATAGGATTTTCATATTATATAATGGCGTTTTTCGTATTGCTAAGTGCAGTTATTATATTCTTTATGATAAGAAAAGGTTTGACCAAAGCTCTATATAGTATTGGGATCGTATCGACAGTGTTTAGTGTATCTACAGGAATTATAGCTTTGATTTCATCGTGGATTCCGAGCTTATGGAATGCGATATGCGGCGGCTCAATAGCAGGAATTATAATTGGCGATATTCTTTTTGCAAACATTGTACTCAACGGAATTCTGTTTGTATTGGGTATTGTATTACTTATAGTAAGGAAGCTTATTGTTAAATATAGGGCAGAAAAGCAAAGCTTTAATTGAGGCTTTTAACCACATATTAATAATCAGTTTAGAATATGTCCATAGATGGACGTTAATAATTATTTTGTTAAAGAAGGAGAATATATATGTTTTGTAAAAATTGCGGAAAAGACGTTGCAAATGGAATCAAAGTATGCGATAGGTGCGGATTAGACATTAGAAGTGCGAATAAAAGTAATGGATCTTTGGTTGCACGAACTGTATTTTGCAGTATTGGCATAATAATAAGCTTGTGGATAATAATTCCGCTTATTACAGCTTTGTTAGAAACAGATTATTCTATATTTTCATGTGAATTGCCTGATTCACAAATTGCAAATGCTATATCAATTATTTTGATTGGATTATTCTTTTCAATATTCTTTGTAATTAAAATGTGTGGATATATTAATACATATTACAAAAACGATAATTAATTTGATATATCACTAAGAATTTAAAATAGATGGCGTAATGAGCAAAAAATTAACTTCTACTAACATCCCCCCCCCTTTTTGGTGAAGATAACCCCCCTAACCCCCCACAGAAAAATCCCTGTGGGGGGTTGCATATATAGCTGAAAAAACAACTCGAACACGCTTTTGCGTATCCGAGTCGGTTACTGATGATTAAATTGTGAAAACTAAACAATTCTTCTTATTGCTGAAATCGGATTGTAAAGTGCAAATGAGTCAACATATGAATAAACAATTCCTGTATAGGAGTTTTCCGCATGGATCATCATTCCGTCGCCGACGTAAAGCGCAACGTGATATGCAGGGCTTCCGAAGAAAATCAAATCTCCCGGCTGCATATTAGAGTAGCTAACTGCCGTTCCATATGAGGATTGAGCCGCAGCGTTGTGCGGAAGCGAGATTCCTATTTTGGAATAACAGTACATCGTGAGTCCCGAACAGTCGGCAGCATACTGGCTTGATGCACCCCAAACATACGCTCCTCCAACCATGCTCTGAGCAGTTGCGATAACCGTTGAAATAGAGCCGGAAGGGGATGGGTTAGGGTTTGGCTTTGGCTTGCTCTGAGAATCGGTAGTCTTTTTGACGGTAGTAGTTGGTTTTTTAGTTGTAACAGGACTTTGCGAAGGCTCTGTTGACGATACATGAGTCTTAACTGTGTTAGACGCCGGTTTTTTAGTAGTTGTGGTTGTAGTTGTAGTAGTGGTTGTGGTAGTTGTGAGAGCGTGCTTTTGAGCGTCTATATCGACTCCCTGCTGCTGAAGCTCGCTTTTAAGCTTGTTTAACTCATCAATTGTCATGCTGCTTTGCTGACTCAGATTTTCAAGCTCTTCGTTTTGCTCCTGAAGCTCCAAAAGCTGGTTTTTATATTCGCCGGATTTTTTACCAAGTTCGCTTATTTCATTTTCAAGCTCTTTCTGATTAGACTCATATTCCTCTTTTGCCTTAACGAGAGCATCAATAGTGTCGTTGTCGTGCTTTGCGACACGGCTTATAAGCTCGGTACGCATCAGCATATCAAAGAAATTTTCAGATGAAAATAAAACAGAAACATATGAAGATGAGCCGTTCATATACATTGCACGAAGACGCTGTTTAAACTGCTCAGCACCGCTTTCTATCTCAGATTTTTTATCATCTGCTTTTTGTTTTGCTGCTCGCATTTTTGCATCAGTTTCGGCAATATCCTTTGCAAGCTGTTTACTGTATTCGTTAATTGTAGAAATCTTTTTTGTAACAACCGAAATTTTCTCATCTATCGCCGCTTTTTTAGCCTCTGCACTTTCAATATCAGAATCAGCGCTTTTTATTTTTTCATCAATTTGCTGCGCCTGCTTTTCAAGCTCAGCGAGCTTCTGTGAATACGAAGCATTTTCGGGGGTAGCAGAGGTTTTAATCTCTTGTGCGCCCGAAAGGGAAGCAGCGCAAACTATCATAAGCGCCGCTAAAGCAAAGACGGTTCGTTTTATTTTGATTTTTTTAGACATTATATCCTCCTGACTGCCGGGGGTTGATTATTTAGTTTAACAAGGGTGATGCCCTATGATTTTATGTATTGTAATTTTTTGTAATCGTTATGTAATAAATTAATTTTACACCATATGCAATAAAAAGTCAAGCGATGGGAAAAAGAGGAAAACGCTGCTAATCTATGATCTGTTTAGCTTGCTTTTTATGTATATTTATGGTACAATATTCTAACGTGGTCGGAGATTGAAGCTTCGATTGATTATTAAAATTTAAGGATGGTGCTTAATTTGTTCTTAGCAAATGAAGTTGAAAGCTTGCAAAATGTTTTTACTCCTTTTCCGTTTGTGGTGCATATAATTATTGCCATAGTGGCAGTAGTTGTGTTTTTTATTCAGTTCTATAGAAAAGGCGGAGCGTATTATCTTCTTATGGGAGCGGCTGTTGCAGCTACTCTTATTACTCAGATGCCGAATTTTACGTCAAATAATAAGCTTATTTTTGCTCTTGAGGTTTTAGAGAGCGTTTTGTGTGTTTTAATTATCGTATTCTATGTGACAAGCTTGATAAAAAGGCATAAGCAAAAATCTCATGATGAAGCTTTAGATGGACAAGCAGGTGATGACAAAGAAGCTGAAATGCCAAGTGAGTTTAGTGATTTGGAGCTTATGGCTCAAAGCAGCATTGATAATGTTCAAAAAGAGCTTAGAGAGCAAAACGAGAGTGAAAAAGATGACAATCCTGTTGAGAATGCTTTTGATGACAACGGGGATCTTGATATTTATTTATAGGACGAGAACTTATGAGAATGAGAAGAAAAAAGCACCTTGACGAAAGGCTTGACGCTTGCAGCGATATAATAATAAGTATGTATCGTGAGGAAAGAAATTTTTCTGCTTCTGTTCAGCAAAAGGATTATATTAATATTGAAAAGCTGTTTGGAAACAAAAATCCAATCTATCTTGAAATCGGATGCGGAAAGGGAAAGTTTGCATCGGAGCTTGCAAAGAATAATCCTGAAATAAATATAATTGCGGTTGAAAAGACAAGCAACGTAATAGTTGAAGCCGCTGAAAGAGCAAAGTCTGAGGGTGTGACTAACTTAAAGTTTCTGTTAGGACCTGCAGAATATCTGCCGATATTTATAAAGGACAAAAGTGTGAGTCGGATATACC
>OJRD01000204.1_pt1 | contig 48856 bp, 49 predicted proteins | sample 1599051 | NCBI WGS metagenome assembly OJRD01 (sample SAMN03922523, study PRJEB24848) | human gut metagenome | isolation source: stool sample | host: Homo sapiens | place: Germany | collected 2010-02 | reverse complement strand
TTTTCTACTTTTTTACCCATAGAAAAATCCCTCCTTGATATTTTATATTTTATCATGGAAGGATTTATTTACACAACTTTTTCTATACTCTTCTAATAGTTAACTTTCACACTTTTTTATTATAAACTAACTCGTATTGCCCTTAAAAACAACTTATCTATTCCCCCTGAATTAAGGACTTTATTAAATGTATTAGATATTTCTGTTATTATCTCTTCATCTGTAATTTCTTCGTTTTGCTTATTTATTTCAACAAATTCTAACAACCATCTTCCATGACCTTTTTTATTGAAATAATCATTTAAGTAATATAATGCTTCCTCAAGTTTCTTAGTTTGTCTATTTAAGCATTGATTATATGCATCAATATCTTTAATCTTGAATGCATAAATAATTGGAAGAATTATACTATAAATACAGTAATTTTCCTTTTTATTAAAGAAAAAATTTCTTTTATCAGTGTTTTCTATATATTCTACTGCTGTATCATATAATACTCTATATCTATTACAATCTCTTAATGAAAATTGATATTTTTCTATCATCGCATAAAATACCTCATGAGGCAAATAAATTTCCGTTCTAAATTCTAAATATTTTTTTGCATAATCAATACTTCTATTATTATCTATTGTCATTATATAATCATAAAATCTATTCAAATAAATATAAGCATTAAAATTTTGTCCATATTGTTTTTTTATAGTATTTTGTAGTTCTTTATTATTTGATGCTATAATTACTGTTACATTAGATAAATTATAAAAATGTTTAATAGTCTCTAATAATTTAGTAGCATAGTCTGGATTACATCTATCCAATTCATCTACAATTAATATCATTCTTTTGCCAGATAGAATTTTATTTACCAATTTTTCAAATAATGATTTTCTTTCTTCATATGTATTAATCTCATCTGATAAATCATTAAATGTTTTTATTCTATCTATTTTTTCAGCACTCAAATCTATATTAAAAAATTTACTTGATACAATTTTTGTTAAAATATTTAATACTTCTTTAACAGTTTCTTCTTTATCAAATTTACTTGTAACTTCATTTTTATATTTTGGATAGCAGTTTAATATATTATAAATAATTGATTCCAAAACGTCACTGTGATCATCATTTTCCCATGCATTATAATAGAATACCATATTATTGTCACATATATTAATTAAAACATCTTTTTCTGCTTCAACAACTTTAAATTGTTCTTGATTATTATTCTCTTTATAATGCATTATTAAATACATTAATTGCTTAAGTAAAAATGTTTTTCCAACTCCCCAATAACCATCTATACAAATAACTTCGTTATCATCTATATTTGAAATTAATCTTATAAGACTACTTAAATATTCTTTATTTTCTAATTTATCATCTATTAATGAATTATGAATATTGATATCATTTGCTTCTAATTCGTATTTTTTCATATATTTCCCTCTTTCTTATTTTAGAACATTATATATCATTAAATATACAAAATTTGTCGAAACGTGTAACATTATATCAAAAAAAGCAAAATTAATTATTTTATTACTTTTATATTTCATTCTTTGATTTAATAACTTTCATATTTTCATCTAATACTTTTATCAATTTCCAAGAATATGTATTATCAGCTGGAAGATAGCCTTTAAAAGTATTCCCATTTGAATATTTTATATATCCATAAGGTTTACAATGTTCACCATCAGGTTTGATTTCTATTGAATTAACAATACACCAATTTCCAGTATTCCAACTATCTCTTATAATCATTATCTTTTTAAAATTGCTTTTTCTAGCCAAAGCTAAAATAGTATCATATTCAGTTTTATTAATCATAACAATCACCTCTTTGTATTCCAAATTATGTCTAAACTATTTGTTATCCTGATTTTTTGAAAATCATTAATTTGATCTTGTAGTTTCTTTAAATTAATTCTTTCATCTTCACTTATTTTTTCTTTAACAATGCAATTATAATCTTTATCAAGTAAATTCCATCTAATTGCTGCTTTTAGTAATTGATTGAGAACATTCATTATCTCATTAATCGTTATATTTGATGGTTTAAAGGTGTAGTTCCATTTTCTTTCATTATTGAGATAATTTTCAAAATCATTAATTCTATCCTTTCTAAAATCCCTTAATTTTATATTTCCTAAATATTCATTTATTATTTTTAATCTATCTTGATAATTACCATAAGTATTATAAGAAATTTGATTATACTTATTTTCAAGGAATATCAGACTTAACTCGGATATTGTCATATTTGAATCAATAATTATTTTTTTTCTTTTATTGGAAACCATACTTCACACCTCGTTAATGGATAATCATCTTCCAAAAATTCTTCATTATAACATTCAAAAGCTATTTCGTAATTATTATCAATTTCATATTCTTTATGTTTTTTTATCCATTCATTATAAAAATACGATTTTATAGCACTTATAGTAATATCTTTATTAATACTCTCCTCCTTAAATTTAACCCACTTTTGCTTTGGTACTTTAATAATCCTAAAATCTTCAGGATAGTATCCAAATGGGCTATAATAATTTCCGTAAAATGTGTCTGGAGATGTTCTTTCTTCATCTAAATAATAATATAATTCAAACATTTTCCCATTTTCATTAATAATAGCCATATCTTCAAAGTCATTTTCTATTGTGAGAATATTTTCTGAAAGCAAATCAATATCAGAAATTCCTATAAATTTCATTTCTTCTTCATCTGCAATAGTATAATCTTTAACTTCACCTATATATTTTGAATAATCCTCAATATACATTGAATTTAAAAATTTATTACTTATATTTTCTATTTTTTTTCTACGTCTTAATTGTATTGGAGTAATTCCAAAGACATCTTTAAAAGCTTTAGTAAATCCATCTGCACTGTATAAATACTTTTCTGCAATATCTGAAATATTTTTCTTTGATGTTATCAATTCTCCAAAAGCAAATGACATTTTTCTTCTTTTTACATATTCTTGAATATTCATATTTGCATACTTTTGAAAAATCTTTGAACAATAATGTTGCTCATATCCACAAATATCAGCAATATCTTTATTAGTTATTTCTTCACTATTTTTTATTTTTTCTTCAATGTATTCTATTGCTTTATTAAATACACTTATTAAATTATTCATAGTATTCTCCTTTCATATGTAATCAAATATTTGATTACATATATAATAACAAAATTTATATTATAAATCTCGAAGATAACAAGCTTTATTTTTAATCTTTTACATTTTCCTATTTGAACAAATTTATTGATATTTAAGTATTCTTATAAACTCACAAAAAATAATCCGACTTAAATGAATATTTTTAAGTCGGATTATATAATGTTTTTATGATTATGTCAATTGGTTTTTATATATAAATTTTGAATACAAAATAAAAATACTCTCCATAACCAATTTATTATTGATTATGAAAAGTATTTTTACTTCTGAATATTCTAATTATTTTATTAAGTTTTTAGTTTTCATATAATTAAGAAAAGATTTTATTATATTATTATTTCTATCCATTATATCATGTTCAGTATAATCTTCTCTATTATAAGCCATAGATAATAATTCATTTATTTTTGTACCTTCTTTATGCACTCCTCTTGAATTTGTAAATCCTTTATAATATTTTACTTTGTCTTCAAATCTATAATCTGAAGCTCTTATATTTATTCTTTTTTCTAATAAAGATTTATTTCCTAATGCTTCAAGATTTTCTGGATTAGTTAAACTCTTTTCGTTTTCTTGTCTATTTTTTGCAAATATATGCTCTATTTCAAATGTACTTGATAATTCAAGCAATTCTTGATTCTCATTTTGGAATACCCACCATGTTAGCATAGATTTTGTAATTGGTCTTTGATTCATATATCTATAATTTTCAATAGAGTTTTTAATTGCAGATAATTCAAATTTAAACTCCTCAAATGTAACTTCTCTATTATTAACTATGTTTATCATTTCAGCATATACTGGAGTTCTTAAAGCATTTACACCTGGATTGTATACTGCATAAGCCCAAATAAATGGAATTATCGTATCTAGGAAGTTATAGAATTTTTCTTCATCTAATTGATTCTCATAATCTTTATTTTGCATAAAGTACACTGAAACAAAGTAGTTCCACATACCATTTGGAGCATAATTTAGTATAAATAGTTTTCTTAATATTTTCTTTGAAAATCTCTCTTCATCTTGATTAGCTATATCATTCCAGAAATCAGCTAATGCTGATAAGTTATCTAAGGTTTGTTCTTTTTTTAATATTGCATAATCATCTTTTTCATAAAATTTTCTTAGAGCCTCTGTCGTAGAAGATTTAATTCCTTGTTTAGCTCTTTCAAAATACATATATCTTGTAAATAGTTCATCCATTGGAGTTCCTTGTTGTGGTTTGAATATTTTTTCGCAAGTTTCCTCTAGTTCTTTCCATTTTTTTATGAAAGCATCTTTTTCGCCTTTAGCAGAATAATATTTATAAAATTGTGCTTTAAATATATCTGCATCTGATAAAGGTAATCCCCTATCATTTAAAGTTGAGAATATTCTTAATGCTGTATTTTGATTATCTGCTTCTATTGGTAGTAAGATACAATTATTAAGTATTCTAATAGGTAAATATGAAAATACATCTAAATACTCGTTCAAGAATTCTTCTATCTTTTTCTGAAAAAATCTATAATTATTTGCATATTTACTTTTTTGATTATCTCTAACTTCACCCGTTTTTAATATTTCTAGAAACTCTTCTTTGTCATTATCTGTAGCAACTTCCGAATCAATTTTTAATTCATTTAAATTAGCTGTACCAAATTCATCTGTTTTCCATAAACATTTTGCAATTAATTCTTTCGTTTTCATTGATTCTTCTGTTTTCATAGAACCAAATCTAACATAAAAAGCTCTTAATAGTAGCATTAATGTTGTTAATCTTTGTTGTCCATCAATTACTTCTAATTTTCCATTATCATTTTTAAATGTAACTATTGGTCCTAAATAATATTCTTCATCATTATTAAATTGATTATACTTTCCTTCTGGAAAAGAAAACTCAAATATATCTTCCCATAATGTTTGACATTCTTCTTCAGTCCACGCATAGGGTCTTTGATAATCTGGAATTACAAAATCTGATTTTTTATCTCCCAATAACGCACATATATTTTTTTGATCTACATTTAATTTTGACATTATTCATTCCTCCATTCAACAAAATTATATCATAACTTCAATTAATTTACTATATTTCTTCAGATAATCATTATTATCTGTTCTTTCGTTTTTGGAATAACCAATTTTTGCTTCTATTTCAGCATCCAACAATTGTTGAAAAGCAGGGGCAAAGAAATCTTTCCAGGCTGTTTACATATCATTCATAGATTTAATATTTTTTGGATCATTCCTTCTAAAAAATTCCTCTACTATTTCATTTTTTTCTTTTTCTACTTTTTTACCCATAGAAAAATCCCTCCTTGATATTTTATATTTTATCATGGAAGGATTTATTTACACAACTTTTTCTATACTCTTAGAATATATTTAAATATAATCTTGCTTTTTTACTATTCCTCTAATATATATTTTGTTCTTGATCCTTCATTGTCTTTAAAAGTTACCTCCGTAATTTCATCACATTCCTCACACTTTATATATAATTTTGTTACTATAGAATCTTCACCATGCTCATCTCCTATTATAGTAACCTTTTTACTTTTACAGTTTTTACATATAAATTGAGAAATAGGATCAAATATTTTGTGTTGAATATTTTCATATATACTTACTAATGAAATAATTAATGCAATACATGTTGATGCTTCATATATTGTAGTATTTTGTGAGTGTGTTATTTTGTTAGCATAATCCCATGTTGCTTCTGTTATTTTTTTTATATAACTTCTGTAATCACTATTTTCACTATCATTTAAATAAAATTTTATAAACAATTCTGCTTTCTTTTTAAAATTTGATTTTTGAGGTTGTTCTTCTTCTCCTTCCATACCAAGTTTATAAATTGCATTTCCAAGTTCTATTAATATTTCTCTACATTGAACACCAATTGCTTGAAAATCTTCTACTTCCTTTGCACTTTCTAATTGATCTGCAGTATTTCTAAGCTTTCTTAATAGTACTGGTGTTATTTCTATACCTAGTGTTGCTGCTTTGATATAATCTTCAGAAGTATATTCTTCCCTAGCTTTCATCATTCTACTCATTAATCCTATATGAAAAGAATAAACTTCATCAGATGTGAGATATAAAGCATCTTGTGAGTATAAATTCATTGGCAATTCTTCTCCTTCAACTACCCACCAATTTCCAGCTGTATCTGTTTTTACATTCCATACATTAACTTCAAATTCTAAATCATCAAATGAGCTTTCAATTTTAGCACTAATTACTTTGCATTTTCCCCCATTTTGTTCCTCTACATACTCTATAACTTCATCCATGTTTCGTTTCAATTCATGTTCTCCTTTTATTTAAAATTTTTCTAATATATCTATTATAGCATTAAGATTATTCTTCATAAGTTTCTATAATTCTTTTACTTCATCAACATTTAGCAAAACCTAATATTTCATATTTCTTATCTCTCTTCTATGACTTATTATTTATCATTTACTTGCCATTTGCCATTCTTTTTGCCGTTTTTTCTTTCTATTAAACCTTTTTCTTGCATTTCTGTCATATAAGTTTTTACAGTTCTTACAGATTTATTAATCTGTCTTGATATTTCTTCCTGAGTAGTTGCTGTTTCAACAATTGGAAATGTGTATCCAACCTCTAGTACGTTTTTTGTATTATTCTTAAAGGTTTGTTCAATTTCAAATGTACCAAATTTTCCTATTACATTTCCATTTATTTTTACCTTTTAAGAGCTAATTCTTTTAAATCTACTATTTCCATATTAATCCTCCATCATCTTTTCTACATATTTTTTTACATTTTCTATAATATGCTTATATTTTTCTCCATTTTCCTGTGAATAGTGAATTTCAAATATATTACATATATTTTCTTTAATGTATATTTCTTTTTCAGGATCTTTTGTTATAGTTAAATCAGGTTGCTTTTCATTGTGATCTTCTAGTATATATTCTCTTATTTTATTTAATGGCCTATATTCTGATTGTAGTTTTTTTATTAGAAGTAATCTTTCTAAGTGTTTATCGTTATATAAGCTATTTACGCCATTTCCATCTGGTGGTAAAAGCAGACCTTTGCTTATGTAATAATGTATGGTTCTTTTAGTAACACCTGCCTTTTCAGCAAGTTCTGATACTTTATATTCCATTTTCTCACCTCTCTGTTCTTATTTTATCGTCGTTACGTAATGATGTCGATACATTTTTAAAATTTACCAAAAAAATACCAGAAAAATTTTCTGGTATTTTACTTTCTTTTAAATATTCTTTTTATTTTATCAAATATCTTTTTTATAAGACTACTTTTTCCACAATTTATCACAGCTTGTGTATAATTAGGTTCCTTTTCTTTGTTTTTAAATAAATTTTCTGTACTATATTTTTCTTGAATTTCTTTTTGATAATTAATTTCATTTTGTTTATATTTTTCAAGTAAAATATTTTTTTCTTCTTGATTTTTATTTATATATTTTAAATATAAATATGAAATTAGTGTCTTAGTATCCTCATCTTCTATTTGCTCATATAATGGAATTTCTTGATTAAATGAAAACTTATAATTATTGGCTTTGTTATTTATTAAATTTTGCTTCACTTCATCTGGAAGGTCATTTAATAATTCAAGTTCTTTCAAAATAATATATGTCTCTGAATAAGCTTTTTTACTTATTGTATTAATCATTTCTTTCTCCTTCTTGTTCCTTGGTTACATCAATATTCTTTGATAATTCTGTTGGCATCCTTTTAATTTGTGATGCTCTTAGCCCGATTCTCTGCCGAATGCATTACCATACTGCTTAAGTATGAAATATTATTTTGTTTTTGCGTTGCTACATAATGTCGCCCTTCAGAGAATAATTTTGCCTGTTCTTCTGCAGTTAAACTTTCTGTACATTTTGCCTGTTCTTCTGTCGAAATATTAAAAACCTTAAAACCCTTATGTCCAAAATCTTTTGTAGATTTTAAGCAAAACCTCAAAGGATATCTTTTTGCTACTATATTCTCTCTATCCCATGTTAAATCTGTCCAATAATTTTTTCCATCCAAAGTTACCATATTCCATGCATGACCTGCAGGATCTTTTATATCATATTGTGCTCCCCCATCTATATCAATGTTACCACTTGCAAATTTTGCTGTTATTCCACAACACTCTAATGTATTCCTTAAAATATCTGCATATCCAGCACACACACATTTGCCTTGCACTAATCCTCCATATAAGTTTCTACATGTTGTTTGCAATTTATCATCTTTTCTTCCCTCTTGTGAAATCGCATAATCGTCATATTTCATTAGTTCTGCAAGTTTTGTATATACTTGACTAAATATTATTTTTTCTCTGTCATCTACTCCTTCTTCTGGCATTTGTATCTCTGAAATTATTTCATCTATTTTCTGTCTTGCCATCATATACTCTTCTCTTGTATATGGCTCAGCTTGTTCCTTTACTGAGTTTTCTAAATCTTGTATTTCTACGTTTTGTATATTCGGATTTTCTTGCATTATTTTTGTTGATAATTCATTTGCACTTCTAATTATTATTTTAGATGGTACTTCTAATTTCTGCGCACTTGATACTCTCAAAAAATTATTTACATCTGTAACTATTCTTATTCCTTTTGCTTTATTTAATGTAGATATGATATTAGCTAATTCTTCGTCACTCGGTGTAAATGAATCATCAATAGTAATATTTAATCCTTGTATCATTTCATAATCCACGTCTTCTTTTGTATCTAAATATGTTTGAATATCTATTTTCTTGCTCTTATATGCTTCAGCAATTTTTTCTAATTTATTATTTCCTGTTTCAATTCTTCCATTATGTTTTATTAATAATTTTATCATTTGTTCAAAACTTTTTGGATCGATTTGATTGCCTTTTATTGAAATAGATACATTTTCGTTTAATTCAGAAATAATATTTGGATTTGTTATATTGCATTTATCTAATGACAATCTTTTTAACCCTTTGAATTTACTAAATGTTTTTGCATCTTTTTCTGATAAATCAATCCCTCTTAATTGTATATTTTCAGCATTTTCATTTAATGCATCTAAAAAACTAGTATCAAATTTTACTGGCGATTTTTTACCTAATACAGTTATCATAAATACTTTCAAGTTCATTTTACTTAAAATAGCTTGTAACTCTTGATTAAAACTAGAAACTTCTTCTTGTGTTAAACTCCTGGTATTTAATACAACGCTAATTTTTTGAATTTTGGCTAAATTTTCATCAGAAATTTCCCCATCATCTTCAATCAGCGGAAGTTGTATTTCCCCATCATCTTCAATCAGCGGAAGTTGTTTTTCCCCGTTATCATAGAACTGTGTATTATATTCTGTTAGTGCTGAATTTAAACTCGATATTAGTTCACAACTATTTATTTTCATTTGTTACTCCTTTTATGTATTGTATTATACTATATATGTTTCTATTTTTACAAGGAATTTTTATTTATTTTTTAATTTCTTATATGCTATATAGCCTCCTCCACCCATTAATCCTAATGTTGTAAAACCTGCTAGTACATCTGAAATATTTTCTTCATCTTTGGCTTCAATATTATTATTTACTTCATTATTTTCATAAGATTTTACAATATTATTAGTAGTGTTTTTTTCATTTTTTTCTATAGCTGAATTTGTTGAATTGACTGTTTTTGAATTATTGTTTTTTGACTTGTTTGAATTTGAACTTTTATTTGAAGATTTTGGTTTTGATGATGTTTTGGTTGAATATGGACACTCTCCATTTGTATGCAAATGCGCTGGATAACCACCACAGTGGTAATGATAACTTCCTAGACCACTTTTATTTTTATTATCTCTATGCCCTCCATTTGAATCTGTCCTTCCTTGATGAGCATTTACACAACTACCCGCAAAAATTACAAATAAAATAACAATTATTGATATAATTCTTATTTTGTTTTCCTTCATAATTACGTACCCCTTAGTTATCATATCAAATATATCATGCATAATTTGTCGAATTTTGCAAAAGTTGTTCATTTTTCGACAAACTTTTGTTGATTTAGTGTAACCTTCGGGTTATGAGAATTTGATTGTGATTTTTGAGAAATTTTGTTAACTTGAGTTTTTATTAGTTTAAATAGGGTTATAACAAATTAGTGAGATTATGAAATAGGTTAAATTTGGTCGTTTTTTGCAACAATTGTCACCAATTTGTCCCCAATAATTTTTAATAAAAATGGAGGTTTTAGCAATGAATAATTTTAGAGAAGTTAATAATGATATTTTAAAGGAATGGTTAATGTTTAGAGAAGATGATTTAGCATCACTAAAATGTGATGAAGATAGAAAGCATTTTGTTTATTTTGATGAGATTAGTGCAAACATTTTAAGGAATGTTCCTAAGGAGAATATAAAGTATGTACAAAAACAATTAAGTAAATTGGATGAAAATTTTATGGATTATATTTTTTATTGGAATGAAAAATACTATAGGAATGGTTTTGTTGATGGAATTGAATTGATTATTGGTTGTGTCAATAGATAATAGAATTAACCCCAATTTTTTCATAATTATGAAAAAATTGGGGTTTTTGTGTATTTTTTCAAATTAATAAAATATTAATTTTCCTATTTAATAATATTTCTTAGATGTTGAACTTTTTGCATAAGTTTTTCATTTTTTCTTAACTCTGGTAAGCTACTATTATAACCCTCTAATTCATTTATTAATTCAATAAGTAATGGTGAAGTTACATTTTCCTTAGCTATCTTCAGTAATTCTTTATACTGCTTTATACATAAAGTAAATTGTAATTTACTAGATATTTTATCAATTGAAAAGGAAGTAACCGCTAATAAAAACTGTCTTTGTGAAAATTTATTTATTAACTCTCTGTATATGTTATCTGCTCCCCAACAGATACCGTTCCCATTAGTCAAAAACGCATCTATTATAACTTTTATATAATAATCATTTATAGAAGAAGGAACCGCATTATTTCCCAATAATCTTTTTATATGATCGGCATATGGAGGTTCCAAATAAAAATTATTCATTGGTGCATTATGCGCTATATATAAATGTTCTAATTCAATTTTCAATTCAGCAACTTTTATATTCTCTGGTAAATATGACTCTGCGTCTACAATTTGTAAAAATTCCCTAGCTAATTTTGCTTCGTTTTGATCGTTATTTACCTGAAATTTCCCAAATTTAATACCTAAATTCCATTTATTTTCCTCTGAAACTATATTCCATAGCTTTGGCAACAACATCTTTATATTTCTTCTTGTTTCAATAGTTGTATCTTCTCTACAATATATACCAAAAAATCCATTACAAAGTGAATCTGCTTTATCAAATGTTAAATCTCCAAAAAATTCACTTATTATTTCTGCTTCTGTATCGGTTATTTCATTATTTTTTATATTATAAAGAAGTTTTCTGATTTCGATTGTAATATTAGATAATGGTAATGATATTACTTCTTTTATACATGTTTCAAGCCATGAAATTAATTGCAAACCTGTTAATTCTATTTGATTAGGATGTGCTGCACTTGCCCAATTTCTCATGAATTTTATATTATCTAACATTCGATATCCTACATCTGATATAAGTCCTATTTCTTTTGCTCCTTGTATTAATTCGCTATCATCTATTTTTACTAAATCAGCTTCCGTTGATAATTTATTTCGTTTATCCGATGTTACTGCTAAATCGAAAAAATATTGTATATCATATTGAGCTATTCTATATCTTAATTGATTAACAGTTTCATCCCACAAATAATTTAATGCAGCATCAAATAATCCAGCACTTACCGCTGATAAAAACTTTGATATATAAGTAGATTTTATAGCAATCTCTGGCTCTAATAAGTCAACTACATCTTCAATATTCTTAAAAACTTTTTTTCTTTCTTCAACACCAACTAATATATTTTCTGTTGGCAAGCCTAAATAATTATATATATTTAACATTTTTTCATCGTATTCTGTTAAATTTTTTGCTAGTTCATTATTATTTAAAACTATTAAATCATTCATACTCATTCTCCTTCTTCTTTTATCTGTTTTTCAAAAAATATTTAATCATTCCTAGATATTGATCTTGTGCATTTAAGCAAGTGTCTATTAAATAGCCTTTTTCTTTATTAGTTTGATATTGATTTAATCCCCTATAGTAGAATAATTTATCTTTATCTAAAATAATAAATGGTACAATATTATTTTTTAAACATTCTTTAAATGCAATTATTCTACCAACTCTTCCATTGCCATCTTGAAATGGATGTATTTTTTCAAATTTAGAATGAAATTCTATTATTTCATTTATTGTTTTTTGTTTTAATGATTCATACCATTCTAATAATTTTTTCATATCTCTTTCAACATTTTTAGGCTCTGTAGTTTTTAGTCCTCCAACTTCATTGGGTAATTTTTTATAATCTCCAACTATAAACCAATCTTTCCTGCTATCTGACGTTCCCTCTTTTAATATTTTGTGAAATTCTTTTATCATTTTTTCTGTTAATTTTTTATCTGCTATCTCTAACATATAATCAACTAATTTAAAATGATTAGCTGTTTCTATAACATCATCTAAATCTGTTATCGTATCTTTTTCTGCTAATAATGTATTAGTCTCATAAATATACCTAGTCTGATCTTCTGTAAGTTTGCTTCCTTCAATGTGATTTGTATTATATGCAAATGTAATTTGAGTATTGTGATATAAATTCCCCTTTAACTTCATATTTTTTTGTTCTCTTAATATATCCAATACATTTATTTTTGAAATATCAAATTTCTTTTCTTCCTCATTTAATAATTCATCAACTGATATTTCAAATAATTCAGCCAATCTCTTTAAAGATTCAATATTAGGTTCTAGAGCGTCAGATTCATATTTTGATATAGTTGCAGGGCTTACATCTAATATACCTGCCACTTCATTCTGAGTCATTTTTTTATTTTCTCTATATAATTTAATTTTTTCTCCTAACATAATAAAAACTCTCCTTTTGGTTTATGATAATATTATATCATATTATTTCCAAAAAGGAAAGTTTTTATTTGTTTTTTGTATTTTTAATTCCATAATTGAATATATATTTTAAAATCCAACTTGTCCATTCATAAGTAATGGTAATAAATAATCTCTTAATTTTATAAGTTCTTCATTTTCTTTTTTGTTTTTTTGTATATTCTCAAAATAAATAGAAACTAAACTATTATATTTCTTAATTAAATTTTCTGGTGGTTCAATAATTTTATAATCTGTGCATAACATGTCAAATAAAAGATTTTTTATTCCAGTTGTTTTTCCTTCATACTTAAAAAAAACGCTGCTTTCATATAGCTTTAACCATTGGATATAAAACCAATATAAATTCTCTTTATTTTTTAATGAAATTGCTTTGCAAAAGTTAGATGTTATTATAGGTAAATCAAATCTTTTTAATGTATTACTATTTATATAACAAATTCTACCAGTAGATTGTGAGGGACTCCCTCCAGATATTTCTATTATTAAATCTCCATTTTCTAAACTTTTATTTAAATTTTTTTCTAATATATATCTTTCTGGAGCTTTTACTTCTTCCTGTCCACATATTGATGGAAAATCTGCACCTCTTAGACATATGACTCTTTTATTATAATTACTTTCTTTGAATTCTTTTCCCCAATCTCCCCCTTTATCTTTATTTATATACTTTTGTAAATATCCTACTTTCCATCCTTCTGGAATTTCTTTTTTCATTTCTTCACGATATACCATTTTTCCACCTGATGACTTATAAGGATTTCCTTCTTCATTTGGAAATTCATACTGCAAAAACCAATAGTCATATATTGCTTTTGCCATTTGTTCCATTTCATTAATTATTTTATTATTATTATTAATTTTTTCTTCTATATTACGGAGAAATGCCCCTACTTTTTTTTGAACTTCCATACTTGGTAGTTGTATTTTCACTGATCTAACAACAGACATTGGTGGAAAGTTTGGTATTGTTGAGTCTCCTGTTCCACCTGTAATAACATTTACTATATATGCTCTAAAATAATATAAAAAGTAGTTCTCATCTACTATATCATTATTCAATCTGATTCTTAATAAAGCTTGATTTATTATTCCTGGTTCTATTTTATCTGGTAATTGATATATAGCACCATAATTTACTCCAGAACATGATACAAGGAAATCGCCCGGCTTAACAGAAAATCTACTCATGTTATTTTCATAATAATCTTTTGATATATAATACCTTCCAATATTACTGTTCTTCTCTAATACTACACCCTGTTCATATACTTTATAAGCATCTTCTGATTTTGGGACAAATAAAGACTTTTTTAAAGCACTTCCAAATGGTCCTCTTAAAAATCCATCATCTTTTGCTACAATATCTTCAAATTTTCCATTAAACATACTTTAGTTCCTCCAATCGTTGTCTTATTTCATTTTCTAATTTCTTTCCATCAGAAAAATATTTATCAAGATTGTTGGAAAATTCTTTTATCTTTTTATTAAACTCTTCTTTTGTTAATTCAACATATTCTATTCTAACATCAAAATATTGACCTGCTGAAAATGAGCAATTTTTCTCTTTTAACTGATCATATGTTACTTCTACACTAAAATCATCTATAACTTCTTGTTTAGCAAAAGTTTCTACTATTTTTTCTATTTCATCTTCTCTTAAAACTGTTCTTTGGTTTTTGCCGTCTTTTACTTTATCTCCTAATTTTGAAGCATCAACTAGTAAAACCTTTCCACCTTTATTAGCTCTATCTATAAATAGCACACTTACATTAGTTCCAGTAGTAGCAAATATATTTGATGGCATTGATACAACACCTTTTATCATTTCTTCTTCGACTAATTTTTCTCTAATTTTCTTTTCAATTCCTGACTGTGCTGTTAAAAATCCTGTGGGAACAACTATTGCAGCCTTACCTTTTTTACTTAAAGAATAAATAATATGTTGTATAAACATTAAGTATATAGCCATTTTGTCTTTATCTTTGTTGGGAATTTTAGGAACTCCTGCAAAAAATCTTTCTATTAATTTATCATCAGCTAATTCATCTCTATAGTCGCTAAAATCTGTTTTAAATGGTGGATTGCTAACAATATAATCAAATTCTGCAAGTCTCGTTTTTGTTGCATTATAATGTGCTGGTTCTGTTAAAGTATTTCCATGTACTACATTTCCTAAAGAATGTACTAGATTATTTAATATAAGGTTTAATCTTAAAAACTCATTTGATTTTTGAGATATATCTTGTGTATATATAGTACAGTTTTCTTCTCCTATTTGATGAGCAAGAGCCAATACAAGTGTTCCAGATCCTGCTGATGGATCATATACAGTTACATTTTCTACTTTTTCATCATCTTTAACTAGTATCCTAGCTATAATCCTAGCAATTGAATTTGGTGTATAATATTCTGCATATTTACCAAAATCTTTGTTATAATCTTTTATTAAATATTCAAATACAATAGCAAATGCATCATATTTTTGTTTAAACAAATTTTCAAAACTGAATTCTACTAGTTTGTCTATTATTGCTCTTGCAAAATTATTTTTCTTACTTGTTTCTGTAATATGTTGTGATATACCACCAAATAATCTTATTTTTTCTTTTCCACCTGTTCTAACAGAAAATATATCTATGTTAAAGTTTGCAATATCTATTAATGTTTCATCAAATAATTTATAAAAATCTTCATCATTTTTATGTGAAAACAAATAAGAAATTAAGTGCTCTATTTTTAACTTTGCTGTATCAGGTCCCAATCTTAAAAGTAGAAATTCATAATCATCTTTCATTTTTTCTAATGCTTTTTCAACATCTTTTGGCTTATCTAGCTTTGCCAAATTATCATCTACTTTTTTTACTTCATATAAAAATTTATCATTTAAAAATTTATATAGAAAAACTTCTGTAATTATTTTATACTCACTAGGACTATTACCAATACCATTGTTTTCAGAAATTGATTTAAGTTCATCAATTAGTTCCTTAGTTTTGTTTATTATTTCTCTTTCTTCATTGTTCATTATCCTGCTAATTTCCTTTCCTCTATATATTCTTCTAAAACATTATTTGTTACAAATTGTATTTGGTCTATAGTTAATTTAACATTATATGCTAATGATGTTTTCGCAATAATTGGCGTAATGCTTCCATAGAAAAAAGCTTCATTATCCATCAACTTATAGTTTTTAACTAATATTTCATCTACTTTATGTTTTATTTCTAGTAACATTTGATTTAAAACAATATCACTAATATTGTTTATATTTGCTTCTTTAATTCTTTTGTGAATTCTCATAAATTTAATATCATTTTCATATTTCAAAATTAGCATTTCATCTTTGCTATTTCTTTGCTTAATTCTTTCTCTTAATTTTTCTAATTCTAAAATATTGTTTTGTAATTCTTCAGAAGTTAGCTCTTCAATATTTTTCTTACTAAATATCCTCTTTAATTCTTCATATAATGATATAAATTCAGGATCTTTTTTATCAAAATTTCTTTCTAACTCAACTCTTGTTCTTTCAAGATTTTCTCTAAATTTGTCCGCAATAACCAACTCAGATTCCGAAATTTTTCTAAAATTAAAGTCTATCTTGTCTAAAGCCATGTTTAATAAACCAGTTATATTTTCACTGTTATTCATGTTTTCTGTCAAATTTAAAATGTTAATTCTATTAGTTACTTCATTTAATAATTTTGATACTTTACTAATATCTATTTTATCAGTTAAATCTTCATATCCATACATCTTAATTAAGTTATATAATATTTTGTAGTTTTCTAAAGATTTCCTAATGTCATATAATTCTTGCTTTGGTAGTTCATTTATTTGTTTTGTGAAATTCTCTAAATTATCAGTATCAAAAATAAATAATTTATCTTTTAATTCAGTTATATCTTTTTCTATTTCATCTTTGTCTTTGAAAATATTTGCATAATTAGCAAATTCATCTCCTAATTCACTTTGTAATTCTTCAAAATATGCTTTATTTGTTTTATCAAATTCTGCTCTAATATCTGCAAAATCTACAACATATCCATATCTATAATCTTTATATGGTCTATTTACTCTTGTTAATGTTTGTAATAAATTATGTGCTTTTATAACTCTTCCTAAATATATCTTTTTTAATCTAGGTGCATCAAATCCAGTTAAAAGCATATTATAAACCACTAATATATCTATCTTTCCTTTTTTGAAATCATCTTGTTCTGTTCTTCTTATTTCTTTATCATCTTCATCATGAAGAATTAGAGCTGATGTTATTCCTTCATAATTGTTAAGTGTTTCGAAAACAGCCCTTGCTTGTTTAGCTGAATCACAAACTACCATTGCTCCAATTGAATTGTCATTTAATCTAATTTTAGTTTTATTAAAATCATTTGCGATATATTCTACTAATGCTGATACATACTTAGGGTGAGAATATATATCTTCCTTTTTTGCCATTCCCTTAATTGCTTCTACTTCTTTTAGAGCTTCATCTAAATATGACCTATATGATGTTTCAATTCCTTCTCTAATTAGTTTTAAAGTATATCCATCAGCAATTGAACGATTATAGTAATATTTATGTATATAATCTCCAAATACATCTTTTGAACTATACCCATTACCTATTAAAGGTGTACCTGTCAAAGCTATCATAATTGCATTTCTATCTGATGCCATTAAATTTGCTAAGAATGATCCCTTTGGATTATAACTTCGATGGGCTTCGTCCATAAAGTAAATTCTTTGCACATCAACATTATAATCTGCTGGTTTAACAATAGACTCTTCTGAGAATTTTTGTATATTTATTACAGTTATTGTTAATTCCCCTGTTGTTCCAACCTCACCTATTGTTTGTATATTTTTAATAAATTCCTCTTTTGAATTTACTTTTTCCACTTTTAATCCTCTAGCTGTGAATTCTTTTGAGGCTTGGTCTAGTAAATCTAATCTATCAACAATAAAATAGAATTTTGCAATTTTACCTTGTTTTGCAAAATAATCCGTTAAATATTTTACATTAAAGTATGTTAATGCCGTTTTTCCACTTCCTTGTGTATGCCAAATAATACCTTTATTCATACCCTGTTTTAATTTATTTTCGATAGCAAGAGTAGCAAATAATTGAGGGTACCTCATTATATGCTTTTGAATCTGTAGAATTCCATTTTTATCTAGCTTTTCTACATATGCAATTCCATATTTTAATAATTTTAAAAATCTTTCTTTTGTATATAGTGATGTTATTATTCTATTTGTAGGAGTATTTATATCTAAATTGGTATTATATTCTGGTGTTCCTTTTAATGTAACATAGTTTGTATCAATTAATATTTCCTCTTCCTCCGCATCATTTATAGTTTTAACATTATTTATAATTGATGCATCTTCTTCTCTAAAACAATTAAAAAACACATTACTATAACTGCTTGTACCATAAAAAGCACCTTGTATAGGAACAATAGACTCTTCATCATATTCATCATTATTTGAAAATACTAATAATTGTGTTAAATTTGCAAATTTCTTAAACTTAGGATTACTAAATCTAGCATTTATTCTGTTTCTTTCTGCTAGTATACCTTCTCTATTATTTGGCTTTTTAACCTCAACAAAAGATAATGGAATTCCATTTATTAGTGGAATAACATCAGGTCTGAATTCATCTTCTCCATTATTATATGTAAGTTCTGTAACTACATTATATGAATTATTAGTTTCATCATCAAAATCAATTAACTTTATTCCATCTATTCCATTTACTAATACTTTATAAAATGCTTTTCCCAAATCATCATTATCTAGCAAAATTTTTAGTTCATTTATAATTTTTTCAGCATCTTTCAAACTATAATGTGTTCCATTTATTCTATTTATACTTTCACAAAATATATTTTTGAAAATATTTATATCCCCATCAATATTCTCTTTTTCATTTTTTAGTGATAAATATTTATACCCTAATCTTGTAAAATGAACAAGTGCAGGTATCTTTACTCTTGTATTTTCACTATGTTCCATTATATTTCCCCCAATATATAATTATTCGATTTTATTCTATCATAAAATACATTTTTTAACAACAAAAATAGAAGTATTTCTACTTCTACTTTTTTATCTTGATTTCAATAGGTACTTTATTTCTTATTTGTGTAATTATTGGCGTATATAAATCAACTTCTTGATTTGGAGTCTCTAAGGAAACTATAAGTGAATATCGTATTTTATTATTATATTTTTCTAATTTATTTTTTTCTTTCCACCATCCAGAAATTGGATATACTGCAATATAATTTGCTTGGCTAAGATCCGCTGCCGTTCCTTCCCAAATATCAGAATGTATTGAACCCAAGCATCTATTATTCTTTCCTAAAGTCCATCTGTCACTACCACTGCTTCCATTTCCTTTATCTTCATTATCTTCCCTCATCAATTTATTTATTCTCTTCTTAAAATCTTCCTCATTTTCATCAGAATTATTTACTTCAAATCTTAGATTACATGATGCATACTTATACTTATCTTTCCATCCTCTTTCTCCTGGTAAAGGTTCAATAAAATATGATAATGTTACTCTCATCTTGACATTTTCTTCACCCAAATTCAAAAGGACTTCTTTAGGCCAAGGTAGCTTATGAAGATTCATTTCTTTAAGCTTAATTGAAGATTTTTCTTTAGTATATGGTTGAATTTCATCTTCTACGATCATATTAACACTATTATTACTACTTTTAATTGCTCTAGACAAATCTGGAATTCCGTATCCAAAAGTTCTTAGTAAATCTGAATATTCTGTTTTCTTTCCAGTTTTAATAAATCTCTCTATCATTTTGTCTGTCCAATTAGCAGAATGAACCATTAAGCCTCTAATTGTCTCTGCATTATAATCTTTATATTTAGCTTGTATTTCAGCTGCAATAAATGATGCCTGTGCTACAGCAGCGCTAGTTCCCCAAATTGTATCAAATATTCTCTCTGTTGGTTTATTATGAGCTGTTAACAATGATAAATCATCACATTGCAGTGAATTTAATGAATCTTTTAGCAAATTTCCACCTTCACACACAATGTCAGGTTTTATAGGCCATTTATTTGTATCCCATAATGCAGAAGAAGAACTAAATGGAGATAAATCTCCTGCATCAGCCAATGGTTGTCCGCCTTGTACATCTTCTGTTAAAGTTATTTTATCTGTATATGCTCCTACCGTTAATGCATTCCAAGACTGCCCAGGACTTTCAATGCAATGGACCATACTAGCACCGAAATAACCCATTTTATCATTTTCCTCTTGTGTTGTATTTCCAGAAGATATTAAAAACACTAGTTTCTCATCCTCACTATATATTTGATTGTCAATAGCAGCTGACCATGATGAAGGTTTACCATCATTTGATTGATTTGTAGTAGTAGCTAAACAAATTATTCTCTTATTATTTTGTCTATTAATCTTTAATAAATTTGTTACCTGGTCAGTTATATGACCATAAAGTTCTGGTTCATTTTGGCCTTTATCTGGCAAAATCTTTGCTGATTCCAAATCATGGTTTATCTTAATATTTTTCGTATTTTGTAATATATCTTCCAAATTAAAATATGCCGCTATACCAGCTAAATTCGTACCATGTCCATTATTATCAGCAGTAGTCCAATCCTCATTATATGTAACAACTGCATCATCTTCAAAAAAATCACTTATAATTATATTTTTAGTATTAACACCTGTATCTAATATACTTACAGAAACATTACTATCTCGATTAATTTCCACTCTTGATTTTAAATCATTAACCCAATCACTTTGCTCTTTATTTGACATTCCCATAAAAAAATTTGCAGTTTCTGGGGCTAATCTTATCTCAGTTACAATATTTGTTTTTCGGATTAATTCATTTAAATCGTTTTTATTAGCTTTTACTAAATATACACTTCTTTCTTCAAAATCGATTTTTCCATCTTTAATTTCTAATGATAGCTCTTTACATTTTTTTATAAATTCTTCATCTAAATTTTTCCCTATATTTTTTATTTTATTTTGAATCCATATCTCACACCATTTTTTTGTAGTTTCTCTAGGAATATCATTTAAATCTCCAATCCAAAATGATTCAAGACTTACTGGTTTAATATTAGAAATACCATTTATTAGTTTCATATTTTTAGGATTACCTTTTTTAGTATCTTTTTCGATATCTAAATATTGATCAATCTTGTTTAAAAATACCTTTTCCGCTCCACTTGGTATAAATACAGTGGCACTAATAAATTCTTTCTTATTTTCACTCTCTCTTTTTTGTATGTTCATTATTTTTATATCATTTGCTGTATCTTCTAAGCTTTTGGTTATAATATCATACTCTGGTTCACCATCAAACTCTACATATGTACCATTAATAATTGCATTACTTTCAGGCACGTTTTTTTCCACACTAATCACATTTTGAAAACTATCTTTAATTGAATTTCCATGTTCAATCCTATTTCTTGGTGGTATCTTTTCGGTATTTCTTGAACCAGAAATAGGTGAAAAAGGAATAGCACTTTTACTGTTTATTATTTTAATATTGTCTAAATTAGAATTTTTCAACACTCATTACCTCCAGAAAAATATGCAAATTTTCTTTCTTTTATCATTTCTTTTAGTATATCTGTTTCTATTTTTCTTTTGTTAAGTATAGAAATCTTAACTGCATCTTCACATACTCTGCTGATTTCTGCATGACTGAGTTTTTTAGCTTCTTCTATTATTTCATCTGTTATTATTCTTTCGTTATTCAAGAAATTGGCTAATTTATTTTCCATCAAAATTTTAATTTCTTCTTCTGTTGGTATATCATAATGAATAATATCATCAAATCTTCTAAATAATGCCTTATCCAATAATTTCGGATTATTTGTAATTGCTATAATTATACTGTTAGATGTATCTTGTTCAATAAATTGTAAAAAAGAATTTAAAACCCTCCTCATTTCTCCTACATCATTTTCCAAACTTCTTTCTGAAGCAATAGCGTCAAATTCATCAAATAGGTAAACTCCCTCATTTTCTGATATAATATCAAAAATTTGTCTTAATTTTATACTAGTTTCTCCCATGAATTTTGTAACAAGTTTATCCATTTGAATTGTATATAGTGGATAATTCAACTCTGAAGCTATTATTCTTGATGTCATTGTTTTTCCTGTTCCTGATGGCCCTTCTATTAATATCTTTCTTCTACTTTGCAATCCATAGCTTAAAAGATTTTCTTTTTGCTTATTTTCTTTTATTATTCTTTTTATTCTGTTACGCAAATTATCATTAACTACAAGTTCAGATAATTTAGTGTTTGGAATACTAAATTGTAATAGTTCTAGCTGGTCATTACTTATATTTTCTCTTCTCAAACTATTTCTCTTTGAATTTTGAATTATATCTTTTAATTCTTTAGCAAATTTAGTATGCCCATTTTTAGCTTCATTTGCTGCGATCTGTAATACTGTAGTTCTGAATTTTTCTCCATCTTTATCAAAATGAGCCAAAACTAATGATTTTATTTGTTTAGAATTAGCCATAATTACACCTCTTTCTATATATTATATATATTTTTCAATATTTTTTCAACTTTTTCTATCGTTCTCGTATTTCTTTATAAATTTTTTTATTGTTAAGTATTTTCATATATATATCTGCAGGAATGTCTCCTCTCTGTTGTGCTGCTAAATCATAGAATTCTATTCTATCTTGTCCTATTAATTCCAAAGCATTAGCAATTTTTTCTTGTGTTTTTGGCTCAGGAGGATCTTTTTTTGAATTCATCAGCTGTAAAAGATATGTATGTGTTATTTCAGCTTTTATAGCAATTTTTCTTATTGAATTTTCATTTTTTTTGCATTTATCATTTAAAAATTCACTAAATTCGCTCAATTTTCTCCTCCTTAATGGTAACTGGTAGCTTCCAGTTACCATTAAATCATATTCTTATTTTAATGTCAATACTTTCAATTTTCTAATTTCTCCAAAAGAAATTATCATATATGTAACCGGCTTTTTATATACTTCTCCGTCAATTCCATTTTATATTTTTCTAGTAGTTCTAAATACTTCTGTTTAAAAACATTTTTGCAAATCCATTCTACTGCTTCTTTTGAAATTACAACTTTATTATTTATTAACAATTTATATTTTTTAAATCCACTATCACACATTTCCTTAATTGCTTTTCTAACAGTAATATCTTTTCTATTAAAATAATTACATAACTGCCTTATATTCATATCGTCATTCCACCAATTTTCATTGTGTTCTAATTTCAAAAATTCTTCATATAATTTAATTCTTGTCTCAAAAAAATCTACATCAGCATCAATTAATGATTTTTCTTTTTGAAAATATACTCGCTTTAACCATTCATAGCCCTCTATTAAAATAAAATATTTTTTACTTCTAATTTTCTCACTTCTCCATCTACATGTTGGATGTTTTTTTAGCATAACATCTACAGCTTTTCTTAAATCCATATGAGTTATTTCTTTTCCATGTTTAGTTGTTATTCCTAATAAATGTAGTCTCTTTAAAATTTTATTATACGATAAGAAAATACTATCTAAGACTTGCTCTGAATCTCTTCTCATTTTTTCATCACTTCCTTAATATAAAATTTATTAATGCTAGTTTACGAAGCATTAATAAATAGCAAAATATATTTTGCTCGAATTTTAGGTAGTATTTTTTAGTACCTAATATTCGCCAGCCTGGTGTCTTGACACCCTTTTTGCTGTTTAGGGCAAAATGCCCTAATACCCTTTTTGCTCTCCGAGGGATATTTTTATTATAAAAATTAGGACAAATATGTACAAAAATTTATACTTTCTTGTCCTAATTTTTTCATCAATTTCTATTTACTTTTTTAAAAGAATCAATTATAATTTTTATATAAAATATTAAAAAAAGTTATCTTTTTAGTTAGTTATTGTTATCGCAATTACTAACTTTTTTCTTTTGAATTCTATGATCTATATCATCAATCTTTACTAAATAGCACATCTCATATAGTCGAGAAATGATTGACTTTGATGTTTCAATTTCTTCATTAATACTTAATCTTTTTACTAGAGAATTTTGATTATAATTTGTTGTTATAATTACTGGTAAACTATTTTCATATCTACTATTTATAATAGTAAATAATTTTTCTAATCCCCATTCACTTGGCTTTTCTTTTCCTAAATCATCTATGATTAATAGATCAACATTTTCATATAATTTGATAATTTCCATCTCAGAAATATTATTATCTATTTCATATGAATTGCGTAATTCTGCTAATAAATTAATTAATGTCCCATATATTACTGGTATTCCATTTTCTATAAATTTATTTGCAATACTACATGCTAAATGTGTTTTACCAATTCCGTTATTCCCAACTAAAATTAGTCCTTTTTTCTCTATGTTATTTACTAATTTTTCACTATAATTTTTTAAATTATTAAATACTTTTTTATTACAATCATTAACTTCAAAATTGTCAAATTTATAGTTCAAATTTCTTTTACTCATCTTACTATTTTTTATAATTTTTTCAACTTTTCTTGAAAACTCTTGCATTAATTCTAGCTTTTTTTCTTCTTCAATTATCCTTATTTTTTTCAGATCATATTCATTCCAATATATCTGTGCATCTTTACATTTGCATCTTTCATAATCTAAAGTTATAACTCTCTTAGTACCATATAGTTCCCATTCTATTGTTTTTCTGTATAATTTATTTTTGCAATATTCGCATTCAATGGAATCTTCCTTATCAATCGAGGGTTTCAAAATTTGATTCATCTACTCTGCTCTCCTTTCTATTTTCTTCTTTTCTTATCTTTTCTTCTGTAACTTTATTCAAACTTTTTTCAATTAAATTTTCTTCAACTACTTTATTTGATTTTCCAATTTTCTTTAGCTTTTCAGCACTTTGATACTTGCTCCAATTCTTTACGAAGTATGTATCATTTTTATAAATTAACATTCCTAAATCGATAAATTTTTGTAAAATTTTCGTAAATGTTTTCGAAGATTTTCCAATAATATTTGTGAAATCTTTGATTTTAAATGGTGTATTATCGCTAATATATAGTCCACCATCTCTGTTACATTCTCCAGCAATAGTTAAAATTTGAATCCAAATCCTAAAATAGGTGTCCCCTTCCCTTTCTTTAAGTAGGATTTTAATTTTTCTATTTGAAAATATACTTGTATTTACTTTTATCCATCCAACTTGTCCCATATCCTCCCTTCTTTCTAGCAAGATTCTTCAATAGAATCATTTTCTTTTTTGCTTAGATAAATATCTAAGGCTTCTTTTCTGAATAAAATTCTTTTCCCAACTCTAGAGCAAGGAATTTGTTTTCTTTTAACTAATTGCGTAATTAACCAATATGAAATTCCTAAATATTCTGCTGCTTCTTTTGCAGTTAGAGTTGTTCTTTTAATTTTATCTAATGCCATTTCTTTCACCTCCTAATATTTTTATAATTGTAGTTGACATATATAAATTATTATGGTATTATTTTGTCATACAATTATTATTTTTGTTTTTGATTGTATGGCTCTTTTATATAATATTTTTCTGATATATGTAACCTTACAATTGAAAAAAGTTCAAAAATTTTTAATTTGTAGATATTAGGAGGTAAAGATGTCACTATATAATATTGCTTTCGATACTAATAATAAAACAGAATGTTTAAATCACTTTTCTATTGAGAAAAAGAAAGGATTTATATTCGAATCTGTAAATCGTTGTGAAATAAGACCTATTGGTAGCATTCTTTTAGATTTTCTCAATATAGATATTGAAAACGGTGAAGATATGGTTAACTTTATAGCTAATTACTGTCTAGAGGATTTATTATTCAAATTGGCTAAAAAATCCAAATTAAATATATCTAAATATTATAAAAATGATAACTTTTACATAACAGAACAGGCATTATCAGACTTATTCTTTACCTTACAATCTGAATATGAAGATGACTTTGAATTTTATCAAGATATATTTATTAATCTTATAACAAGTGAAAAAGAAAATATAAGCCCTAAAGAATTCGATAAAATCGAGGCTGATTTTAGAGCAGAATTTCCTGATTTATTTGAAGATGAATCTGCTAATTTTGATTTAATAAACTTAAGTTATAGGATAAATGATTTAACATTAGATTTTACTATGGATGACTTTTACTATTTTCATAAAGAACTTAATCTGCCTAAAAGTATTCCATATTCTTTTAGAACAGATGATTATCTTAATGTGTTATTTATCTCATATAAACAGTTATTGTCTTTAGATAGTAATATTAAGATAAAAAAATGTGCTAATTGTGGTAAATACTTTATTCCAAAAACTATGCATGATACTAAATATTGCGATGAAATATTTAAAGATAATAAAACATGTAAAGAATCTGGTAGAGAACTAGCCTATAAAGAAAGTTTAGCGCAGAAGCCTATTCTTAAAGCTTATAGAAGTAGATATCAAACTCTTTCAAAACAAGCATCTGAAAGAGAAAAACATGAAATGTATGAATATTTCAAAAAAGAAGGTCCTACAATTAGGAAAAAATTTATTGATGGAGAAATTACAGCAAAAGAATTTCAAGACTGGATTAATAGTACTAAAGTTAGAAAAAAATAATTTAATATATAAAATCCTTGCCATAGGCATACTGAAAGGAGGTGAAAAAAGTAATGGCAGGGTATCTTGAAAAGAGAGGCAAACGCTCATGGAGATTAATTGTATCACATGGTTTTGACAGCTATGGTAACAGAATCAGATATACCAAAAGCATTAAAGCAAATAGTAGACGTGAGGCAGACAAAGAACTTGTAAACTTTGTTTACGAGATAGAAAATGGTATTGTTTTGCAAAACTCTTCAATGACATTTAAAGAATTTACAGACTTATGGGCTAAAAATTATGGTGAAAAAGAATTAGCACCTAAAACTTATGAAAGATATAAAGGAATGCTAAAATCACGAATTATCCCTTACTTTGGTCATTATAAGTTATGTAATATCAAGCCAACTCACATTATGAGTTTTTACGATTATCTTTCAAAAGATCACCAACTTAAAAGATGTAAAAATCATAATGGAAAAACTGTAATGAAAGGCTTATCTTCTAAAACAATATTAGAACACCATCGTTTACTACATGCTATGTTACAAAATGCTGTATATTGGCAAATACTACCTTATAATCCAGCTGATAGAGTTAAACCACCTAAGCACGAAAGACCTCAAATTAAATACTATGATGATATTCAATGTAAACAATTACTTGAGGCATTAGAAAATGAAGAAATTAAATTTCAAACTATTGTTATATTAACATTGTTTACTGGTATGCGTAGAGGCGAAGTATTAGGCTTAGAATGGTCAGATATCGATTTTAAGAATGGATTTGTTAATATTACTAAGTCAAGTCAGTATATTGCAGATAAAGGCATTTTCGTAAAAGATCCAAAGACTCGTAGTTCAATTAGGAAAGTCGGAATTCCTGATATTGTAATAAATATGCTTAATAAGTATAAAACTTGGTATGAGCAAGAAAAAGAAAATTGTGGCAACTTATGGGTTAACTCAAATAGACTATTTGTTACTTGGAATGGTAAGCCAATGCATCCTGATACAGTTACAGATTGGTTTCGTTCTTTCATTGAAAAGAATAATTTACCAAAAATTACTTTCCATGGTTTGCGACACACAAATGCTACTTTGCTCGTTTCGCAAAATGTGGATGTAGCAGTTATAGCATCAAGATTAGGGCATGCTCAAATAACAACTACCTTAAACTTCTATGTGCATCCAGTTGAAGCTAATAATAAGGAAGCTGGTAATGTGTTAGAGAAAGTGCTCGCATAAAAACTCTTTTCAAAATTTCTCGAAAATTACTTTTTTAGATTTTCTAAGTTTAATATAAATTAGTAAGGCTAAAATAGGCTATTTATTGCATAAAAATGTATGGACTGTCCCCAAATTGTCCCCACTTTTGTAAAAATAGATTTTTAGCAAAAAAATTAAAGAGTCACAATCTCTTGCGACTCTAATAAAATTTGTGGTTGCGGGGGATAGACTCGAACTATCGACCTTCGGGTTATGAGCCCGACGAGCTGCCAACTGCTCCACCCCGCGATGTATTTAATTTCTTAACCTTTATTAGTATACTTCTTTTTCTTAGTGTTGTCAATATATATTTAGAAAAATCCTTGATTTCACAGATTTTTTATTTAATATTAGCCATTTATTTTAATGTACATTTATATTAATTATACCTAGCACGAGCTCAGCTCTTGCTTTGCTCATGCTATAATTCTATGTTATTTTACAGTTATATATTCCTTTATATTTTCGAGTTTTGCTTCTCCTATTCCTTTTACTTCTTGTAATTCATCTATTGATGTAAATTTGCCATTTTGCTCTCTGTATTCTACTATCTTCTTCGCTATTGATGGGCCTATTCCTGGCAATTGTTCAAAGTCTTCTTGCTTTGCTTCATTTATATTCACTTTTTGTTTTTTACCTCCTTCTACTTTATCTTTTATAATCACATTATTTCCACTTTCTGTGGTTATATACACCTTTCCTTCGTTTGCTTCTTTCTCTTTTTTGCTAGGTATATATATTTTTTGTCCATCTGATAACACAAATGCCAAATTTACTTGGTCTAAATCTGCTTCTTGTGTAACTCCTCCTGCTTTTTTTATTGCATCTGAAATTCTTGATTCTTCTGGTAATTCTATTATTCCTGCATTTTTTACTTTTCCTGTAATGTGCACAATTATTGTGCTTTCTTTTGGTTCATCTGCTTCCACATTTGTGTAAAAATCATTAAAATTATATTCTTCTTTTCCCCCATTTGTAGTGTATATGTATATTCCAACTCCCAATATTACTAATGTCCCCACGATTCCAATAATTAATTTTTGCTTAAAACTTAATTCCATATTTATTCCTTTCCAAAAAACTTGAAATTTTGGCAATTTTAATATATATTTATATTTGTAACTTAATATAATAAACTTATAGGAGAAATTTCATGAAGAAACTTAAAATAATATTTTTTATTTTTATATTTTTAATGCAATTTATCATATTTATATCTCCTTCTTATGCTGATAGTGATAATTTAAAAACATATTGTCCTTCATGTATTTTGATTGAAGCTAATACTGGAAAAATTTTATATGAGAAAAACTCTAATGATGTAAGGTTTCCTGCAAGTACTACTAAAATTATGACTGCCATTTTAACTGTTGAAAATTGCAATCTTGATGATGTTGCAACAGTCAGTCACAATGCTGTTTATTCAATTCCTTATGATTACACTCATGCTAGTTTAAAAGAAGGCGAGGAACTTACAATTGAACAACTTTTGTATGCTCTTATGATTCCTTCTGCAAATGATGCAGCAATAGTATTAGCAGAACATATTTCTGGTAGTGTTGAGGAATTTGCTAAATTAATGAATAAAAGAGCTGAAGAGCTTGGTTGTAAAAATACTCATTTTGTTAATCCAAATGGTATCCATAGTAAAGACCATACATCAACATCTTATGATTTAGCTTTAATGGGAAAATTTGCTATGCAAAATAGCATTATTAGAAAAATAGTGTCAACTACCCAGTTTACATTACCTGCAACAAATAAATATAGTAAAACCGATAGAATCTTTAATAATTCAAATGATTTATTAAGTACATATAGCAGATATTATTATGAAGGAACTACTGGTGTTAAAACTGGTTATACTGGTGAAGCAGGAAATTGCATTATTGCAAGTGCTAAAAAAAATGATTTTGAAGTTATTTTGGTTGTACTTGGTGGTGAATCTACAAATACTGGTTTAAGCCAAAGATATTTAGATTGTAAAACTTTATTTGATTATGCTTTTAATAATTATTCATTAAAAACATTAAATGAAAAAAATGCTGTTTTAAAGCAAATTACAGTTCGTGGAGCTACTGAAGAGACACAAAATTTAAATGTTCTTATAAAAGATAAAATAGAAATTTTTTCTGAGAATAGTGCAGATTTATCTAGCTTAGAACCTGAAATTACTTTGGATGAAAATTTAATGGCACCAATTTCTGCTAATAGCGCAATTGGTAAAATAACTTATAATTATGATGGTCAAACATATTCATCTGATTTAATTGCCGAAACTCAAGTACTGTCATCTGATTTTTTACCACTTTTATTTAGAATTTTATTAATTTTTGTTGTTTTATATTTGCTATTTTTACTTTTGAAAAAACCTAAAAATAAATCTAAAAAAACATATAAGAAAAAAACTAAAGGTGGAAATTATAAATTTACGCAGTTTAGTAATTATTAAAGATAATAGGGCACTAATTTTAATTAGTGCCCCATATTTTTTTATTCATCTTTTCCTAAAATAATCGTAACATCAACATCTGTTTCTTCTGCAGATGAACTTCTTTGAGTTTGTACTAATAATTTCATTTCATCTATTGCAGCGTTTTCAACATTTCCTCTTTTTATTATTATGCTATTATCAATGCTTGAAGTTTCTGAACTTTGTATATTAGTATATCCAGCTTTTTTTAATCTGTTTTCTATTTTTTCTAATTTAACACTACTTCCACTTCCGTTTAAAACTTCAATTTTAATTTTTGATTTATCAATTCCAGTTGTATCAACACTACTTGTGTCTATTTCTTCATCTTGTAGTTCTGGGTTTAAGAATAGTTTGTCAATTACTTTTGCAGTTTCTTGCTCTTCTGCTGCATAAATCCAAACTCCATTTGTGTATTCTGATGCACCTGGTAATTGTTCTGTTCTTAAATTTTCAGTGTTAAATTCTACTATATAAGGAATGTAATCTTTAACAATATTAAAGTCTATATTTGTTTCAACATATTTTTGTGCAATGTCTATAAATTCATTTATTTTTAAAATGTTTTCAACTTTTAATGTTTGCTTTGCAAGTGCTTTTAAGAAATTTCTTTGTGTTTTCATTCTACCATAATCTTCAATTCCATATTCAGATGGATATGTTGAACCATCATTATTATGTCTAAATCTAACAACTTGCTCAGCCTTATCACCATCTAGTTTTTGAACTCCGGCTTTCAAGTTAATATGTAAATTTTGTCTATTTGAATCATACTTCATATCAATTGGTACATCAAATGTTACTCCACCTATTGCATCAACTAATGCTTTAAATGCTTGTGTATCAACTTTTAAATAATATTTGATATCAAGTCCAGTTAACTCATTTACTTCTTTTAATGAATTTTCAGCTCCTGTTTGATATACTGCATTTATTTTATCCCAAGCTGTTGCTTGACTTTTATTATATCCAATAAATGTATCTCTAGGTATTGAAAGCATAGAAGCTTGTTGTTTTTGTGGATCATATTCAGCTATCATAATAGTATCTGTTAAGTTTTCACTTTGTCCTAATAATAAGCAATAAATTTTAGGTAAAGTTTTAACTGTTTCTTGGTCATGTCCAATTGCTGTAGCTAAAATTCCTTTTAAACCTCCACCATTTTTATGTACTTTATATGCAAATACTCCTCCAACTATTAATAAAAGTAATAATAGTAATAATAATATTTTTTTACCAATTCCCTTTTTCTTCTTTTTATTTTTCGTTTGTTTTTCTTCTTTCAATTTTTTCACCTAATTCCTTTTTATTTGACAATTTATATAATAACAAAAATCTTGCCTTTTGGCAAGATTTTTAATTGAAATTTAAAATATGATTTTTAATAATAAATTGTTATTATACATCGCACTTCCAATAAACGATTTCTGTAATGCAATTATAAATGAAGTATTATTTATCATTGGGCTTATAAATGAAATTATTGCTAATGCAATATATATAATTACTAAAGATTGTAGCAATCCGTATACTACTCCTCCTAGTTTATCACATTGTTTTATAACTGGTAATTTAGTGATTAAATTTGCCAAACCTTTGATAAATAATAGAATAATTCTACTAACTATAAATAAACCAATTGCAACTGCAATATTAATAATCATAATAGCAACATTTCTTGCTGTTGATTCTACTATTGCTGTTTTTGCTTCATTTCCAGCTTTCTCTACTGATTCATTTATATAATTTGTAATAACATCTGGCATATTTTCTTGTGTTTTTTCTTCTTCTGGTTTTTGTTCTTCTTGCTTTAAGAAACTTTGTTTAATTGCCTGTTCTAAGTTTTCATCCCAGTCAGTTTTATTAATTATAAAATTTGATACAGGTTTAAATAATATAAATGCAATTATTAACGCTAATACAAATGATACTATTTTTAAAAGTGATCCTGTTAAACCTTTGTGATAACCAATTAAAATACATAATGCAATTATAGCAACTATTACTAAATCAATTATTATACTCATTGTAACTCCTCCTATAAATTAACAATTTCTATTTTGTCTCTATAAATAATTCCGGCTACTCCGTCACCCAATATAATTTTTTCAATTACTTGAGAAGAGGTATACCTTTTTATAAGCCATGCATTTGTGTCTACAAAATAAACTTCATCTCCAAAATTAATTGCTATTACATTGTTACATGAATCCACAGCTTTTGCAACTTCTTCAATTGTGTATATACTTTCTTTTCCATTTGATGTGTTTTGTATTTCTATAACTGTATCTGCGCTAAAAATTCCTGTTGACTTTTCATAAGTTCTAAATATATGTCCATCTAATTCTATATCTGCAAATGTAATTTTAGGGTTGTCTTCATTTAATTTTACAAGTTCAACATCAACTCCAGATTCAAATTTATGAATTCCATCATCATACATACAAATTAATTGGTTCTTGTCTTGATATTTTATTCTTAAAATTAAGCTATCTTGTGGTGCATTATATGTGTATTTTGCTTCAGTATTTTTTTCTTTTACATCTTTAATTGATATTATTTTTATATTTGATTGTATTACTGTTCCAGAATTATTTACTTCTGCATAAGCAAATTCTGAATTATCTGGTGATACATAAGCATCTACTGCAATAGTATTTGATAAATATGTTTTAAATAGCTCATTTCCTTTTGTATCAAATGTACTAATTACTGCTTTATGTGTTGTTCCTGTTACTATTGCACATACATATCCATTTTTGTTTACTGTTACTTTATTTAAATTTCCATCTATGTTCTTTTCCCATATAACATGATCTTCTGATATTAAGTATATTTTTTGACTATTATTTTCTGCAATTACTAAATACTTTCCATTCACATCATATATTGGGTTATTAATTTCAATTTTTACTTCTTTCTCTTTTTTACCAGATGCACTGTATTCATTTAAAGTATTTTCTGCAAGTACACAAATATATTTTCCATAAGTAAAAATATTTGTATTAGAATCATAATCAATTTCAATTATTGGTACATTTTCCTCTGTTACATCTTTTCTAAATATATATCTGTCCATAAAGTTTCTAAAACTTTTATTAGTATTATATATTATTGCTGATGTAATGACTAATATTATTAGTATAATAATTGCAATTACTATATACAATTTCTTTTTATTAAATTTTCTATCTTTTCTAAATTTTATTACTTTGTCCATTGTTTTATTCCTTTATATTTTTATACAATAACTATATACTACATTCAGTTAAATTACAAGTATTTTACTTTCAAAATGCCCCAAATTTGTATTAACCCCAGCACACCAAATATTGGATATAGCAAACTTACCAAATTTGAAAATCCCACTGGCGCAACTAATACTGATATTACACAAATTCCAATCATCCATATTTTTTCATTTTTATTAACATTTTTTATAAATCCATAGCCAGATGCTATTGCAGTTGTAAATATTGCAATTAATATAACTATTCCATAAATCACTGAATATATATTTCCAAATTCTTTTGTTATCTGTATAAGTGGCAATTCCAAATTTTGCACATAATTATTTCCTCTTAATAATAAAAAATATAATGCTAAGCCAAGCACACATAAAATTGCACTGCATAATATACTGCACATTTTTATTTGACTTTGTTTTTTTATATATACATTAAGTTCTATTAAGATTGGAATTAATAAAATACTGTTATAACTTGCATACAATACACTACTAAATAACCAACCTGTGCAATAATTTATTTGGTTGTTGTTGCTTGCTATAAAATTAATATTTTTTATTCCAAGATAGCTTATAAAGAAACATAAAAATGGTATTAATATTGTATTTATTGATACAATGCCTTTAGTATTATTCTTAAATGTTATATAGCATAATATGCTAATACATATTGCTGGAATATAAATTAAAATTTTAAATTCCTGGTTAAAGTATGCACTAAATCCAGCTATCATTACAAAAAATGATATTAATAAAAAACATTGTATTATTACTTGCATTAATTTATTTAATTTTTTATTTGTACTTAATATTAATAAAAAATCAGAATATGATTTTACAGATTTTATATTTAAAATTTTAAATACCTTATAAATAATAAATCCTGTTATTATACATGAAAGTATCATTCCTATAATTCCCATAAATCCATATTTATTAAAAAATAAATATATTTCTTGCCCAGATGCAAAGCCTGCCCCTATTGTTGTTCCAATTATTACAAAAACAATTTTCAAAACATTTTTCATAAAAAAACTCCCTCATATAAAATATATGAAGGAGTTTTAAATTTTATTTCTTTCTTCTTCTAACTTGCCATACTACAATTCCTACAATTATTATAACTACTGGTATACCAAATATTATTGATAAAATAATTTTTGTTTGATTTTCTGTAACATCATAAGTAGTAACTGTTTCACCGGCTTTTCGAATTGTTATATTATCTTCTCTTTCAGTTAAATATGATACTGAATTTAATAATATATCTTCATTATTGCAAAATTCTATAGCATATCTATAATACATACCCATTTGTATTTGCGCATTTGTTGCAAATGCAGTATTTGAAAATACTATTAATTTTGAAATTTTATCTTCACTTATTGTTTTTGTAAGCATTGCAGCAACTGTAGCTCCTGAAGCACTCTCGTCACTTGATATTTTAGTTTGACTACTTGATGTTAAATCAGTTCTATAAAATGCTTTATCACTTACTGTTGCTAAAGTTTCTAGAGTAACATTTTTCTTAGCTAATTCATCTGTTGATTCAAATGTTAGTTTTCCTGCTGTCATCATACATACATTTAGCCCCATGTTAATATCTTTTACAAGTTCAGAACTTGTATTTATAGATGCGATTATATATGAAGGTGCTCCTGATACCATTTTGCTACTGTTAGCTTCCATAATAAATCCTTCTGAATTTTTTACTCCATATACATCTAATATTTTTTGGAAATTAGGTGTTTTTATTTTACCCAAATTTGGATCCATTAATAGTAAAATTTCTCCACCATTGTTGATATATTTTAATATTTCATCTTTTTCTTTTTTATCTATATCATTTTTTAAAGCTGTAATCACTAATACTTTACAGTCTTTTGGTATACTTCCTGCTGTTAACAAGTTTAAGTATTCAACCTGATTAACTTCTGATTCTAATGAACTTTCTAAATATTGAAAATATCCATCATTATACAAATTATGACCTGTTAAAATACATATTTTAGATTTTATATTTGTTGTAACATCTAAAATTGCATTTGTTATTGCCTCTTCTGTTATATCTATTTGTTCATGAGTACTATAATCATAAGTATATAAGTCACTATCTTGTAAAATTTTAATTTTTGACTCAGTTTCAACCGCAACAAATGATGATGTATCAGTTAAGCCATATTCTGTCTTCCATTCTTGTTTTGAAGTTAAATTTTCAAGTTTTTCAACTGTTATGTTATCATTTAGTGTTGCATACTTGTTTGCAAAATCTTCTACATATTCATACATATTGTATGTTGTAATTGTAATTTTTTGATCTAAATTTTCAATCTTATCTTTTGTTGCTTGAGATATAGAATAAATCTTATCTTTTGTAAAATCTAAATCTGTTATATTAGCTTTGTCTACAAAATAACTGATTGTTAAAAATGCACATATTATAATAGCACATAGTAAAATAGTGAGTACAACACTTTGTAGCCATCTCTTTTTTATAATTTCTATAAATTTTTCTTTCATGCTTTTTCATCCTTTCTATTATTTTATTGATTTTTTTCTTTGCATAATAATAATTGTAAATAAAATAAATACTACTGTTATTCCCAATAAATTAACAACTTCAGACATTGATATTAATCCTGCTGGGAATTTTTGATAATTGCTCATTAAATCAATAATAGAAAAGTTATCATTTAGGTTTGGTAAAAACCATGAGCTTACAAAAAATACTATTGTAACAACTGCAGAAATAATTTGATTTTCTGTTAAACTAGATATAAACATTCCTATAGAAATTGCAGCCATTCCTACTAGTAAAAATCCTAGTATCATAACAAGTGTTGGCACTAAGTTTGGTGCTTTAAAAAAGCATAAAATTGCATAATATATAAGTGAAAATATTAATGTTATTACTATTACACTAACACCTGCCAAAAATTTTCCAAGTACTATTTCAGTAATACTTCTTGGAGATGTTAGTAATAATTGCTCTGTTCCATTTTTTCTTTCTTCTGCAAACATTCTCATTGTTAGTATTGGAACAATAATTAGTAGCCCATACCTTGCTGTATTAAAGTATAAATTTCCTATGTCATATCCTCCTACACTAACAGTTGTTAGGTAGAAAAATAAACTAAATATTAATAAAAATAAGCCTATTGTTATATATCCTGTAGGAGATAAAAAATAACTTTTTAATTCTTTTTTATAAATTGCAAACATTACTCTTTTCCTCCTTTACTTTGTTTTTTAGCTTTCTTTTCTTCTTTTTCTTTAATTTTCTTTTCCTTTATTTTCTCTTTTGATTCTTCTTTGTTTGTATTTTCTTTTTTGTCAGAATCAATTAATTTTATAAATGCATCTTCTAATGTGGATTCATCCTTTTTAAGTTCAAAAATTGTGATATCCTGTTTTGGTAAAATTTCAAATATTTTTTTTCTTAAGTCAACCTTATCTGCTGATGTAACAGCATATTGTTTTGTACCATCTTCATTATCTTTTACCAATTTAATCTCTTCAATTTCTTTAACTTCTTCTTTTAGATTTTTCATTTTTTCATTTTTGTCTTCAACTGTAACAAGAATTGTATTTTTCTCTTTTGTTTTATTTTCCAAGTTTTCAGGAGTATCTATCGCAACAATTTTTCCGTGATTTATAATTATTACTCTTTCACAAATTTGGCTAACTTCTGATAGAATATGGCTACTTAAAATTACCGTATGTTTTTTTCCTAGTTCCTTTATTAGACTTCTAATTTCAGTAATTTGCTTTGGATCAAGTCCAACCGTAGGTTCATCTAGAATTATTACTTCTGGATTTCCTACTAAAGCTCCTGCCATACTTACTCTTTGTTTATATCCTCTTGATAAATTTTTAATTAGCTTGTTTTGTACATCTTTTAATCCTGTTTCTTCAATTGCTTTTTCTACTGCTTCTTTTCTTTCCTTAGCTTTAACATCTTTTAGCTCAGCCATATAATTTACGAATTCTCTTGCAGTTAGTTCTGTATACAAAGGAACCCCCTCTGGCATATACCCAATTTGTTTTTTTGCTTTCTTTGATTTTTTTACAATATCAAAGCCATTAATAATAATTTGCCCTTCTGTAGGCTCAATAAATCCTGTTATCATATTCATAGTTGTAGTTTTTCCTGCTCCATTAGGGCCTAAAAAACCAACTACTTCACCATCTTTTATTGTAAAATTAATATTGTCTACTGCTTTGATATTAGGATATTTTTTCGTGACATTTTTTACTTCTATCACTTTAGATTCCTCCTTTTTCTTGTTTCCGTATGTTTTATACCTCGTTATCTTATCACTATCTTATTTCCCTGGCAATGTTTTTGTAAATATTTCACATAGAATTTACATTTTTTGAATATAAATCAAATCAAAGAGGTGTAACTTTATGGAATTTATTTATCCTTTTTTTATTTCATTTTTGATGGTTTTTGTGAGCGAACTTGGTGATAAAACTCAACTTTTAGTTTTATCTTTTTCTGGTAAAGATAAAACTTTTAAAATTTTATTAGGTGTTGCCATTGGCTCCTTTTTTAGTCATGGATTGGCTATTTTATTTGGAAGTAGTCTAGCACTTTTTGAAAATCAAATTTTACATCATACAATTGAATTAATTACATATTCTTCTTTTATTATAATGGGAATTCTCTCTTTACTACCTAAAAAAGAAAAATTAGTAATGGATAATTCCAAAAAAGAAAATTTACTATATAAAATTACAAATTTAAAAATTAATTATTGTTTTTTAATTGCATTATGCATAATGGTTGGAGAACTTGGAGATAAAACTTTTTTAGCATCTATTGGACTTGGAATTCAATATTCTAACTATAAACTCTCTTTAATTTTAGGTGCAATTTTCGCAATGGTTGTATGTGATTATATTGCTATAGTTTTAGGAAGATTTTTAAATAAATATATTTCTGAACAATCAATGCAAAAACTTTCTGGAATTCTATTTTTGATTTTTGGATTTATCGGTTTTATTTCAATGTAAATTGCTTTTTTAGCTTAATCATGTTATAATTATATAGTCGAAAATAAATAAGAAAGAGGAATAATTATGACAAGTAAACAAAGAGCTTATTTAAGAGGTTTAGCAAACTCAATTGATCCTATTTTTCAAATTGGAAAATCTGGATTGTCTGAAAATTTGTTAAAACAATTAGATGATGCTTTAGAAGCAAGAGAATTAATTAAAATAAATGTATTAGAAAATTCTGGCGAAGATGTAAAATCTTTAGGTAATACAATTGCAGATAGTATAAACGCTGTTTGTGTTCAAACTGTAGGAAATAAAATCACTTTATATAGAGCTAGAAAGAAAAATCCAATTATTTTACCAGACTAAAAAAACAATCCTTATTTTAAGGATTGTTTTTTAATAAATCTCTTACATATACTTGATTGCCTTCTCTGTCTTTTGTTCTTAAATTTGGAAATGTTTTTTCCATACGCTCATTTGTAAAATAGTCATTTTCAATTTTAGAAATTATACTATTATTATTTTTTGTTTCAATTGTTTCATTATAATATGTTGCAATCGCACGATTTTCGTAAGTATTTATGCTCCATATAGTTACAAGCATATCAATTAATAAAAATAAAGCAAACGCTATTTCAATAGGCCATTTTATTTTGCCAGAAATCTTATTAACCAGCTTATCCATCCTTGGCTTTACAAATCTCATCATTCCAATTGTTAAAAATCCCCAAAACAATGAATATAACAAGCAAATTCTACCGTTTATATCTTTTCCAACATAAGAATAATCCCAAAATCTAGCACCATATATAGCTTCTATACAGTAGCTTAATAAATATTCAACAACCGAACCTATTAAATATCCCAATATGAATAATTTAAAATAGTTTTTCTTGTCCACCTTGTTTAATAATATTATTAAGCATGTACCACCTACTCCATATATTGGGCAAAATGGACCCCATATAAATCCTTTTCTACTTTCCCAAATTCCCATAGTAACTCGTGCATATAAAGTTTCTATTGCTAAGCCCAACATGCTAAATAATACAAAATACCAGAAAATTTGATGTACATTAATCTTTTTTTCTTCTTCCATATATTTCACCTGTTTTGATTATAACTTACCTTTATATTTTTTTCCAGTGTTTTTACTATTTTTTATTGACAGGATTTAAAAATCGTGTTATTATAGTATTTGCTAATAGATAAATATTTTTTCTATTCACTAATGGGTCAGTAGCTCAGTTGGATAGAGCACAGGCCTTCTAAGCCTGGGGTCGGGGGTTCGAATCCCTTCTGGCTCACCAAAAAGATATTCATATATAATATGAATATCTTTTTTATTTTTTCATGATATCAATATATAATTTTATTATTGATTAAGATTTTATTTAATCATAAAATTGTAATGAAAAATAAATCTAATATTTAAAAATCATATAGTCTTATATAATGAATTTTTAAACATTAGTTTGAAATGGGGAAATTACAAATATGAATATTGATAGAATGATGAACATTTATAGTGTATTTACTGGATGTAAAATGGGTAAACCAATTGATAATGAGCAAAAAAGTAAAATAGTTGAAATTTTAGCTCAGGAAATATCGGCAGTATGTAAAACTAAAACAAAACAAGAAATTATAAATCTATTAAATGAAAATGATATAGGTTATTTGATAAATCGTACTGGAAGATTTAGTAAAATATGCCCAGACGGAATTTATAGTCCTACTAGTAATAATTTGTATGTAAAAGACGAATATATTGAATATATGATTGAATCTGGTAAAAGTAGCATAGTTGTTATTCATGAAGCAATACATAAGTTACAAAAACTCTCATTGCCAGAACAAGCATCTCAAGGCATTCAATCTTAACATTGTTGACCCTTCGAGTCCTCAGCTTATTTAGTGGATATCATTCCACTAAATAAGCTTTGATGGCACATATAAACGTAGCTAAATAATTTAGCTACGTTTTTTTATTTTTTATTTAATTATGCATTTTTCCAAAATGCCTCATATCCCCTATGTGCTTCATATAAATCTAATTTACTTGTAACCTCATAAGGTGAATGCATTGAAAGTACCGGAACACCACAATCAATAACATCTATTCCTTTATTAGCTAAAATATATGCTATTGTGCCTCCTCCTCCAATATCTACTTTTCCAAGTTCAGCAATTTGATATCTAACATCATTTTCTTCAAATATCTTTCTAACTTCTGCCACAAACTCAGCATTTGCATCAGATGCTCCAGATTTTCCTCTAGCTCCTGTATATTTATTAAGTCCTATTCCTCTTCCTAAATATGATGCATTATTTTTTTCTGAAACACTTGCATATATTGGATCTAGTCCAGCATCCACATCTGCTGATAACATTTTAGAATTACAAAAAACTTTTTCCAATAAATTAGGTCTATTTATTCCTAATTTGTTTAATATTTCTGAAATGAATGTATCAAATACATGTGATTCCATACCTGTATTTCCCATACTTCCAATCTCCTCTTTATCAGATATAATGCATACTGCTGTCTTAACAGGATTTTGCACATTCATTAATGCTGTTAAAGATGCATAAACACATATTTTATCATCTTGCCCATAACCAGCAACCATGCTATTATCAAATCCCATGCTTCTGCAAGGCATTGCTGGTACTAACTCTATTTCTGAACTTAATAAATCTTTTTCTGTTATTCCATATTTTTCATTTAATATATTTAAAATATTTAATTTAACAGATTCAGCTATTTCACTACCTATTGGCATACTTCCAATTAGTAAATTTAAATCTTCTCCATCAATTCCGTCTGCTAATTTTTTCTTCATTTGGTCTTGTGCTAAGTGTGGTAATAAATCTGTAATTGTAAATATTGGATCATTCATATCTTCTCCTATATTTACAGTTATTTTTTCGCCATTTGTTTTAACTATAACTCCATGTATTGCTAGTGGAATTGTTGTCCATTGATATTTTTTTATTCCACCATAATAATGTGTTTTTAAGTATGCAAATTCAGAATCTTCATATAAAGGATTTGGTTTTAAGTCTAACCTTGGAGAATCTGCATGTGCACCTATTATATTCATTCCCTCTTCAATACTTTTTTCTCCTATAACAGCTAAATACATGCTTTTTCCACGGTTGTTCCAGTAAACTTTATCTCCTGGTTTTAAAGTTTCACAATCTTTTATATCTTTAAATCCATTTTGATGTGCTATCTCTGTTGAAGTATTTATAATCTCTCTTTCTGTCTTTGATTTATTCATATAATTTATATAGCCTTTAGCATATTCAAAAATTTTTTGTTTTTGTTCTTCTGTTTTTGCATTCCAGCCATTTTCCTTTTTATTAAATAATTTACTTTTTAATTCTTCAGCTTCTTTTTTGTCCATCTTTTGTCTCCTTCCATTTTTTTGTTATTGTATCACAACATTTTACAATTAGTATACACAATTTCAAAAAAATTATTTAGTTTTTTTACTTTTTATATTAACATTCCTAAAACTAAAATCCCAATATTTTCATTATATATTTCATCAAATTGAGATATCGGAAGTGGATTTTCACCTATTCCTGCTTCTATTGTATAACCTGGCCTTTTATAATTTTGAATAAACCAATCTTTATATCCTGCAAAACTCGAATTATATGGCACATCTGTCAAATTATAACCGCTAACTTTTTCAAATATTTTACCTATTTCATAACCATTTGGTGGATTAATATTTTGAAAATCCCAATAAATTTCTTTTCCCTGTGTATGATATGATATTGTTAGTTCAAAATTATTTTTTAATGTAAAATTGTATATTGCTAATGCTTCACTTTGTGTTAATGGACCTTCTCCCACAAAATTTTGAGGTGCAGGTTTTGTATATCCTTGTTCAAATTTTATTTTTCTAGCCTCTTGCCAGCCTGCCGGAAATTGTAAATTCAAATCCACTCCATTAGAATTTGCTTTCCAACCACTTGGAAATGGTATATTAGAAAATTCACTTGAAATTTTTAAATACTTTATATATATATCACTATTTTTTTCAACTTGATTAGTAACTATATCTATTCCATCTGGATTCATCATTGGTAAGATGTATAAAGAAACATTATTAAATAATTTTCGTGCATTTTGACCAAATATTCTACTATTTAGAACATAGCTTTGACAAAAGTTTTCTACAAATTTCATAAGAAAAATACAACATATATACTCATTTGCATGCATTCCCGCATTATACATTATCTTTCTTCTTCCGGTTCCTATTTTTATGTATGAAAGCTGTTTTCCAAGTGTACTAAAGCCTATATTTCCTACTTCTAAAAAATTGTATTTACTTTTTAATTCTTGTATGTTTTTCATCATTAGTGAATAATAGTATTTTTGATTTGTTGGAACAATACTCATAAAACATCACCTGCTATAATTTATTCAAATTAAGCAGGTAATGTGATTTTATTGTTTTAACTTACTATAACCATTGCTATAGTCTATTTCTATATTTGGTTGTACATTATAAATATACACATTAAAGCATATTTCATTATTTTCTACAGACTGTGCTTCTATTTGTACTCCACTTGCCACTAAATTGTTTCCTTCAAATATTGGAGTTACCCTGTATAGTACATGATTATCTTCATTTTCTTTTAAATAGTTTAATACCTTTGTTTCAAATGGTAACATTCCGCTTGTGTTAAAATAATTGGTTCCTGTTATAAGGTTTTGTTTATTCGCATTTTCTGCTGATAAACTATACGCAATTAAATGACAACGATTATATAAGCTTTTTCCATTATACTCTACACTTTGCCAACCAGATGGATATATATGACTAATTGATGTTCTTTTTTCTCCTTCTTTTGGCATTGTATCTTTTCCTAAATTTGCATACGCAACTCCACATCTACCCAGTTTGTCTAATTTGCTGTATTTTTCAAAGCATTCATTTGTTAAATCACTTTGTTCAAAATTTGGAATATTATTATTTATTGTTACATATATTTCTCCATTGTATTCTGGAATTTCGCCTAAATTATAAGATACTTCCTGAGTTGCATTATCTAATACATTTTCATCTAGCTCGATATTTCCGAAATAAACTCCTGTAATTATTGCAATTAAAAATATTATACTTGTAATTAATTTTTTTGTTTTTCTTTTGCTCATTTTTTCACCTATTTTATATATTTTCCATTTACTCTTTTTACTATATCTCCAACATTAAAGTCTGGATATAATTCTTTATATGTATATATTGAACCACTTCCATTTTCATGTGTTAAATAAATTTTATCATCAGTTATTTTTTGCACTACAAAATTAGTATTTTCGTTGTCTCTTAATACTCCATACAAATCATCTAATTTGTACCAAGCATCATCACTTTTTATATCTATTTCTCCATTATATAACTCACATTTATCTCCATTTAACTGTACCTTTTGACCTGAGTATAGATTATAAAAATCTAATTTATTCATTTTATATATATTTTCATAAATTCCATGATTATGTAATTTCTCCAGTTCATTTTCAGTTGTATATATGTATATATCTTCTTCTTTTCCATTTTCAGGATTCAGCAATGTTATTTTTTCATTGTCTAAACCATATACTACCCCTATATTCATATTATTCCCCTTATCTAAAGCTTTTGCTAATTCATTAACGAAACTTGATACAAAATTTTTAGTTTCATTACCTAAAAGATTAAAAATTTCTAAATTCATAAATTTCCTTTCAAGAATTAAATATTTTTTGAATAAAATTTTCTTTAATATATCACATATTGTGTATTATTTACAATGCTTTTTTATTGCTTATTGATTTTTTTAATGATACAATTTATTAAAAGTTGGTGAAAAAATGTATTATACATATATGTTAAGGTGTGCAGATAATTCAATTTACACTGGAATGACAAATGATTTAAATAAAAGAATAAATGAGCATTTAACTAAAGATAAAAATGGTGCAAAATATACAAAATCACATAATGCTGTAAAACTTGAATCTGCTTGGAAAAGTAAAGATAAATCTTTGGCTTGTAAATTAGAATATCAAATAAAAACTCTTTCAAAAATGCAAAAAGAGTCTTTAATAAATGGCGAAAAATTGTCTAATTATTTAAGTGGGAAAGTTGATTGTAGAAGATATAAAAGAATTGTTTAATTTAGTGAGATAAAAAAGTGGTAAGATTTTTCTTACCACTTTATACTTATGGTCGAGGCGACTTGTTTTTCACTTCGTCAACCTCTTATATATCAAACGCTTCATACGTTATTTCAATTTCAGAACATAATTTTAGAAAAAACTAGCTTTTCAGTCTTATTATTCCTTCTACGTCATTCCTTAGTATTTTCTAAGGATTTAACGATTTTTCTTCTCTTGTATATTCGTTGATAGAATCACCCAAAAGCATTTTAACACTATCAACATATTTTTGCGACTCTTTTCGTTGCGTTTCTATAGGAATACCTGTTTCTTCATCAACTCCTACTACAATTGTTACACTATATTTCTCTGATATATATAATTTATTACAATGCTTGTTATCGGAACAATTATGACAATCTGGACATTTATTCATTAGTTTAAGATTCCTTCTGTGATAGCAAAAAGATTTGTCTAGGCATTTACTACATTTAGGACACATAGGTCTATTGTTTTTTACTCGTGCTTTTTTTACTAAGTATGGTGCTTTTTCATTATAATTTTTCTTCTTTTTAGTCATTTTGTATTCTCCTTTTTCTTGTAAATTTCAAAGAATGTAGATTTAAAATAGATATGTCACAGCAAATTGAAAAATAAAATGCCATTTACTAAAGCAGAAAAATATTTCTTTACAGGAAAAGATTTTAGACAAATTATAGATTTATTAAAGAATAAAAGATTATAATAAAAAGCCATTCGCTATGAATGGCTTTTACTGACGCTTGTCGTTCAGCGCGGGTCAGGTCCTAATCTAGTAAACTATTTCAGACCCATTAAATAATATTATTTATAATATATATTATTCTTTATTGTACTTAAATTATACACTAAAATTTGAAAAAAGTACAAGCAAATAAATTTATTATGTTAATAGTACGACCTTAAGACTTGAAAATTTGTTTTTTTAATCAATTTATGGTATAATTATAATAGTTAGTTAAACACTATTTTATTTTATTAGGAGGATTATTATGAAAAAACTTGTTAAAACTAACGAAGAGAGCGTTTTTAAAACCCCTCGGATGGAGGGTGTGAAAGTCAGCTATGCTGACTTTCAGGGCAACCATGTGTTGACCCATACTATCATAAAGAGTAACCCTTCTGTGGCAATCGTCGTTCGCAAGAATGGTCAGATTGCACTCATCCAGCAGTTCCGTTCCACTACTGGACAGAACTACATTGAGATTCCCGCAGGAGTCATCAATGATGGAGAGTCTGAAGAGACTGCTGCCATCCGTGAAACTCGCGAAGAAACTGGTCTCCTTGTTAAGGATGCCTACTCTCTCGTGAAGGGACCGTCTCTCCTTGATCCGTCCAAGTCTGACGAAAACTACGGCGTAGCCGTGGCTGAAGTCTATGGACAGAGGGATCAGTGTCTTGATGAGATGGAGCAGATTGACTCTGAAATCCTTTGGATGGATGAGAAAGACGTCTTCGCTCGGTTAAGGGCACAGATGTTCAAAGGGGAGCCGTTTATGGACGACCTCTTTATGTCAGGACATTCTATGTATGCGCTCATGGCATATATGATGTCCAAGTAGTCCGACAACTAGGAGAAATACCTCCGCCACCTCTTTCGATTATGAATGAGGTGGTTTTCTTTAATTAAAAAAGTCCATTTACAAACAATAGGAATTGTATGTAAATGGACTTTTAAAAGGAATTAAAAAGGATATGATCTGCCTTCGACAATGCTGTCAAATTTGACATCTCGCCATTTTTTCCAACATTGCTTTCAGAGTTCTTAAAAGAATCCTTGCAGGTAAAATATCTTCCGTGATTGGTTTTAAATAAATACCAAGTCGCAATAGGAAGAAATTCACAGAGCAATTCAGTTTTCTCTTCACTCTTTTTTCAGAACAATTCCCTCGTACCGATGAAGAAAATCATTAAGTGTCATAGTATTCCCTTTCTACCATACAAGTGCTGTGGTATGGTTCACAATTTGAACGCCTTTAGTTCATAATTCTATTATATATCAAAATGATTGAAGCGTCAAAAAAAATCAGCATTTAGATGATATAGCTTTATCTATTTCTCAATTTTTTGTTCTTCTTATCAGCAATTATTAGTTCTTTTGATTTTTCTTTTGCCCCAATCTCTTTCTTATAATCTTCTTTAATCTCTTCATATCTAGCAATAATCCTATTACAAGCTCTTTTTTGTGATTGAATAGTGTCAATTTTATCGGTAAGTTCTTTTATTTCTTTAAAAATATCTGTTTTCTCATTTTCGTCTGCAGATTTGTGTTTTCTCCATAAAATTTCTCTTTTTCCCTTTAATACGGGTAATTGATTTTCTAAATTATCTCTATAAATTTCTGCCTCACTAACAGATTTAAAACTATTTCTCGCCAAAAAATTAATTTCTTCAAAAATCATATTATTATTTCGTTTTTGTTTATAATATTCTGGAGTTTATTCTTTATATTGATTTTTAGCAGGTAGTTTTCCAAAGAAATATAAATAATGTACATATAATCTATAAAAAGAACAGGTCTTCAATAAAAATCTATTTATTTTCGGACCAGTATAAACTTTTCTGTAATACTTTTTATTTAGATTAGCAACAGGAATTTTTTCTTTTCCTTTATAATAAATTCTTTCCTTAATTCCTTGAACTGAATATCTTTCTCCAAATACTCTATCAATTCGCATATTTCTTGAATAATAAGGTGTTTTTAGAGATAAATATTTTCCTGTGTCTTTTATATTTTCATATTCTTTTGCTTTTAAAGTTAATTTGAAGTCAGAATACCTTCTAGCAGATTTTATTGCTTCATCTATATCATTTATTACCTCTTGCATTTTTTCATCTCTACGATTAAAATAATCAATATGATTTTGCCTAAATGTTTTTTCTTTTTCGGCTCGTGGAGAACTTACTAATGATAGTCTATATTTTACACATAAATTATCAGATGTTTCTTTCATAAATGCAATTTCAGAGTTTGAATTATGATATTTCTTTCCATCAATAAATGATACGGAATTTAAAATCAGATGATTATTCACATTTTCTTTGTTTATATGAGTACATATAATTATCTGATATTTATCTCCCCATAATTCCTCTGCAAGTTCTTTTCCTATTTGATTTGCTGTTTTAGGAGATACTTCATTTCCTTTAAATGATTGTATTATATGGTAGCCTAGAGATTTATCTTCTTTATGAAAAAATTTTTTAGTAAGTTCCATTTCTTCATAAGCAGTATTTAAAGAACAATTTACACTTGATACTAGAATACCATTATCCGTTTTATCACCATTTTTACCATAATTTATAACTGCTTGCAAATTACTTTTAATTGTTTTTATTTTCATAACAGCCATTGCAATACCTCTTTCTAATTTCATGAATATACTTTCTTTTGAAAATCTAAAATAAATTTTGAAATAGTATTTTTTATATATTCTATATCTTCATTACGACCATACCTCATATTAACACTTCTTGCAATTTGATTTATATTATTTGCTATTCCAGATATATCTCTTGTAAATTCTCTGATTTCTTTTGTTGGTTGTTCTTTTATCTTGTAACCTTTAATCATACTTTGTATAAATTCAGATTCATTTAGTCCTGCTCTTTTAGATTTTTCTTTCAATATTTTTTTCTCATCTGCATTTAAATAAACTTGTTGTTTTATAGTTCTTGTTCTCATAAAATCACTCGCTCCATTTGAAATCAACTTACGGACTTAAAAGTTCGTGAGTTTTTATTTTATATAAAACTTTAAAAGTTCTCTTTCTAGAAAGGAGGACTTTTTTCATGCT
>OJRD01000203.1_pt1 | contig 48859 bp, 57 predicted proteins | sample 1599051 | NCBI WGS metagenome assembly OJRD01 (sample SAMN03922523, study PRJEB24848) | human gut metagenome | isolation source: stool sample | host: Homo sapiens | place: Germany | collected 2010-02 | reverse complement strand
CTTCATATCCTCACTTCCTTTGCTTTTTGCAGATAGTATAACAGGCAAATGTCCGAGAATTGTTACAAGGACAAATATATTTATCATTTTACAGCTTTTTTATGTGTACTGCAATTTTATAAAAGAAAGGACAGCAGTATCATCAAATTGCTGTCCTTGCGGTTTATTATAGCTGGTAGTGTATAAGCGTGGGTTCATCATATTTGGTGTGGTATCTTTAACTATGGGAAACTCCACGCTCCCATTTGGCATACGCCTGCCTCGATATTCCAATAACCTCTGCGATATCCTCCTGCGTCTTACCGGCAAGCGACCTCAGCATAATAAGATTCTCCTGTAGCATAATGTCAGTCCTTTCTGTTGTTATGTATGTATTATAGCCCATGTAAAATGTGGATTCCACCAATTGTAGTTGTCAGAAAAGTGGGAATTGTGTTGTGGTTGGTTGCGTAAAATTTAAAAAATCATTTCAAAATTAAAAAGAGGGACAGATTTCTCTGCCCCTCTCAAGTATGCATCCGCAAATACATACCCCAATTAGTATCTATAATATACAATATCAGCCTTAAAAATGCAAGGTTATTATTTATATGTAACTTTCTGTTAGTATATTATTGTATTAGTATTGATAAATACAGACACTTGGGAACAGCGTAAGTTTGGAAGTTTATTAAAGGAAATTCGTGAAAAAACAAAAATTGAGAATGAAGATACTCTACTTTCATGTGCAATTGATGGAATGTATCTTAATTCAGAGCTTTTTAGTCATTTTAGAGGCTCGTCAAATATAGGCTATTTGAAAGTTAAGAAAAATGATTTGATATTGTCCGCTCAAAATTTACATCTAGGAAATTGTAATGTGAATTTACGCTTTGAACATGGGATAATATCGCCAGCTTACAAGGTTTATGAACTTGTAACGTGTGATCCATTTTTTATTCAGGCATGGGTAAAACAAGACTCAACAAAAGATTTTTTCTTGAATGCTTCTACAGAAGGAGCAAGTGTTTGCAGAAAAAATATTGTTTGGGATGAACTTTATAAACAAACTTTACCTATACCAAAACTAAAAGAACAAGAACAAATAGGGCAATATTTTAATGAACTAGATAATCTCATCACTCTTCATCAGCGTAAGTTATTTTTAAATTTTGCAAAAAGAAATGATTGGGAACAGCGTAAGTTGGTTGATGTTGTCGACGTTCGTAGCGGAAGAGATTATAAACATCTAGAAGAAGGGGATATTCCAGTGTATGGAACTGGTGGATATATGCTTTCGGTTAATGAAGCATTGTCCGATGATGAAGATGCTATTGGTATTGGAAGAAAAGGAACAATAGATAATCCGTACATATTGCGGGCTCCATTTTGGACTGTAGACACATTGTTTTACGCGGTTCCACGAGATAAATATGATTTGAATTTTGTTTTTGATATTTTTCAAAATGTTAATTGGAAAGCAAAAGATGAGTCCACTGGAGTTCCGAGTTTATCAAAGGCAACAATAAACGCAGTCGAAACGTTGATGCCTGAATATGCTGAACAGAAGAAAATTGGAGAGTATTTTTCATACTTGGATAACTTTATCACTCTTCATCGGCGTGCGTATTACAATAAAAAAGGAGGACTTACAAATGTACACAACGACAACCAACAACACTATGCTATTCTGTGATTACTACAAACAATGGATTACAGTCTATAAGGAGGGGGCTATTCGACCTGTTACCATGAGCAAATATAATATGGCTCATCAATGGCTTGAGAAGCTTATTCCTAACCTAACTATTGGTGAACTTGATCGTTTTTCTTATCAGAAGCTTCTTAATGATTATGCAATATCCCACGAACGACAAACTACAATGGATTTTCATCATCACCTCAAATGTGCAATCCTTGATGCCGTTGATGAAGGGCTTATTCTAAGAGATCCTACCAGAAAAGCAATTATTAAAGGAAAGACACCTCGTAAGAAGAAGCCTAAGTATCTTAACCAATATGAACTTCACAAACTATTGGATAATCTCGATTTAAAATCGGAGGTTAATTTAGACTGGCTTATCCTATTAATTGCTAAAACAGGAATGCGTTTTTCTGAGGCGTTGGCACTTACACCTAAAGATTTTGACTTATCTCGTCAGATGCTTTCAGTTTCTAAAACATGGGATTATAAAAACCATACTGGTTTTCTTCCTACTAAAAATAAATCTTCTATCAGAAAGATACCGTTAGATTGGCAAACTGTTATGCAATTTGCTGAACTTGTAAAAAGATTACCTGAAGATGAGCCTATTTTTGTAAATGGAAGAATTTATAATTCTACCATCAACAGTGTTCTAGCAAGACATTGCAAAGAAGTTGATATACCTATAATTTCAATTCATGGATTGAGACACACTCATGCATCGCTCTTGTTATTTGCTGGGGTATCAATAGCAAGCGTTGCCCGTAGATTAGGACACTCAAATATAACAACTACACAAAAAACATACTTACATATCATTCAAGAACTAGAAAGTAAAGACATAGATTTAATTATGAGATCACTATCTAATTTAAATTAATAATAACAATACGCACGCTAATTTATAGATAAATGAAGAAAGCTTGTAGCAAAAAACTACAAGCTTTCTTCACTTTTATTCAATTAGTGAACCAATTTCTGGCATAAGTATTTCTTTAAATTCTCTAATAAGAGTTCCATTAAATTTGAATTTAGGAAGTGCTTCAGATATTTCCATTTTATATGTCGCATAATCAGCAAGTTCCTTCAGTTTATTTTCATTTGCAAGCTCTCCGTCTTTATAATTATAAGCCTCATATTTAACAGCCTCAAACGGAACATACCACTTTTTCGAGAATTTTTCTATTTCCTTATCTATGGCAGTATATCGCATCTGATTAATAATAACAGACATATCTTGTCCCATAAACTTGGCTTTATCCTGTTCAATTTCATCTAATACCTGTAATAATAAATCACTTAGTTTAGGATTATCCTCTGCAAAATCTTTTACAATCTCTTTTAACTCCAGTAATTTATGTTCAAATTCTGCCTCATTAAATTCTATGTCTTTTTGATCCAAGAAATCTACAAAACCTTGTAACAATTCTACAATGTACTCAAAATCAATTTTAAATTTACTATATGCAACTAAATCATAATCATCTCTAATTGGTTCATCTCCTGTATCATCTGGTGGATCCTTTTTTAATTCTTCAATAACATTATTATAAACTGCAGCATAATCTTCATATATCTGCTGACTGAATCCATATTCATCCAAGATTTTAGGTTCAAAAGTTGAAAATGATTTCAAATGTGCATAATCATGATCTAAGTCTCTAAACAATTTAATAAATGTTTTCTTTTGTTTCTTAGATAATCCATTTACATCTGCTGGTGTAGGAGCAAATGTTCTTATTGTCTTTAATGATAAAACAAAATTATTAAGTACAGTCTCCCAATCTTCAGCTATTGCTTGTCCTATACCACCCTTAGAATATAACACCAGTGCATCATTTATTTTTTTCTTATATTCTTTAGGACTTCTAAATGTAACAATCTGACCATATTCCTTGTTTTGATCATATAGACGATTTGTTCTTGAAAATGCCTGTATCAATCCCTGCGGACTCATTGGAGGCCTGTCAATAAATAATGTTGATAAACATGGAGCATCAAAACCTGTAAGTAACCTATCTACCACTATTACAATATCAACCTGCTGTTCCCTATCTGCATATCTTTTTTCTTTTCTTGCCAGTCTATCATTTAAATTGCCATTATATGCACCAAGCCCTTCAATAGCATATTTTGTGCCAAAAAGTTTATTGTAATATTTTAAATATCTCTTCATGGAATCCTGATTAACTTGTGATTGTTCTTCATTTTCTGATACAGAAAATGTAATAGCAACTTTAGGAAAATCTGGTAAGATTCTTTTTACATCATCACTTATTTTGAGTTCATCTTCCCCTGCTTTAATTTTCAAAATCATATCATAATATTTTTGAGCAATAGCTATAGATTCAACTGTAAGCATAGCTTCATAGGTCTTTCCCCTTCCATTCTGCATTCCAAATTTAACTAATGATTGATTAATAATTATGTTCAAAACATTTCTCATGTGATTTACACTATGATAATATTTATCTTCATCGTCCTTTGGAATATCTCTAGGTCCAAGATTTTCAACATTAAACCCTAGTACCGCTCCATCATGAATTGCTTCTTTTATCGTATAACTATGAAGGCATGGTCCATATAACTCTTCTGTTGTCTGCGGTAAATCTCCTTTTTGTTCGTATTTATTCTCCTCAAATATAGGTGTTCCAGTAAACCCAAACCAGATTGAATTATTGAAGAATTTTTCTATATCTCTCTTAGTTTGAGGGGTTACTGCTCTATGACATTCATCTACTACAAACGCTACCTTAAGAGCCTTTATTTTATTATATTCTTTTGTTCCATCTTTAAGTCGTCTGTTAATCATAACCTGCATCTTCTGACGTGTGGTTACAATCATCTGTCTGTTATCATCTGCTAATTTTTTTATCAAGCTGCCCACATGTTCAGTATCGTCTACATCAATAGTATCGTTATCTGCATATGACTGAAAAGCACCTTTTGTCTGTAAATCTAAATCTTTTCTATCAATTAAAAAAACAGTTTTTTGAATTGAGGGTATATCCATCAAAAGATTTCTTGTAGCCTTATATGATGTCATTGTTTTTCCAGAACCAGTTGTATGCCAGATATATCCTGATTTACCAGCTTTAGATGCTTCTCTCATTGCTTCAATAGCATGAATCTGGTAAGGTCTTAAAATAAGCAATTTTTTCTTGTCATTATCTAAAACTGTATATTTTGTTACCATCTCATGAGCTTGTGGTATTCTGAGTACAGCTTCAGCAAAATCAATATAATCACATACTGGCATATTTTCTCTATCTATCCAGCCTGTTAAAAACTTTTTGTTTAATTCAGTATCTCTCGCTGCTGAAAAATACTTTGTATCAACAGCATTACTAACCACAAACATCTGTACATTTGAAAAAATGCCATGAAATTTTCCTTCAGCTATGTATTTCTTTATCTGACGGTATCCATCCATATAAGAATGTTCTTTATTCTTTAATTCAATGTGAATTAATGGGATTCCGTTAATTAAAAGAGTAACATCAAACCGCCTGTCTCTTGCATTAACATCATTATCATCTTTAAATGCCTGATACTGATTAATTACTTCATAAACACTTGAACCACCTGCCACATGTTCATTATTCATAACAACTAAATGAAGCGTCTCATTTCCTCTTTGAACATGAACATAAACTTTACCATTTTCTCCAACAAGCCACTTTCCTGCATCATAAAATGATGCATGTGACAAATCATTTTTAACTTTTGCAAACTCAGATTCACTAAGTGGAATATCGTCTAATTTAGCTTTGTTATTCTGTTCCAAAATATATTTAAAATTATTCCACAAATCTTCTTCTGTCCTAATGTCTGGTCTATATGTCCATTGAGATTCACCACTACAAAGCTGATGTATAAGCCTATTTTCAATTACTGATTCTAATTCTGCCATAATCATTTATCCTTTCTGTGGAAACATATTTTGTAACATATATTTTTTAAATTCTTTTAATTCATCACACTTACGTTGATGAAGAGTGATGAGGTTGTCGAGATTAGAAAAATATGTTCCTAATTTGATTTGCTCATCAATTTGTGGAAGCATAAACTCCGTTTTTAAGAAATTATCATTATATAATCTCTTGATAGTAGAACCTTCACAAGACCACTCTACGATGCTATATAAAACTTTTAAAAAGCTGTTGTCTATCTCATTTCCATGTTTAAGCCACACGATATTTGAATCTTGAAAATACTCATCTTTTCCAGTAAATTCAACGGTTCTGCCAATACTACCAGAAGCGGAAATCAATATATCGCCCTTGTTCGGATATGGATATTTAGTTTTATACTCGTCAAATAACTCTTTTGAAATGAATGCGTCTGGTTCAACACCAAATGTGCCTATCTTATAAAAAGGCACTTCCCCCTCATCTGATGTCTGCTCTTTAAAAATTCGCTTACACATAGCAATTGAGCCAATATCACCAAACTTACGCTGTTCCCAATCGTCAGTAAATCCAGCAAATCTGATTTCTGGTTTTTTTGCATCTTTTTTCGGAAACATTTTTTGAAGCATAAATTTTTTCAATTTTTTTGTTTCATCACACTTACGCTGATGAAGAGTGATGAGAGTATCAAGTGACTCAATATAGTCCCCAATTTTTTCTGCTCCTCATATGAAGTCCAAGGAATTTCAATGGTTTTCATACTATCAATATCAATACTTCTTCCATCTCTGATTCCGTATACATGAGGCACTAATTTATGCTTGATAAATTCATACGAACGGAAGTATGGATAATAGAATCTTGAATCCACCTCATCACCGTGAAATGTATGATATGCTGGGCTTATCAAGCCATTATGGTTAGATTTTTCAAGTCCACCTTCAAAGGATCTAAGGTGCACAATAAAGTCATCTTCTCGAACCATTTTGTACCCTGCTAAACTCGATTTATCATACTGTAATTTACGCTCAGATTCTTCTCTAAGAACCGTTCCGCCACCTTGAATAATAGTTAATGCTGGTAACTCTGGATGGTTCTTTTCCGAGTATTCTTGGAACACTTCTCCCAACTTACGCTGTTCCCAATCATCAGTAAATCCTTTGAATCTAATATTAGGTGTATTTCCCATTCTTACACCTCCTTAAGAATCTCTATAAATTCCTTAATTGCTGTTTCTGTCTCGGATGAGCTAAATGTAAGATCTTTAAGCATATCTACTAAGACTGTATTGCTTTTCTTAATAGCTTTATTTGTCTCTTTTATGCTATCTGTAAGTGCTTTTATATCTATCTCATCCTCTTCCTCACTTGTATCTACATACCTTGGAATGTTCAGATTATAATCATTAGCCTTTATGTCATCATAAGAAGCTAGATATGCAAGTTTATCTACAGATTTTCTATTATTATAGAGTTCTAATACTTTATCAATATGTTCTTCATTCATTACATTTTGCTTTTTTTCTTTTTCATAGAGATTAGATGCATCTATAAAAAGGACATCTCTACCCTCTCTATGTTTTTTAAGAACTACTATACATGTTGGAATTGATGTATTATAAAACATGTTAGCTGGCAAACCAATTACTGCATATATAGAACCATTTTTCAGTAAGGTTTCTCTGATTGCTCCTTCAGCAGCCCCTCTAAATAACACTCCATGAGGAAGTACGATTGCCATTGTTCCTGTCTGCTTCAGATGATAAAAACCATGAAGTAAAAATGCATAGTCTGCTTTTGACTTAGGTGCAAGTTTTCCCCCGTAATCCATAAATCTTTCATCTTGTTTAAATCCTTCTGCTGCAGACCATTTAGCTGAATAAGGAGGATTCATAGTAACAACATCAAATTCTGTCTCTTCATCAGTAGGCCAGTCAGCATCTAATGTATCTCCATTTCTTAAATGCTGATTTTCAGGATGAACTCTATGTAAAAACATATTCATTCTTGCTAAATTATAAGTTGATGGCATAAGCTCCTGACCATAGTACTTAATATAATCTGGTTCTGTTGAATAATTTCTACAACTGAGCATTAAAGAACCTGAACCCATACATGGATCATAAACCTGAAGCCCCTTTTTATTTTCCTGCCCTGTCATTGCGATTCTACAAAGAATCTGTGCAGGTCCATGTGGAGTATAAAATTCGCCTGCTTTCTTACCAGTTTCCGATGCAAACTGTCCTATTAAATACTCATATGCATTTCCAAGAACATCTCCTTTTGCATGAATTAAGTCTGCTCCATCAAGCACCTTTATTACTTCTGCTATTGTAGCACTCTGTTTCTGATCTCCTGTTCCTAATCTGTTAGAATATAAATCCACATCAGCAAACAATCCATTAAATAATTCATCTGATTCCTGAATACGATTAAATGCAGCCTGCAATTTTTCTCTGTTAAATGCATTTTCCTTAGCATCATTTAATATACTTACATATGTCATATCTGGATCAAGTGTATAATGCATTGACTCTCTTAATTCCTGTAATAAATCCTTTGCATCCACTGTTTTCATTACTTCTTCATATTGTTTCTGTGCTTCTTGTAAATCATCTGGTGTCTCATCATTCAACAAATCATACACTTTTGCTAAATATGAATCAGATAAATATTTATAAAAAACTAATCCTAATAAATATGTTTTGTACTCATTCGCATCCATCTTTCCTCTGAGCACATCTGCTCCACTCCATAATACCTGCAATAAATCTTTACTTTCTGCCATTTTTAATCCTCCTCAAGTTTCCTTATAATTGTAAGAGTTAATTTTTTAATATCCTCTGCCCGCTTTATCATTAGGCGATTTTGCACTAAAGACTGTCTATATATTTCTCCAATCTTATGTTGTGTTTCTATATCAGGCAATCTTATTTTCAGTTCTCCTACTATTTTCATATTAAGCTTCTTTACGCTTAAGGTTGTTCCCTGATGAACCATTGCTATTTGCTGTTCAAAATCTTTTCCCTCATTAAATTGATAACAAAAATACCACTTATCCAGTATTTGCTCATTAAATTCGCATTTTAGAAAATTTGATGTAATACATTTATCTTTATTATCAACTGAAACTGGAGCCACTTTTGATTTTATAAGATTAATGATACATTCTGATTTATTACTTTGCTCTGTTATTCCATACAAATCATTTTCGAAATCCTCTAACGAATACAAAATTAATTCCTGCTCTTTAATTCTCGTAGGATTTTTACCTATTGTAAAGCTAACTAAGTCACTTAATTGTTCTAATTTCATCGCAGCTCCTTTCTGTAATTTAGTTAAATTACATCTTTATAGTATCACTTTAAGTCATTTTGTCAATATGTAATTTAATTAAATTACATATTTATTCTCTAATCCCCCAAACCTTTCCATTGTTATTTTTCCCGGCCTATATTATAATTTTTATTAACTACACCAATGAAGGAGATTTATTAAATGAAGAAAAATAGTATTTTTCGCAGCCTGCCGTTTAAATTGCTGGTGGGCGTTATTGCTGGTGTCCTGGTGGGACTGCTGTTAAGTTCAACTGATGGCAATGCATTTTCACGTGCCATTTTGAATATTGTTGTAACTCTGAAATATATTCTCAATCAGATAATTAATTTCTGCATACCTCTGATAATCATTGCATTTATTGCACCTTCAATTACTCAGATGGGTAAAAATGCATCAAAGCTTCTTCTGATTGCAGTTACAATCGCATATACATCATCAGTTGGTGCTGCACTTTTCTCTACAGCATCTGGATATCTTTTGATACCACATTTGTCAATATCCTCTACTGCTGATGGATTGAAAGAGCTTCCAGCTGCGGTTTTCGAATTATCAATCCCACAGATAATGCCTGTTATGAGCGCACTTGTGTTCTCAATTATGATTGGACTCGCAGCGGCATGGACAAAGGCTGAGTTAATCTCTAACCTGCTTGAAGAATTTCAGAAGATTGTGCTTGCGATAGTTTCAAGAATCATGATACCGATTCTTCCATTTTTCATCGGACTCACTTTCTGCGGACTCTCATACGAAGGTTCAATAACAAAGCAGGTTCCTGTGTTCCTGAAAATCATAATTATTGTATTAATCGGACATTACATTTGGATGACTCTGCTTTACACAATCGCAGGATTGTATTCTAAGAAGAACCCGATTGAAGTAATCAGACATTACGGTCCTGCATACCTTACATCAATTGGAACAATGTCATCTGCTGCCACACTCGCAGTTGCACTCCAGTGTGCCGGAAAATCAAAGGTTTTGAGAAAGGACATGGTCTCTTTTGGAATTCCTTTGTTTGCAAATATACATTTGTGCGGCTCAGTGCTGACAGAGGTATTTTTCTGCATGACTGTATCAAAGATTTTGTATGGCACTATTCCATCAGCCGGAACTATGATTCTGTTCTGCGTGCTTCTCGGAATATTTGCAATCGGCGCACCTGGTGTACCTGGCGGAACAGTTATGGCTTCGCTCGGACTTATTACCGGCGTGCTTGGATTTAACGACACTGGAACTGCCCTTATGCTTACAATATTTGCACTTCAGGACAGCTTCGGAACAGCCTGCAATGTAACAGGCGACGGTGCGCTCACACTTATCCTCACTGGATATGCAGAGCGCCACGGCATCAAGGAAGGTGCTGACAATTAATATGTTTCTTTGCCAAATGTAAAGTGCTATAATCAGCTCATGAATACACGCGCCTGCGGCGCAGAAATGAGGTAACATATGCCATTTATTAATTCTAAGATAAGCACTTCTCTTACAGAAGCACAGGAAACTGAAATCAAAACGCGTTTAGGCCAGGCTATCCAGACGATTCCCGGCAAATCAGAAAGCTGGCTCATGGTCGGCTTCGAGCCTGACTACAAGCTCTACTTCAGAGGAAGCAATGCCGAGCCTATAGCTATGGTCGAGGTCAGCGTTTACGGCAATGAGAACCCATCTGCCTTTTCTAAACTGACTGGCCAGATATGTGACATTTTTAAAGATGTTCTTGGAATTGCACCAGATCATGTATATGTAAAATATCAGGCTGTTTCTAACTGGGGTTGGAATGGGGATAATTTCTAATATGCATTAATAAGCGGGACACTCATTTTTTTATGAATGTCCCGCTTAAATATTTTTTTCTAAAATTCTTTCTTTTCCATAATCCGGACACTAATTGCATAAGAGAGCAGTATGAGAAGTACTGTCACTACCACTGCAATTCCTGCAAGTATCCAGCCATTCATTTGGTTTAAAAATGAAAAGGCACTTAATACATTTGTCTTTACCAGCTCCGCAAATGCAATGACAGACGCTCCCATTACACCACATGCCCCCGAAATGACTACTCTGCTCTTTTCTACTCCGGATACTAGCTGCAGCGGAATCAGCAATGCAATCAACAATGCCGTAACCGGCAGAAACACCAATACCACAGGAATCTGGGAAGCCATGTCTACCGGCATCTGCTGTTTCATTTCTAGGATCATGTAAAGTCCCGCTGCCACAAGCCATGAAACCGTTCCTCCTGTAAGACAGAAAAAATATTTTTCCCTCACATACGTTTCTGCATCAATCGGCAAAGTCATCAAAAATCCATATCCTTTATCAAGCTCGTCATAGGTAACTGTATTTATCAGAAGAATACTGATTGCAAACGGTAACCACCCCAGGATAACCGCTTCATTCTGTAATCCTATCACCACTCCAATGATAAGAAGGAAAATTAATGCCTGTTTATTACACCAAATTAACCGGAAATCTTTTTCTACTAATCCTGCCATTATCTGTACCCTCCCGTCATCATAAGAATTAATTCATCAATTCCGCCCTGCTCCACCGCAATCTGCGGATAATTTTCCTGATAAAATCTTCTGTCATTAGTAAAGCAGGCATAACCATAAGTTTCTTTCTGTACTTTTATGACTGCTGTCTTGTCTAATGTCCTGTATTGTTCCTCATTCACCTTCAAAATACCATACTGCTCTAAAATAACATCTGTGTCCTCATGCAAAATGATTTTTCCGTCATGAATGAGATAAATGTCGTCACAAAGTGACTCCAAATCTGTGGAAATGTGCGATGTAATCAATATTGTGCGCTTCTCGTCCTGCGCTATATATTCCCGTAGCAAATCAAGGATTTCATTCCTTGCCTCCACATCAAGCCCTGCGGTCGGCTCATCTAAAATCAACAAATCAGCTTTATGGCTGATTGCTGTCAGCACCCTCAGTTTTGCTTTCATACCTGTGGAAAATTCTTTTAATTTCTTCTTCCGTGGAAGCTTTAAAGCCTCACATTTTTGGTCAAAAAAATCCTTCTGGAAATCAGGATACATTTTAGCAAGGATATGCCAGACATCTTCCACCGTAAATTGTGAACTAAAGCCTGCCTCCGTCAAAGATACTCCGATTTTCTGCTTTACCGCAGCCGGAAGCTCTCCACCTTCGTTACCAAACACACAAATCTTTCCAGCATCCGGCTTTACCAGTCCAAGTATCAGTTTAATTGCCGTACTTTTTCCTGCGCCGTTTTTTCCTACAAACCCTGTAATTCTCCCCTCTGGTATTTCCAAGGATAGTTCCAGTTCAAAGTCCTTATATTTTTTTCGGACATTCTGCATTGTTATCATAATTCGCCTTTCTATTTCTCATCAAGTATGAGCTTTACAACCTCTAAGATTTCTTCTTTCTCCATCCCAATTGCCACTGCCCGGTCAATGGCTTTGTCAAAGTCCTCTTCCACAGCAATTCTTCTCGCCTCCGACGCAAGCTGTTTATCCGAAGCAGTCACATATGTTCCCTTTCCGTGAACAGTCGTAACAAAGCCTTCCTCTTCTAACTTGTCATAAGCTTTCTTTACAGTCAGCGCGCTGATGCGAAGTTCCCCTGCAAGCGTCCTCACAGACGGAAGTGCCTCTCCCTCTTTTAATACAGACTGGATAATCTCTGACTTTATCTGCTCCATAAGCTGTTCGTAAATCGGAACCATGGAAGAATGATTTAATATAATATGCATATTTTTGTTTTCTCCTTTGTGATAAACAGTATATAACAGTTGATATGTGTTGTCAACTGTTATATACTGTTTATTAAAAATATACAAAATAAGAGCCACTCTAAAGTGACTCTCATTTATTTTTATATTTAACTTAACTAAAATATTTTACCTATTTTTCTGTTAATCTACAAGAAGTTCCCTACAATAATATTTTAATCCTTTTTGAGCATTCTCTTTCTTATAAATATAAAAATCGTACCAAACTTTCAAAGTTTAGTACGATATCTCCACTATAATAGGATTATTTCCTCTCGACTATCCAACCAGCTTATCTAACATTCCTACAATCTTTTCTCTTTCACCACAGCCATTAGTCTTAAATCTTAATAATGGAATTTCATACAAATCCATTATGCGATCCTTTAATAAATCTCTTGAAGCCTGTACGGTATCCTTTTTATGAAATTCATATCCATCAACTTCAATCGCTAAAACCGGCTTTTTACTGATTCTGTTGTAAATCAGAAAATCCAGATGTGTTGCTGGATTCATTGCATACTGGCACTCCCTGTCATTTAATAGTTGAGGATTTTTAATCAGCATATTCAATGGAAAATGACAAACAACATCTAAACTTGAATACTTATTATCAGCAATTATTTCCTGTATCAATGAATACATAAGATTCTCAGAGTCATATTCTGATATCTTTTTATATTTCTGCAAATATGCTATTCTTTCCTCAGTATACTGCTTGTAAAGATAATCAAAAATTGAATAAATCTTACTCTCAACAACTTCAAAATTATTATACTGAATGTAATCTATTAAATCTGTTATATTGCGTTCTTTTGACTGTTCATTTCCAGTCACAACCAGCATCAGTTTCTTTTTTGCCCTTGAAACAGCAACATTAATCAAATATGGATCATCTGCAAAATCTGATATTTCATCATCTACAGTGGATATAATAATATTGTCTTTCTCCTTGCCCTGAAACTTATGTACGGTAGCTGCATCAATATCTGTTATCTCCCTGTTCAATGCTTCAACCTGATTCCTGTACGGAGTAATAATCCCTGTTTCTTCCGGGTTGAAGTTATATTTAGGCATAATTTCATTTTTTATAACATCTATCTGACGCTGACTGTAATGATTTCGTTCATGATTTCCGGCAACTGTTTTCACAACTGACAAAACATCATCTTCACCATTATCCTTTGTCATAATAATCAGTTCACCACGATAAAATTTCTGATTACAGAAATTAATTATTTTAGGATGACACCTATAATGCTCTCGCAATAATGTCTGTGTTACATCAGGCATAATATCCAGAATTGACTGCAAAAAGCTCTTTGTAAACTGATATCCTTCTTTCAGATTATATGTATCAAATATAGCTTTTGCTCTGACCCTCATATCTTCTGTAACAACATTTGGAAGCTGCTTAGTATCTCCCACAATAACCACATTTCTCGCACAAGAAAGTGCTAAAGCCCCTGTTGCAATATCTACCTGTGATGCCTCGTCCATAATAAGATAATCATATACCACATCTGAATTCAGACTATTTCTTGATGAAAATGTGGTACTTAATATAACTGGATACTCCTTCAATACATCATTGGATTCCTTCCACAGATTATCCTCACTAAATACTCTCCGGCTGTCGTTCCCTTCATATCTTCTTGCCAGCTTGTCTTTTAGTAAAATCATTGAATTGTCACATAAATCGTCAAGCAAATGCTTATCAACACCGTTTAAATATCCCTCAATATCTGAAATCTGCTTAGATAATTCTTTTTCTTTTGCCTTATAATACATAGCCTGAAATGTTGTAATTATCTTTGAAAATTCCTGCTTATAAAAACTCCAGTGTGTTATGCCATACTTGAAAAATGTCTTTATTTTAAAACAGAATCCTATTGTCTTTTTCTCCTCTGATATTGCCTGACACTCCTGCCATAACATCATCCATTGTTTTGATGATAACATTTTATTGCACTTTATATTATCTGTATTAACATCGGATTCTTCAACATACTGGTTAAAATATTGCTGTTCTGTAACTAATTGAGATAATTCCTGCCTTAAATAAGCAAGTTTTTCCTGTTTATCAAAAAATTCTTTTAACCTAGCGGATTGCTCTGATATTTTCTTACGCATTTCACCAAATTCTTCAGACATTTTCCAAGTTAAAAAATCAGGATAAGATGAATCCTGATGCTCAACAAATGTTTTCTTATTTTTAGAACTTCCCAGTGTTGCAGCAACAAATCCCAGATTATACTGTGGCGAAGACAGTTTGTCATATACATTTTCAGTTGCAGAATTATTATTAGATACAATCTGTACCGTTTTGTCCTGCATCAATATATTAGCGATAATATTTAATATCGTCTGTGTTTTACCTGTTCCCGGCGGTCCTTGTATTACACTTATCTGATTCTCCATCGCATTTTTTACAGCATTATACTGACTGTTATTACAGCCAAATGGAAATATCGGAACATATTCTCCCCCTCTTTTACCAGTATTCAATAAAGAAGGATTCAAATATTTCGCTAATGCAACCTCATTACCAACATAAGTAGTTTTATCAAATCTTTTAGGTAATAATTTTTCCCCCGTCTCTTCATTTCTAATATTACTCAATTCAGCAATCTGCTTTATATATTGGAATACATCGGCAGACCTTTTATCATTCAGGCACGACTCCGCAATATGTAAATCGCGCTCATGGTAATCCCGTTCACTGCCGTCTTTAAAACAAATATGCCAATAAGACTCCTGTCTGCCTCTGAACACAGATATTGCATCTATATCAAAAAACTCCCGTCCCTCTCTGCTAATACGATACGACTTAGGATTTAAAACATCCGGCTTAGTTAATTTCTCAACATTCATATATGCATAGAGATAGCTTTTCCCATTATTAAATTTCACGTTCCATTTATGTACATTGGTATCGAACACACATGACATTACTTCGGTTGTCTTTATCTCACCCTTGATAATAATCATATAATATCTTGTATCCATTTAGGCCTCACTGTTTCTGGTTGTTATTGTATTTAATCTACATAAAAAATTGCATAACAAAAGTTACTGTACTAATTATACAGCTTATCAATGCTATTATAATAGAGCTGAATGCATATATCTTATTAGAATCTTTCTCATTCGAAAATTGTTTTGCTGATATTATTATTACACTTGCAAAAAACAAACAATATATAACAATTACACCTATCCATAGAAGAGCTGTCACTTGTAATTTTCCAATACCACTTATGATACCAATTACACCAACCAAACTGATTAGTTGTAAAACTGCACCTATGCCATACATTATCAAACTTATTATAAGAGTTAACATATTATCATAAATATTATCCTTTAACTTAAACTTTTTGCGTATTCTCCATGGAAAAAATAGAACATTTAGAAAGTATTGCACCCATTCATATTTCTTATAATCTTTAACTTTATGCTCTGGCTCATTCTCGCTTCTAGATTCATTTTCTATCCTTTTTAACGCCTTATAGTATGCCTCGGCATATATATCAATTAATTCTTCCTTGGTAAGGTCATCTTTCTGTATTCCTAATTCTTCTAATTTATAACCATTATTTTTTATTAATTTTCTGTTTCTTTTATTTTTTGTCAATATACATTCCCCTTTGTACTATTTTACTTTACATTCAGCTTTATCAACCTGCTCAATATAATAATCAAGCAATTCATATATCCAATCTTTTAAATTAGAAAAATGATATCCTATCTTCTCAGCCTTATCTGTATTTATACTGTATTCTGGCTCTCCATTATATGGTGCTTCTTCTCCATTCTCACTTAAAACTGCACATTTTCCTGTCTTTTCTTCAACATAGGCAATCACTTCACGAAGCGAAATTGTTCCCGAAGCACTTCCGTTAATTGCACCATTAACATTTTTATCCACTAAATATGCAATAAAATCTCCTGCTTCATCTGAACGGATATAACTCATTTGATAATCTATATTGTCTATATACATCCGTTCTGATTTAATGACATGTTCTACATAGAATAAAAGTCTTTTTGTATAATCATCTTTTCCTATTGCAAATGGATACCTGACAGCAATCCAGTTTTTATCTGCATGGATGATAACTTCCTAATGGTCTATCTACTGTAACAGTTACTGTTGTTCCAATTATAGAATTATTTTTACCTGTAAATACTTTTCTATCAATTTCGGCTGTATCAACGGATATGTCCAGTTCTCAGGCAACTCGTCCATAAAAACAACCTTCTCCATTTCGCTATGTAATTCTTTAGCAAACTCTGTTATCTCTGCAAAACAAAGCAGTCCAAATGTTTCCTCACCTGTATCATTTACTCTGTTCTTACCTGTTACTGAGTAAACACAGATTGGCTTTATCTCAAATCTAACTGCACCTGTTTCTTCCTGCAACTCTCTTTTAGCTGTTTCAAAAATGTTCTCCCTAGCTTCTCTATGCCCTCCTGGCACTTCATATGTATCTCTTTCTTTATGCTTGCAAAATACCCACTTGCCGTTACTCTGTGAGATAATTACTGCAAATTTTAATAGTTCATCATTAACTGTATCATAAAATTTCACTTCTAAATTATCCATTACTATACCTCCAACTCATTACTACTCCCCACAAATAGAGCCAAACCAGAGCCATTTGATAAAACAAATGCCGGAAACCCGCATAAATACAGGCTTTCGGCATTTTAATCCGTTATTCAAACTCGCAGAGTCTGGTTTGATTCAGGTTATTATAATATGATTATCTATACTGTTTTGTATTGATATTTCATATCTTTTCCACACATTATTTTTCGTTTCACATATTTTTAGTACCAATCCAGTACCATTGTATTTTTTCATTATTGTGTGTAGTTCCGGTGGCTTGCAGGTTTGTTTACTATTCACAAAATAATATTCTGTCGGTTTGCAAGTCTACCTATGGAAATTATAATCTCCGGACGATGTTTCTGCAACTAGAAATTTTGAGGTACTAATTGATAGCATCATTCTTTTCCATATCATTCATCAATTTATCAAAGTCACTTTCATATAGTGAATCCTGTATAACTCTGTATTTCTCAAACTCACTTTCTGCAAATTCCTTTGCAATAGCTGCTGTTACTTTTCCTTTATCCTGAAGTACATCCGCATCATTAAATCTAAGAAATGCGTCAAGCTTTGTTTTCCAATCTTCCATAGTCATAGGAATATGTCTTCGTGCCTGTCTTGTTGCATAATCAAGATACATTGTCACAATCTCATTTAATTCTGCAAGTTCTTCTTTTTCCAAGTAGTTTTTTGCAATTGACACATCTGTTTTTACTATTTTACCATCAGGCGCATTTTTCCATGATTTAAGTCCCATATGTTCCTTATTATGACCAGCTCTTGCCACTATCACTTCTGCCGCTGTATTACCATGAACTGCATAATGCATCTTATTCTGTACTGTTGCATAAAACTCTCTTGTCACCTGTGAATTCTTATCATAATCAACTGCTGTTGCATATATGTCTGTAATTTTCTGGTAAAATCTTCTCTCACTTGCTCTGATTTCCTGAATCTCAGCAATAAGATGCTCAAAATAATCTTCGTCGAAAATCTGTCCATTAATCAATCTGCTTTTATCAAGAACATAACCCTGCTTTGTAAATGTATCCAACACTTTGGTTGCCCATGTTCTAAACTGCATTGCCCGTTCTGAATTAATGCGATATCCCACAGCAATAATAGCTGCTAACGAATAAAATTTATATTTGTATGTTTTTCCATTATCGGCAACTTGTGCAAAATTTGCACAAGTTGAATTTTCATCTAATTCTCCCTCTTTAAAAATGTTGCTCAGATGCTTTGTAACCACACTTCTATCTACATCAAAAAGCTGCGAAATTGCTTTCTGCGTAAGCCATACATCGCCATTCTGAACCCTGACTTCTATTCCGTCTTCTCCTGCATCTCGTGTGAAAACCAAGAAATCAACAGTGCTATTTCTTATCTGTAATTCTTTGCTCATAAAAGTGTTCCTTTCTCTAGATTCTATCAATACATCTCTATAAAACATTTTCCCCTATTTCTTTCAAATATCAAGAAGGGAATTTCTGCTTTTGCCAGCATACTATTATTAACTGGAACATATTCATAATTTTCAATATCTGGTATGCACTTTATGGCTCTCTTTTTATCCATACCATATAAATTATTTTCACTGCTGTTCCATAAAGCCTTAATCTTCAAAACAACACATTTTGTTTGAACCATCACCTTATATTTTTCAAGCCTGCTTTTTTCTATCTCCTTTGATTTGTCGTCATAAGAAATAGTAATATATCTGGAGTTGGATTTTATAATGCGAACATCTCCATTACTTACTGCCTCTTTAGTGAATCCCAAATCTTCAAAAAAACTATCATAATCTGTAATGCATTCTGGGAGTTCCATTTTGACTGCATAACTGCTATTTATAATATTCTGTATATCCTTATCATCAGCCCTGAACATATAAATATTCCATCCCGTGCTATCGCCATCATCATCTAATATTGGAATAGAACCATAAGGATTAAACATATGTAAATTAGACAAATCATCTTTTGTTGGCTTTTTAAATTTGACTATTTCAAATGTTATGCTCATGAATGTTCTCCTTTTCCGTCGCTTTTTTCGTCGCCTTTTTAGCGACGAATTATTTTATATATCTTGCTTTTTGTCATTCTCTTCTTTCCCATTTCTCAATAAGTTTCGGCTGTATCAACGGATATGTCCAGTTCTCAGGCAAATCATCCATAAGCACAACTTTCTCCATTTCGCTATGTAATTCTTTCGCAAACTCTGTTATCTCTGCAAAACAAAGAAGTCCAAATGTTTCTTCACCGGTATCATTTACTCTAGTCTTACCTGTCACCGAATATACGCATATTGGTTCTATCTCAAATTTGATAGCTCCAGTCTCTTCCTGCAACTCCCTTTTAGCTGTTTCTAAAATATCCTCTCCAGCTTCTCTATGCCCTCCCGGCACTTCATATGTATCTCTTTCTTTATGCTTGCAAAATACCCACTTGCCGTTACTCTGTGAGATAATCACTGCAAATTTCAATAGTTCATCATTAACTGTATCATAAAATTTTACTTCCATCACTTTTCCCCTTCCCATTCCAGCATAAACTCATTCAGAAATTCCTGCATTACAGCCTGTCTGTGTTTTGCCAGTTTCCTTCCCTTATGCAAACCTTTATCATTGGCATTAGAGATATTGTAAATTCATATGGTGCAACACATCTTAACATGCCATTTTTTACACTATATATAGCCTTTAAGCTATCACACTTTATTGAAATATCCATGTTGCCTCCTAACTGCAATGTAATACCTTTCACACCCTCAGTTTTTTGTACTTACATATCTATCCACTGTATAAACGCTGTTTTATCCGTACTATTGTAGCCAGCATTTCTATAGAAATTCAATGTACTCTCTTCCTTTGAACCAGTAAGTAACATCATTTTATAGCAATTATTTTCCTTGGCAATATGTTTTGCATAATTTAAGCAATCCGTAGCATATCCCTTCTTTCGGTAATCTGCGTGTGTTACTACATTCTCCACAAAAGCATATGGACGAACATTTCTTGTAAGATTCGGAATAACCACACATACACATGATGCAACTATCTTTCCATCTACCTCACAAACAATCAAATGATGATTGTTGTCATTCATTATATTTCCCCACGTACTCCTTAACTGCTCAGATTCTTCTGGTACGCTCTTTTCATGCAAATATAGATATAAATGCAGTATTTCAGTCAAATCTTCTTCTTTTGATTCTCTTACCACCACAATTGGCACATTGTTAGCACCAATATTGGCATGTAGCACAAATCTTTGATTAGGATACCCAAATTCTTCAATCAATTCATCCTCTTCAAATCCAAATTTCTTATATAATTTTCTAGGTGCAATTCCTTTAACATCATTTTCTCTAAATGTAGACACAGTTATATCTTTATCTCTGTCAAGCTTATCAATTGCTTGTCTTAAAAGAAGCTAAGCAATTCCCCTTTTTCGATAAGCCGAATCAATAGCCAAACAACATATCATATTATACTTCCTTGAATATAAAAGTACGCCAACAATCTCTTGTTCGTTCTTCACGCACAAAGCACGTTTATCATTCATGAATTTCAGTACTATTATTTTGTGTTCATCTATACTCTGCTCTGTCTCTAATCCTGGAAAATTCCAACTTTCTTTTCTCACTAATCGCATCCATGAATCAATATCTGATGTTCTGCCAAATTCTACCTTCATATTTTCTATCATTGACTATCTCCTCAAATCTGCTTTGAAACAAAATGTACAATTTCTTTCCCTGACTCAAGGATATATGGTATCAACTCTAAAGGATATACCTTAGTACCCTTCTTTAAATCTTCTAGTGAAACCCAACAGAAATCCAAATCAATTCTTTCATTATCCAGCTCATCATATCCATGAAACACACCATCTAATGGAATATTATCATCTATCAGATGTACATTATAATATAAGCATATCTGATGACAGGGTCTTTTTCCCCATGGAAAATAAATTTCTCCGATTGCTAACAGATTATCTACCTCTATCTTAGCATGAAACTCTTCTTCAAATTCCCGTTTAAGAGTTTCCATACTTGTCTCCATAGCCGCAACATGTCCGCCAATAATGGCATAATCATCATTCTTCGGACGCTGTAACAAGATTTTACCATTATGTTTCAATATACCGCCAACTCTGTATGAAAATACAAAATCATCATTTTTAAATAAAATATCCACTTAACCACCTCCAACCTGTTCATAAAACTTGTAGTAAAAATATATTTATAATATCATAAATCTCCTGGTGCAAATGTATCTTTCTCACATATAAGGTAAATGTCTTTATTCATTTTCCCCTCAAAATATTGCTTCAAATTCATATTGGAATTCCACTTGTCCTGCGGATAAAAGCCATACCTTTTCTTTACGTCATTCATCCTATTTTCTATATCAAGAACTCCTTCCGCTCCTGCCAAACAGTCGCACAATTGAATTAACCGGTCATATTCATCATATATGGTCTTTGCTAATTCAGTTTTTATAATTGTCAATTCTTCATCTGTAACATCAAATTTTCCGATGTATTCATCTATCGTATGATTATTAAAAGAATGGGTTAAACATATCTTTGCTACTTCATCATATCCCAATGATTTCATATATACGTATCCATCATAAACATGTCCAAGATGTCTTACACCAAATTTTCTTCCTATATCATGTAGTAAACCTAATATATATGCTTTCTCAACATCCATATCACCACATGCACTTGCTATTTTTTCTGCACAGTGTGCTGCTGTTAAACAATGTTTTCCCCAAGGTCCCGGATTAAATAATAACCCATCACGAATTAACTTCAGTGCTTCTTCTCTTGTTGGCAACATAGCTTGTACCTTCTTCCTTTTTTTTTTACCTTTTCAAAACTGATAACTTCATTACTCTCCCCACAAATAGAGCCAAACCAGAGCCATTTGATAAAACAAATGCCGGAAGCCCGCATAAATACAGGCTTTCGGCATTCTAATCCGTTATTCAAACTCCTCTTTGCCAAGTTGTTTTGTGGTGTAATGTATTGATTTTGGTGGTGAAAATCCGGGAGTTTTGTCCAAACTATACCTGTTGCGTGGATTTTTAGGTAATTGTATTGTCATTTTGTTGTCACAACAATTTTGCCAGTTTCGATTTACAAAGTAATCGAAAAAAACTGTTCTTCATATGACTCTAGGCATCCTTGAACTGTCATTTCTTTTCTTTCCCTAATGATATCTTCAACCATTTTTATCAACTCGTCTTCGGATGTAACATTTTTTATTTTAATCCAATCCTCATGATAATTAAGGTACATTATTAGTTCCATAAATTCCGATAACGTAGGCACACGTTTTACCCCTATCCTTAAATCATTATAATTTCCAATATGTATATGAGCCTTTGGATGTGACACTGCAGAGTATTGTGTTCTGTCTTCTGTATATTCTAATCGAATATACGTTTTCATTTTATCCAAATATCCATCATACATTAACTCATTTGGACACGGATAATAAATTAGGCAAGCCTCTGAAATACTTTTCATATAAAATTTATAATCAATCTGTATAACACCACCATCATTAAACATAAACAAATAATCATTCTGATTACAAATATTCTGATATACTTCCGAAAATTTAGCATCTTTCTGTATTCCAGTTTGATTATGATTTGATGAAATAGAGAAATCATTGCACTTTTTTTCTGCAAAGAGCGGATTCACAATCATTTTACACTCCAAATATTTACTTATAGTTGCTTTAATATCTTTCATAATTAATTCATAACTATTCATCTGTACTCTCTCCAAGCAAATTTTTAATGCTCTCCTTTGTATCGTCATCTAAAAATAAGTTAAGTAATTTCAGTTTTTCCTTATCGCCCAAAACCGCTTTCAACGCTTCAATATCTCTTTCAAATTTTGCTGTTTTATCTGATTTAAAAATATAATCTATATTTACCATTTTCTCAAATTCAGCTTGTGATGGGAAATCAAATTCAAAACATGGCAATTTACTAACGATTTTCTCATATTCTTCTTTAAACAAATCTATATTGTCCTCAGCACCACTCACAAATACCCAACCTTTAGAACGGGTCATTGAAATAAAAAAAGAATTTCTCGCAATTCTACGTTTCGCCATAGAGGTCTCGTCATACATGCTATTTCCACCAAGAACAAATACTATCGGAACCTCATTTCCTTTTGCTCTCCTCGGTGTTGTCAATGTAACACACTCATCTTGAAAGAAATTTTTAGAATCTTCAACAATTCCTGGAATAATTGAAAGGTGCCCTTTCTTGTATAACAACTCTTGCATACGTTGCAACAATTCTTTAGATTTTTTTCTCAGATCTATTACCATTATATCCTCAGGCTTAACTTTTTCTTGAGTAATTAATTCATCTATTTTTTCACTTACCCTCTGATATTCTTCATTAATTGTAGAATAAAAATCAAAATTTACAATCGGATACTTTTCATATAGCTGATTGATTTCGTTAGGACTGTTTTCTTTAGTTCTTTCCACTATAACTCGACTTGAAAAAGAAATATCATCTCCCACGTTATTAATCTTTTCAAAATCAAACCCCAAAGCTTTCCAATTTTTAACGCTTCTTATCATTTGAACCATTCCATCTACAGCATAAATTCCAAAGCCAAAAGCCATAGCAATCAAAAGAACATCTCGATAATTTCTATATGACTTTTTCAATATATGATCATTTTCTTCAAGTAACTTTACCTGCGGTTCTCCATTTTTATCCTTTCCAAATAATTCTTCAAAATCTGGCATTGAAACATCTGTTGTTGTTTGTAATTGATCATATGCTATCACAATCTTCTTAGGGTCTTTAACAATCTTCGCTACTAAATAAAAAAATTCTTCTGGTAAATCTTGTGCCTCATCTATAAGCACATAATCATATTCTTTTCTTAAATTATAAGCTGAAACTCTTTTACATGCCTCTCCAAAGGGATTACTATATCCCCTTACTTCATAATATGGTATAGGTGACAATCCATTAGTTCTACAAACATTATACAATAGTCCCTCGCCTGTTGTTCTTCCTCCCCACGCATGCAATATCTTTAAATTCTCTGACGGTTGAACCCCAGTCAATTTTACATAATACTTTTGTATCAGTCTCGTTACTTGCGTATACAAACTCTGAGTATAAAATACATACGCAATTTTTGCATTGGGATCATATCTATGAATCTTAGCAGCTTTTATTGCCAAAATAACTGTTTTTCCAGTTCCAGCCAACCCTCTAATCTGCTCACATGCATCTGTTATACTAAGGCTTGCCTCTAATTGAGTTTCATCAAATGTGTATATTTTCTGATTGTTTATTGCAATTGCTTCCCTTAAGTTCTTTGCTGGTTTTTCAATCGGAATTCCGATATCTTTCGCCAATACATTCGCCTTTTCAATAACACTAAGTAGCCTTTTCCAATTATCATCATCCAATCGGTGCTCACACATATTATCAAACATATTGCCTGATATATAGTCCGAAAACCATATATTTCTCATAAAGTTTTCGTGAATTTTGACCCTTTCCTTTTCTAAATTAGTGAAAATAATAAAGCTTGTAAATTTCAGTTCATTGTCTATTCCATTTAATGGCGACATAATATCTGTTTTGCATTTATAACAATAATTGTCAAAGTATTTTATCTCATTTATCTCTTTATTTTCAGAAATAACCCAATAATTTTCATTCATTTCCGTTAAACGTTCTGCTGTATAATTATATCCTTTAATAAATATTACTCCCCATTCTCTGTCCACTATGGTAAATGTTGGCAGAACGCCATTCTCCACTAAAAAATCCGGTTCTTCATATAAACAATAGCAATCCTCCCTATCTCCAATTTTACTTCTTAAAAAATTCAATATTGCATTTGCAGTTTCATCTTTTGGAAACTTTACTTTATTATAAATTCTTTCTATCATATTTTTCCTCCATTAAATATTATTTCCATAACACCATTCTCCATATCATCAATACTGTAAATCGTATCCATGACCTCGAATGTCTCCCTCAGATTTCCTCTTGCACTCTTCCAGCCAATTCCATCCGTAAACCACACAAATGTAAAGCCCTCAATAGTGTCTGCCTCTTGCGCAAGCATTTTATAGCTTCTTGCAGTTTCATTTAGTTTTGAACCACCGCCGCCATAGAAATTGGTTTCAATTCCATAAATCATCTTATCTGTCTTGATTACAAAATCAAATCTCTTAGCGGCTTTTCCCTGATTAGAAAGTGCAGATAAATCAATATTCCACTTTTCTTCAATGTCCTTGAGGTACATTTCCTTGAAGTAATTTACATCCTTTTCAAATCCTGCTGCCATGATATACTTTTCAACCAAGTCTTCCATCTGGTGACCGCCACGATTCTTACGACCATTAGAATCCAATCCGGTTTCTATACCCAACGCATAATCCACAAGATTATTTACTAAGTGATTTGCAATCATATCAAATAATCCGGTCTTACTCATGAATACCTTGTACTGCTCCACATTGTAATTCATCTGTTTGAAATTATATAAGAACGCACCTTCTTCATCCTGGGCATATATTTCATGACCTCTCACTGCAAGAAGTAGCGGAACACATTGTAAAGTTTCCGGATACTTTGTCACAATCTTCTCAAATTCTTCTTCGATATTTTTAGAACCAATCAAGGAATTTAAGATGTTTAATTCCACCTTGATTTCATCTACATTTCTTACGACCTTTGCAAAGTCGATATAATAATCATAACTTGATATACTCGGTCTGAACTTACTCAGCCATTCATCAAAATTTCTATTTGTCATTTGCTACCTTCTCCAATCTCCTCTTGGATATCTCCAAGTATTCTTCACTTACATCTATTCCGATAAATTTTCGTCCAAATCGTACCGCCTCTACTCCGGTAGTTCCTGATCCACAAAAAGGATCCAAGATAACTTGTCCTTCCTCCGTCGATGCCAGCACAATTTTTTCAAGCAAATATTCCGGTTTCTGCGTAGGGTGCTTACCTTCTGTTTTCTCCGAAGGTTTCGTCAATGCTCCTGTCCACACATCCTTCATCTGCTTTCCACCGTTCATTTCTTTCATTTTCTGATAATCAAAAAAATGCCGAGACTTCTTATCATTCTTCTGTGCCCATAATATGGTTTCCGTAGAATGTGTGAAGCATCGACATGCTAAGTTTGGTGGTGGATTTGTTTTCTGCCATGTAATGTTGTTGATGATTTTGAAGCCTTCCTGCTCCAATGCCATACCAATCGAATATATATTGTGTAATGTTCCTGATATCCATATTGTTCCGTTCGGCTTTAATACTTTCCTACATAACTTAATCCACTTTCTGTTAAACTTGTGTTTTTCTTCGACGCCGGTTCCACTTTCCGAAAGCTTATCCCATGAGCCTTTATTTACCGAAACCATTTTCCCACCCTGACAGGTAATGCCATCATTACTTAAAAAATAAGGTGGATCTGCAAATATCATATCAACAGATTCCGGTTTCATCTTTGTTAGAATTTTAAAGGAATCACCTAATACCAACTGTGATTGTTCTGTCTCGAAATATAATGGCACCTTTGAACCCCAAACTTGATTCATATATATTTCGCCTCTCTATAATTAACGTTTTATTCTTGAAACGATATTATACAATTCTCCTACATCATTCCAATTTCTATGTATATATCCATATGCAACAGCTTTATCTATCGCTTCTTCTATTTGATGATTAGTATGTACTTTACAATATATTGCTTCAAGATACCTATAAAAACACATTTTTCTTCCTTGGAAACGTTCCCCTGGATAATTGATATCTTCTTGAATTGCAATATAAAACATCAAATCGGTCAACACTTCAAATGAAAAACCATATTCAAATGCCGAGAGTAAAGATACATCAATATTAATATCACGACCTATTGTCGCAACATCCTCAATATACTGTTTCATATGCTTATAATTTTGCATAGTAGTTTTATTATATAGATCAGTCATAATCTCAACATGAGAAATAGGATGTTCACCATCTTCGTCTACTAAATATACACAATAATCACATTTAGCTCTAGTTGTCTTATATCCAGGATATCTTATTGCCAATTGAGAAGAATCTGCATAAGTCTCTAATACCTGATAATTACTTTTCAAATTATCCTTATTTTGTGTTAATTCTATTATCATACCATCGTGAGTGACATAATCAACAATTCTTTGTTGTTCATCAAAATATCCCATTGCTTTATCTCCTTAATAATTGCATATAATCACTTCTTCGCCAACTCTGTTAGATGCATCTGAATTAATCATACGCTTTACACTTACAACATCTATTTTATAGCCTTTGTTACCATACAGTTCATTTATCAAGTCTGTATTATGGTTTGTGAGCATACAGTAGCAACCTCTGGCTGTTAATTCATCGAAAAGATTTGCTAGTCGCTTATGACTTTCTATATCAAAACCCTCTTTTGTGTATGATTCAAAAGAGGTAGGATTCAATGGTGCATACGGGCTGTCAATAAATACAAAATCGCCCTTCTTTGCATCCTTACAAGCCAGTTCAAAATCACCATCTATAATGGTTACTCCCTGCAAGTAATTTGAAGTAGCCATAATAACCTCTGCATCAACTGAAACCCTACGACTATTGTTGTATGGAACATTGAAAAGTCCCTTGCCATTTACACGATACAAGCCGTTAAAACAGTGCTTATTGATAAATACAAACAATGCAGCCAACTCCACATCAAACTCCGCTTTCATCAGCTTATCATTGTAATGCTCCCTAAGAGAATAATAATATTCTTTGCCGTCCTCCCACATTTCCTCATCCAGCTTCTTTACTGCCTTCAGAAATGCTTCCGGTGCATTACATATCTGCCTGTAAGCATTTATCAACGCTTTGTTGATATCGTTTATCAAAGCATTTGCAGGTAGCAATTCGAATGTAACTGCACCGCCACCCACAAATGGCTCATAATAATCATTATATTTTTCAGGCATTCTCTCCTTTATTTGCGGAATTAACTGACGCTTCCCACCAGCCCATTTCACAAATGGAGCCACACTTGAATTACTCATTTTGATTCCTCTTCTCTATGTCCGCAAAAGGACAATCTTTTACATATCTATTATACTTGCAAACATACAAAATAACAACCATAACTTTCACTCTTTGTGAATTATCTTACTTCTGAAATACAAAAATATACTCATGTGCAAGAAGCAGAAAATTATTGTTCTGTTTTTCCCAATATTCAGTAGAACGACAATTATGCTGCTCTTTAATTATAATTTCTTTATTCGTAAATCCTACCTGTAAAAAGCATTCCATCATACGAAACCCTAATGGAATGACCCTTCCATATTTTCTTACATCCCCAATCATTACAGCACACATTTTTCCCCTTTTCAACACACGATATGATTCCTCTGCCACCTTCTGCATTTCTGCCAAAAACTTTTCTACACCAAGCAATGAAATATCCCCTTCTATCCCTTTGCTATATTTGATGATATTGGCATATGGCGGATGCGTACAGATAAAGTCAATACAACTATCTTTGATAAAATGCAAATCCGTAGCATTTCCATTTAGTGTAAAGATTTTTGAATTTGTTTCACATTGGAATTGTAAATTCGTTTCAGAGATTGAAACAGATTGCGGATTGATGTCAACACCTACCGCATGACGATTGAGTAGCTTTGCCTCTACTAAGGTTGTTCCACTGCCCATAAATTGATCTAAGACCCAATCACCGGGATTAGAATAACGAAGTATCAGATTTCTTGGTACATATGGTGACCAATTTCCTCGATACTTTCCTGAATGCGTTGCCCAACTGCCTCTGTCCGGAAACGACCAGACTGTTGTTGGTTCAAGCTTAAAATTATTTGGTTGTAAACTTATAAGACATACCTCCTTCTTTTATTTTGATTTATTTATTGTAACTCAATTTTTCTGGAAAATCCATAGCAATTTTCTTTCACTATAAATGAATTTGTTTAAGCTGTATTTCATGCGATAATATTCACAAATAGTGAAAGAGGTACTGGTATGCATTTTGAAAACGATACAGACCTATATCGCGTTATAGGTGCAAATATAAAACATTACAGAGAACAAGCCAAATTAACACAGGTACAACTTGCAGAGCGGGCAAAAATCAGCATCAGCTATCTATCAAAAATCGAGGCCGCCGGATGTGATAAGAGTCTTTCTATATCGGTGCTTAACCAGATTGCAAATGCACTTGGTGTTGAGATCAGCGAATTTTTTAAGGAGGTATAGCTTATGCCAAGAAACCCTAATATCCATGGTGGTGGAGCTCGCACAAATCAAAACGGACTACACTTCGAACAAACCACATCTTTAGATGATGCATTGTGTAATGCCGGTTATGATGTTATTAATCATACTGTTTGTCGCGGCACACATCAAATTGGTATGTCTGTTCCACAAAAAAAATTATATACATATTTCCTTAATCCACGAGGAATTAATTATTATGATTATAACTCCAAAGAATGGAGACCTGACGAAGCTTTTATTAATTTTGCAAACAATATAGTATACATAATTGAGAAAAAATTTCAAAATTGTGCTGGTTCTGTTGACGAAAAACTTCCTGGTTGTCATTTCAAAAAGCTAGAATATCAAAAGCTTTTCAACCCTTTGCATTTTGATGTTGAATTCATTTATATATTTAACGATTGGTTTTTGGACGAACGCTATCGTGATACCTTAGATTACATAGTGAATATGGGATGTCACTATTTTTACAACGAAATTCCTTTGGATTTTCTTGGTTTATAACTGTTTAATATTAAAAATAGATACAGAAAGCTACTATGTATCCATTTTTAATATATCATCATAACATGTGCTTAATTATTGATTTCCCTGCAATACAAATCATACAATCAACCAGAGCGACACGGAAGTGACACCACTGGTGTATTTTCACTAATTTGCACCAGTTTTTGGTGCTTCATATAATTGGGATAATTTTTGAAAATAAAAAGAAATGTGATAATAGAAAATACCTATGACACTTCTGTTTAGTACTTATTAATATCTGTGGTACTATCAAAACAGGTATCATATAGGTATCACGATAAAAGAAAAAGCCCCATAAATGGCTTGTTTACGCCATTTATGAAACTCTGTTTACTATTCAAACTCTTCCCAAAGGAAGTATCATCAAATCAAAAATGCTGATTTAATGCGGCATTCCGCCGCATCTGTTTCATCAAATGTTACTCTTTTCATATCGTTTTCAAAAACTTTAGTAGCAAATTAGTTGCAATTATTCAATATTGCATCTACAAAATCCATGGCAGATATAATCTACTTCTACTACTAAAAACGAATAATCCAATGTGGCATGCGGGTGCTTAACTGTGTCTGCTGCCGCACCCACTATGAAAGGAGCTTTTCTATGAGCAATCAACACAAACATCCAACTATAAGTTTTAGAATCAGCGATGCTGAACGCAAGCAAATCGAAGCCCGCATTCTTGCCAGCGGCATGATGAAGAAAGATTACTTTGTCCGTTCTTGCATCTATAACCGCATCTGCGTTGTTGGCAAGAAAGAAACCATATATCCTCTTGTACAGACTATTAATGCTCTGTATCTGCTATTACTTGAAATGCAGAAAGCATTTACATCAACTGGTACTACTTCTGGTACGCTTCCTGCTTCAGATGAAATAAAGGAATTGCAGACAGAATACACCAATATGCTTACAGCTATTATTGACCTCTTGGATGGTGCAAAATATCTGTGGGAAGGAGAATCCCATGAATAATAATTTTGATTTTCAATTTGGTATGTATGCGCCTGCCACAGACTCCATCATTATCAATACCGGCGAGAATTCTGTTCTTATTATCCGTTGTAAGAAATGTAATTCCTCCGTTACTTTTGACGACCCGAACGATGTTGTGTATCTTTACCGGCTAGCAAAGGAAACGCCTCTGCTGTATGCCGAGCTTGCAATGAAGGAAAATGGATTGCAGGATTATGTGGATGCCATGAATGAATTTAATTAATACCTATACCAGTCCCTTCATACACACTTGTTGGGACTGGTTATTTTATTCACAGATTACTTTCTCATATTTATGATATGTAATTGAAACTCCTGTCATCTCCTCCAAACTATATGTTCCTTTTTTTAAAACAATCGTTTCCCCTTGTATTTCGCAGTCCATAACCACAAATTTGCCATCATAATTCGATACTATAGCTCTATTCTGTTCAATAACCTCATATGATTTCTTGTCACTAATTTTATAGTCCATTTTTATTGCAATTCCTGTTGCTACATTCATAACATATAGCAGCAGCGCTATTGATAATACTATCTTTTCAACTTTATTATATTTTCTATTTTTCCAAAAGAAATTCCTGATTATTATAAAATATGCTATCATTACGTCCACAATTAAAAACACTATAATTGTCACATAATTATCTACAATTTTTCTCAACCATGTCCAAGGAATAATTTCTATCAAGTTAATTGTATATAATATATTTTGAACAAACAAAATACACACCGTAAAAAAGAACATCAGTATCACATATATCTTGCTGTTAATTTTTTCACTTATATACGAAAATATGAAGGGATAAGCAAACATAAGAAATGCACATAGAACAAAAATCAATTTATTTTCAAACATTTCTGTTCCACTAAAATACTTTCCATCTATCCCATAAAAACTTGAGCATGAAACAGAAAAGCTCTTTGAAATTACCAAATTCATTGTTCCTACTAAAGTAATAAACGCAGCTAAACCAGTGCCCAAAATATTCCATACATTATCTTTCAAAAATTGCTTGACCTTACTATCTCTTGTACTTTTATAAGTATTTCCTTGACTGTCTACAATCTCTTTACTTTGTTTGTCTTGCATATCTTCATCCTTCCTTTAAAACCTAAATTTCATTAGTATTATAATACAGCATACACTTTATTCTTTGTCTTCCTCTCACCTTTAAGAATCTCTAGCTTTTCTGCTTTTGACAACAAACGACTTGCTGTCTTTACCTCAACGCCCAACAATTCTGCCGCAATAACACTGTTTATTTTTTTATTTCCATTCAAATACCCTAAAATAACCTGCATTCTAGCTCTTTCCAATTCGGACATTAATTTGGACATTGATTCAGACATTGCCACTTTATTTTCAAATCCATCCCTAATATGAATAATCGTATTCAAATATATACAGACTTCGTTGCCTGATAAGGACCACTATCACCTGCCGAACGCCATAAGTATATTAAAAATATACCAACACACCTCTTACTATAAGTTGTGAAAATGCAATTCAGCTTTCTTACTTGATACCCCCAATGATATTGTGTATCTATACCGGCTGGCACATGAAAGTCCTCTGCTGTATGCTGAATTGACTTGCAAAACCAATGAATTACAGGAATATGTTAACGCAATGAATGAATTTAATTAATTGGGGCTATTTAAACTATATCAAGCTGCAATAATGAATAGTTCGGATAACTCAATCTAATAAAATAGCTTTCCGACACTTTTTTCGTCGCTTTTTTCGTCGCTTTTTCAACGAAAAAAGCGACGAATTATTTTAATCTATACAACTTGCCTTTTGTTTTCCCATTATCAATGAGTTTATCAAGTGCAATTAATTCCTTTAACAATTCCTTTGTCCTAGTATCCTTTAATCCCAGATTATCCGCTATTTCAGCTGTTTTGTGCCATTCTCCATCATTTAATAATTTTAAGATTTTTTCATATTGCTCTATCTTTTTCTTTGATGATTTTTTCGTCGCTTTCTCATAGCTATCTGGCAGCAAAACTTCATCATCCGCTTCCAAAAATGCTGGGTGGATTGGAATTCTTATTCTCATAGCTCGTCTATCTTCATCCGTAAAGAACTCCGCTCTTGGCGAACCATTCTTCTCAAGTTCTTCCTGTATTGTTGGGATGCCAGAAGAATGCCCCTCTGATAAATCCAGTTCTTTTAAAAACTCTCCAAGTCGTCTATTTCTATAATATCTCGAAACAAATCTCTTTCCCTCAGCTATTGTCCTTTCTGAAATAGATCTGTCTATCCCCGGAAAATTCATGATATTTATGCAATCTGGCTCTATCTCTATAGTTACTGGTTCAAAAGACATATAATCTCTGTGATAAAAAGCATTTACCACAGCCTCTTCTATTGCCTGATATGGATAATTGAATATCCTTAACGCCTCCATCTGATTTGACACTTTAATTACCTTTTCTCGAATAATCAAATTACGAAATCTTTCCATTGTTGCCTGAATCATCTGAGGCACCGAACCTGTAATATTAGGGAAATCTTCACTAATACTTGGATTTTCAATGCTTCCTTTAGGAAAAGAGGTCATCTGTACATAAGTATATCCAAAGAATTTTTCGGGATGCTCACAAAACATCATAATTGCCACATTCTGAATATATCTGAGTTCTGGCGGACCAACCAATAGCTGCATATCATTAAGTATTTCCTCAACACCACGTTCCCTTACCTGTTTAGCAAGCTTACTACCTGTTTTTCTCAAATGATCTTCTAACAGCACTGGTGAAATATCCTCAAATGTTGCCTTATGGTTTGCTCTACAATCAAACGGGGTTTGATCTGACATATTAATCAGTTCTCGCTCTTGTTCACTATTTGCCTTAACAGAACTTGTCTGATAACGAATATAATAATTGTACTTCTTCTCTTTCTTACTTGTTACATGCTCTGGTGATTTATAAGGTCGCTGCTGTCCTGTTCTGACAACAATTACAAAAATCCATTTCCCATCCACCTCTGCTGGTATTCCCTGTGGAAAGTAGGGTGGAGAAATCAAATTATTGTAACCCAACATATCTTTCTGTATTGAATCCAACATATATTCAGGTAAGCCTTTTACCGGACGCTTGGCAACACCATTTTCTTCCTCAACACCTACAACAATATAACCGCCACCATCATTATTATAATCATTTGCAAATGCACAGACACTATGGTAGATATCATCAGGATTCCACCCAGTCTTAAACTCTATTCGGTCTGATTCTAATTTTCTTTTGTTTAATAAATCTTCTACATCCATTTCAAGTTCCATAGTGTCATCTCCATTCCTACAATACTATTTTCTAATATGGCATTTTATCCTATGCCATTCTTTTTTACCAACTTGCATTTTTATTAGATATGATTCATTACCTTTAAAATATTCTTCACTCAAAACATCCATTGATTTCTTCTCGATATCATCTTGCCCAATCCATACAATTACATCATTATACCTCTAAACCACCTATAATCTAATCTTTTAATAGTTCAAAATTCATAACGCATATAAGATATAGCACAGTTGGTAATATTCCCTGTTGCAAAGCAATATAACTAATGCTTGCATTCTCTTTTATAAATTCTTCCTGATTTATCACCTTATGATCTGGATTTTTCTTTTTCATATCCGCTTTTACCAAGTTGCACAGTCTCTCCATATCAGTTCGAGTAATTTGTTTTATTTCCTTTTCAACTGTATCAACACTCACCTCATCCATTGAAAGTTTATTAAAAATCTTTACGAATTTGTCAATATCCGTTGGTAAATGATAATTACAATTCCATATAGGTTTCGTACATCTCAGTTTTTCCCATAATAAATTAACATCTTCACATACAAATAAATTCTTTGGAAAATTAGCCTCAATATACTCCTTATGTTTGGAATCTCGATAATAAAATACAACTTTCTCAATTTTATTATTTCCCAAAATAGCATCAAAGATATGTGCGTCATTATTAGGTGACATTCCAATAATATGTAATTCACCTTCAATTGAACACAGTTCATCATAGTGATAATCTGATAATGCTCGTAATTCTGGATGCTCTATCTTTGCTTTAACTTGCATATACGCATCTTGATTGTTTACTTGTAATTCTAATAATCTTTTTTCATCAACAACACATTCATTACATAGTAGATCTAATGCTTTATTAGCAGCAGCACATTCTTCGATACGTTTTTTCTTCAAACGTCCACTGTAGTTTAACAAAGCATTACAATAACAATGTTTAAAATCTTCTTGAAAAACAGTTGTTCCGTTTTCATTTCTAATAAATCCAATCACATTATCTGCATTTTCAGAATCGGCTAATACTGAAAAATCACCATGAAGATGTAGCACTTCTTTTCCTGTCAGCAGCTCAATATTATTATCATAATTCAATGTGAAAATTTTATCAAAATGACGCAAATATTTTCGAACTGGTTTTCCCATATTCTTATGTATTTCTTGGACTAAACCATCATTATAAATTGCATCAAGAAGTAATCTTTCAAACCCTTGAACTGCCGATATCCTATTTGCTTCCAAATCGATATTCTTCAGAAAAAACATGTGCACAACAAATAACCAATCCTCAAGCATAATATCCTCTGGATTCTTTACTTTCTCAGTATACCGATTCTTAAATTCTTCTAATGCTTGAATTGTGTCTTGATCAACAGCATATGAGTCATAGTTGCCTTCTATTATTGAATTTGTTTCTCCAACAAATCCATTTAACAAAGAAAGCAATTCTTTTGCTGACAAATTATACCCAAACAATTCATCGTATCCATCCTGCAAAGCTTTAAATTTGATTCGCTTAATAATATATCGGCTTGTATATGCCATACCACCAAACTGAATATCAATTCCATTTCCCAATAATAAATTAATCAATCTCTCACCTTATCCTTTTATTTTCATTTTTATTATAACAATTTAAATCATAATAAATTTATAAAATCCTATATTACATTCCAAATTTGTTCTTCCTATTTAACGAATACCCTATAACCGAACCAACAATTCCCCCAACGATATGTGCCATATTAGAAATATCATCCTGTACAGCAATTCCTTCATACACCTGCTGCCCTATAAATATAGCTGCAACTAAAATAAATGTTAAAGGAATCTCTCCTTCTTTGAAGCCTGTAAACGATGCAAGTATAATAAAAGCAAACACAACTCCACTTGCACCACATAATCCCACGTTCCAAAAAAATATATAATTAACTAATCCCGTAGCAATCGCAGTAATTCCTATTACTTCAATTAACTCTTTTGAACCATATTTCTCTTCTAACATGGGACCAAGAAGCAAAAGATATGATGCGTTTCCAATAAAATGGCTCCAGCCAGAATGTCCAAATATATGAGTAACGAATCTTATATATGTCATCGGATTTGTTAGTGAGGAATGATATGTCATAAACATAATTTGAGTAATTTTACCACTAGTGATAACACCTAATAATGTTGCAACAAAACACATGATGACAAATCCTAATGTTACTGGTGCATTAAATGTAATTTTCAGTTTCTTATGCAATCTATTCCCACCTTTCAAAAATGGGAAGATTTTTTACTCTTCCCATTATATTAATAATCCTATCTTCTGTTCTTTCCTGCTTCAAGCATAGCCTGCTTTAAATCTTCTTCAATTTTAACTAATTCCTCTTGTGCCTTAACTCTCTGAATGGCTCCCTGTTCATGAATTTTAACTACTTCATTTATGGAGGCAATCAAATCTCTATTACACTGCTTCAATGTATCAATATCCACAATCGGTCTTTCTGATTGCTTAGCAGTCTCGATAGTAGCCATCTTTAATGTTTCAGAATTCTTTTTTAGCAACTCATTAGTTTTATCAGCTAATGCTCCCTGTGCCGCAAGTGCTCTGCTTGTATGCTCAATTCCCAAAGATAGTACAAGCTGATTTCTCCAAAGAGGTATTGTATTTGCCAATGATGACTGTAATTTATCCAGCATTTCACGATCGTTATTTTGAAGCATCCTAACCTGAGGTGCTGACTGAATTGAAATAACTCTTGTGATTTCTAAATCAGACAATTTCTTCTCAAATCTGTGACATAAATCTTCATAATCACGATATGCCTGCACATCTTCCTGCTTATCGCTGTTTTCTGCGATACTCTTTAACTGTGCGAGTTTTGTTGATTTTGCACGATCTAGTGCTTTCTTTCCGGCAATAATATACATAGTCAGCTCTTTATAATATTGCACATTCAACTCATACATTTGCTGATACATAGATATATCCTGTCCAAGCACATCTCTATGTTTAATCAAATCCTTTTCTATTCTATCCACATTACTTTCAGCCTTGGCATAATTAGCTCGTATTGAACCTACACCTCTTTTAGCTTTTTGAAAGATGCCTAAGATTCCTTTTTTCTCTGGCTCTATTGTCTCATCCAAAGCCACTGTAAGATCTTTTAATGAATCCCCAACTTCTCCCAAATCATATGTTTTTACTTTTTTAAGTATTGTGGTTGAAAATTCTGATATATTGGTTTGAGCCTTAATTCCATAATTTACAATCTGATCCACATTTTCAATGTCAATCTCACTTGCAAACTGTTCTACCGTAGCCTTTTCTTCTTCAGATAGCATACTTTCATCTATAGTTCCAGCAGAATAGTTTGATTCCGATTTATTTACCACGCTTTGCATAGTAGGTACACTATCTAATAATTTCTCAGCCGTCTTTTGCTCTGGATTCAGTGTCAACTGTATCTTCTCTTCCATAATAAAGTCCTCCGTTATTTTATTATCTCAAGGAGTCGCTAAGCTCTAATCTTATGCCTCCGTCTTTTCTCTCCATACTGTCAAGGTCATCTAATACCTTTTTAAGCGTTTCATTTGTGTTCATTAACTTTTCAATGCAAAGTTCTGTTGATTCTACACGCTTTTTTCTGCCTATGTTTTTTCCATTTGTTATATATTTTTGAGTTATTTCTGCAACTCTGTTTTGAATTTCCAAATTTCGATTCATCTTTTCAATCCCTAAAAGAATGGTAATCTGATTCCTCCATATTGGTATCGTTCCAGATACAGCTTCCATAATTCTATCAATTAATCGTGCATTATTTTCCAACATTAAATTCATCTGAGTTTTTGTTTGCAATGCAACTGTATGTGATATACCTAAATCTTCAATTTTCTTTGAGAGCCTTTCATACCATGTCTTAATATCATCAGGAATCTGACCTTTTGGTTTTTGATTCACCACATCATTGCCATATGATATATTTGTCTGTAAATTGGATAACGTTTCATCTATGCATCTACTCAACTCTTCAAATAATCTTGAATCTTTAATCAACTGTGCCTCTTGTAATTTCAATGCCAATTCCATTTTATCCATATATACAAGAACATCATTGTATTTCTTTATTAGGCGTTCCCTCTTTTTTACATTACTTTTTGGAAATATACCTGCCTTTTTTTCTATTGAGACCTGAAAATCATCTATTTCCTTAAGTAGGTCATGAATTAAATATTCCAAATCGCTATTGCTATTAATCAACTGGTTTGAAATTGTCTTTGAAAATTCTCTTAGCTGTTGTTGAGCTTCACACCCAAATAACAGTATGCTGTCATCATTTCCTACTATCAACTGATTTTTTTCCAATACTTCTATTTCATTACCCTCTTTCTCCAATCATATTCACTATCCATTGTTGATTACTCTGAAAGTCCATCCTGCTTCATTAAAATCTCCATAGCAGAAATATCTGTCGCTATATCCATCTCCTTCTCATGATAAAACTTATCTAATAATCCTTCAAATGAATCTATGATTTTATCTATAGCCCCTTCAATATCTTTTTTTGTTTTTTCCAGACTCTTACCTTTTATCTGTTTTTCATCAATCTCTATATATGCTTCAAGAAGTTTTTCTGTTGTTGGTAAATAATAATTCATAAACATTCCCAACTTATCCGCATTTTGTGGATTAACATCTACTTCATGAAATATCATTGATACTACATTTTCCATACGATTCAATTTCTGCGAAATTATCTTATCTTTGATGATGTCATTGCTTTCATGAATTTTATCAATATATCCCTGACCCTGATCCATAATTGCCTGCATCTCTTTTGTTCGCTCTTTCATTCTAAGACGTTCCTCAACTTGCTTTCTATAATATCGATCATATACAGCCTGCTTATCTTTATACTTTTCATATACTTCATCAGAGACAATAAACATCAAATTATCTTTGTCAAAATGCCCCTGTGGTATTAACTTCATCTTTACAGCTTTATTCAAGTCTTTAATTACTTTTTCTGGTTCCACTTTTGAATAAACTGCCAAATCATCAATAATCTCGATATTTTTAAACTTAAGATCCTTTACATATGTATTATATCTTTTATTAAAGTGTATTTCACAAAATTTTTCTACAATAACAATGCAATTTATAGCGATGACAATTGCCGATACAAGAATCCCCACAAGTGCAGACATTTTAAATGTATCAGAATATACTATAGTTCCTATACAAATAGGTACATAATACAAACATAACGCAATAAATAAAATACACACTACAACACTCCATTTATTCGTTATTGGACAGTTGTATTCAAATACATATTTATCTCGGCTCATATTTACACTTGGTAACTTATCAAGCCGTTCTGTCATTTCCGAAAAGGTTCCCTTTTCAACACCATTATTAACAATGTCTACAGCTTCCTGTACCTCTTGTAAATATTCATCTTTAACAGTATCATACTTTTCCTTTGGCTTTCCTCCAGAAAATAAATTATTCAATATCTCCATCACAAATTCTCCTACACTAATTATTCAATTTTATCTGTTGCAGATGGCTGATGAATTTCTCCAGCATCAATTTTTGTAACTTCACTTGATGCAGGTACCGCCAATGATGGCATAATGCTTGATGCAGGTGTTCCATTTGGCATTTCTATATTCTGATTTACATCTGGCAGTTTAAATGTATCAGCAGTTGCTGTGACAACAGGTGTATTTATTGTTGGTACATTTTCTGCTGCTGGTGCCTTATATGTAACATCTCCTTCTGAGCTATAAGTCGAATTTGAATGTGATGATGTATTTGAGTGTGATGTATGGCTTGCATGACTCGAATGCGTATTTGAGTGTGAACCATGATCCGAATGCGATGTATGGCTTGCATGGCTCTCATGACTTCCATGATTTCCATGCCCACTTGTTCCTGAACTATGTGAGCTATGGGACTTATGTGAACTATGTGATCTGTGACCTGCAAACACTTCCATCTGCATTAAACTTCCAAGTACAACGATCATTGTGCCAAGCAAAAGTAATTTTTTCCCTGGGATATTTCCCTCTTCATCTTCAATTAAATTTTCTATACTCTTTTGAAACTTTGGAAATAATTCATCCATATTATTCATATATTTTCACACACTTTCCATTCGTCCAATCTGTCTGATAATGCGTTGACGAATTCGTATAATATTGGCATTCTCCATTTGGTTTGCCATTTTCAAATGAACCATCAAGTTTGTATCCATCTTCACTAGAAGGATAAAAATACGTCCCACTTCCATTCATTTGGTCTTCAGACCACTTTCCCTCATACGATGCACCACTTGTCCATTTATATGTTCCCTGACCTGACTTTTGTCCATCAGAAACATTTCCATTATACTGATCTCCGTTACTGTATTTTATCTGTGCCTGTCCTGACAATTTTCCATCACTAATTGCACCACTGTAAGTAGTTCCACTAACCAATGACATTTCAACAGCTGTTGGCTGTCCGTCCGTAAATGTAAAAGTATAATTACCAAAATCATTTTCTATATGATAACTACCATTCACAAATGTATTCTTATCAAAAGTACCACTCGCATAACTTCCATCTGAATATGTATAAGTTCCTGTTCCAGTCATCTGATCAGAAGACCATTCTCCGTCATATTTATCACCTGAAGTCCATGTATATACACCTTGCCCATTTCTGCATCCGCCTACAAAACTACCTTCAAAAATATCTCCACTTACGAAGGTCATCTTTCCTGCTCCAGTCAGTTCGTTGGAATCGCAAGTCCCTACATATGTTGAACCATCCGTATATTCTATAGACGCCTTATCAATAGTTCCTGATTTGTAAGTCAAATTATAACTACCAGTATTATTTTTGAATGTGCATATCCCATCCTGAAAAGTATCGTCTTTAAAAGTACCTGAAAAAATCACGCCGTCTGGTGTTGTATATGTGCCTTGTCCGCACATCTGGTCATTTTTCCATTCGCCTTCATACACAACACCATCATCCCATGTAAATGTTCCTTTTCCACTTTTTTTCGATTCAGAAAATTCGCCCTGATATGTACCTTCATTAGGAATATGCAAAGTTCCTTTTCCCTTTAACTTATTCTGATACCATTCTCCTGTATATTCAGTTCCCGTTTTAAATGAAAATTTACCTTCACCAGAAAAATAGCCAAAATCAGTTTCACCTACATACAAGCCCTTGGTAAGCTGAATCTGTCCAGACGAACGCATTTCATGTTCTCTTAAAACTCTTCGTTGCAAATCATCAGCTTGTATTTTCTGCCCAAGACCTCCCGCGACAATTATCTCGGCTACAGTCAAAAGAACAAGTCCCCATGATGATAATTTTTTTCTTCGTTTAAGTGCCTTTTCATACTCTTCTTCGGGTGTTAGCACCTTTTCTACTGAATTACTATTTTCCGTTTTATTCACATCCTCTTCGGACAATTTTTCTTTTTCTAAATCCGCCATCTCAATCACTCCATGAATTTAATATCCGCATTGTTTCCTCATCATTTTCATAAAACTTCGAGAATAAATAATCTAATATTCCAGAGTATACTCTACATTTATATCCCCTCGGTTGTTTTTCTATCACATCTCCATCCAAAGCGTAATTTACAACCGGACAAGTTCCACAATATGGCTGGTATACACAATCACAACAAGTCGGAATTGTTTCCAAAACACTGGATGCACATACTGTCTTACATACACTATTGTTTATCAGATCTTGATAAGTGTTGTTATATACATTTCCTAATTGAAATGTACTCTGTCCCATCTCATGAAGCATTCGTCCCTCATCGCATGTAAAAATATTGCCATCCGCATAATACGCCAGCTGTCCAACTCCTGCACCACATGGTGAACGCAATTCCATATAGTTCATGAAATCACCTCTTATTCTTCTCAATAAGATTGAAGCATGATCTTCTTTGATGAATCTCCCTGCTTTATTTATTTCAATCAATTCATCTAACGCTTGCTGATAAAACACTATAAACTCCTCCGAAGTATATCCTATTTTTTCCCAACTCTTTGCAGCCTTTCCTAGTGGTGTTAATGGTCTTATAAAAATGCTTTCAAATCCCATATCTACATAGGTGTGAACTATTTCTTTAGGAAAGTCAAGTGAAAATCTTGTGGTTGTTTCTATGGCTCCCACCTGTAAACCAGCTTTTCTTACTCTCTCAACAGAATTTATTACTTTTTTGAACGTACCAGTTCCATCAGCATACGGACGATTATTATTGTGTACCAATTCACTTCCATCTACTGACGTTGATATTCCAAAACTATACTGCACAAAAAAATCCAACATTTCCTCATTTAGCAATGTTAAGTTAGTTACTACAGTATACGCTATCTCATGATTCTCTTTATGTATTTCGGCATATTGTACTATATGTTTTATAATTTCAAAATTAACTAATGGCTCTCCACCCTGAAACTCAAAACATAAAGACTGTTCTGGCGACTGCAACGCTATATCTACTGCCTTCTCAGCCATCTCTTTGTTCATAATAAGATGAGAACATTCTACACCATTATTTGCCTGACAATATATACAACTCATATTGCATACTGTAGTTACTACAAAAATATGTAATGATGTTGCCACATTAACATGACCCTTTATTCCTCTTAATGCATATTTGTTTATAGATGAATATTCCAAATCTGATTCATCGTATATCATCTTTTTCTCAATAAGTGATTCATATAATTCCGATTCTTTATCAACATCCAAAGCAAGAATCTTCCGAAAATCCTCTTTACTGACAAACATATACTTTCCGAAATCATTTGTCATTAAAATAGATTTTCCATATTGCTTAAAATTAAAGTAATTTAGCTTCATATAATTGCTCTCAATTCTCCCTTTTCCATAGACATTGTTCCCGCAAACACTCCACCACAGGCATTTTTCATTTTACAGTTCTCACAAGTCTCAGCATATCTTACTTTATCTGGTGATATACTCTTTTCACACAATGTCCAATATTCCTTCTTCACAGCACATAATGGAAAATTATATAGTTTCACATCAATTTCATTTTCTATCAATACTAAGGCTGCATCCTCTGCCGCTTGCGCAGCATCTACATATGATATCCATACTTTATCCTGATTAACCCTTGCGCTTCCGGTCATCTCCATTGCCATAATACTGACATAATCCACTTCTGAAAGCTCATCCGAGATCATCTTTGCAATATTATGAATATCATCTTTGTTCAACCTGCTTACAACAATCCTTAACTCAACATGTATTCCAGCCTTCAATAGCTTTTTTATCCCTATCTTGGTCTGATTAAAACTACCATTTGACTGAGTTATCATATCATGAATATTCGCAGTAGAACCATGAATAGGTATAGCAACTATACTATTCTTCGGTGCTTTTTCCGCAAACCTTTGCACGTATGAATCAACCGCAAAAATTCTTCCATTGGTTAGCAATAAAAAATCTGTACATTCAAATTTGTCTCTAAGGAATTCAAAAAATCTAAATATTTCTGGACCTACCATAAACGGCTCTCCACCTGTAATTGTGAGATGCGGAGCATCCGTAGGTATATGTTTTGCAATTTCAATCAAAGTATCTAGACTAGTATTTCCACCCTTTTGCCGAGATATATCCGGAGATGGACACATAACACAATTAGAATTGCATTTACCTGTTACAAAAAAATAATTATCCAGTGAACTATCATCATAGTATTCCGAAAGTCTTCCATTTTCCCATAGTTCATACACATCATAATTATGTGCAGCTTCGAACTTACGGATAATGTTTTTATCTCTAGATATTTGCACATCTTCCGGATACAACCTTATATCATTATCTGATACATAAATAAAATCCAAACTGTCCTTAAGCAAATCTTTCTTTACAGCTTGACTTAAAGCCAAAGAAACAATCTTATATTTTCCATTATAATTCTCCAGCTTTACAATCATTTAACAATCCCCCATATTATGAAATAACTTAAAAATCCAGCAAATATAAAAATTGCAAATGGAATTTTTCTAACAACAGTTACTGCTATAATATTTCTACTGCTTGCCCACCTGCCAATACTATCCACTTGTTCTTCTGTCAACCTGCTTCTTAAATCCTCAGATGATATAGGTGGAAGTCCTCTTACTCTCGAATTCTGCATAAGCATTGAAGAAACACTTGATAATATCATACCTTTTTTTAGGTCACATATTTTAACTTCCTGATATAAGCTTGTCCTAATCGTCATTTGACAAAGCAGGAGAAATATTACTAAAATATAATTCTCCGGATTAAATGAAAATGGAATGAAACCTAATAATACCCCTATAACAATATCAATAACATAAATTCCTACAACTATCTGCCATTTTTTCAATTTGCTTTCTTTTCCAACCAGCCAAGCAAATGCCATACATACAATTCTTATAATCCATTGATTGGCATATATCCCATACAACCCAAGAATGACAAAAAGAAGATTTAGCAAACAAATATATCCTGATGCCGACAAAAATGACTTAAGAAAATTTTCTAAATATCCCTTTACATATTCCCTTGTAAGCCTTGTTCGTCCCTTAACTAATGAATATATTGAAAAAAATAACAGATAAAAATATCCATATAAGATTGCAAGGCATAGTGCAAAGTACAATGTTACATCTGATTTTCCATAAACCAAATATTCATTTGCCGGATAAAGCATTGCCATCACCAAAGTTAATTTACAATCCCCACCTGCAAATGAGTGTGTGTAAAATAGAATCAAACTGATCAAAGCAATTATTCCAAAATTTATCATAAAAAGCCCAAATAAATCTCTGGCAAAATATCCGTAATATATCACACATAAAACTATTCCGGATAAAACGAATCCAAGTAAAGTTTTATTGTAAATTCTTCCGTCTCTCACATCAGATATTGAAGTTATTATCCCTAGTAATATAAATGCAACTATAAAAAGAAATTCTATAATAATCATTTTTTCATATTCTCTGTATTTATCAAATAATTTTCAAATTCTTTTACTGTAATGTCCGGATCATATTTGCAACCGTTAAAAATCAACTCTATATGGTTGTTTTTTCTTTTCATTTTAATTCTTGCAAAATCTTTATATACATCACAGGTTTCTTTTATGTTTTTTTCGGAATAAATTTCTGCACTCAATAACAACTTAACCATTAGTATCAAACCAATCCTTTAATATTTCATCTTCACTAAATTCTTGATCACTTTCGCTATTCGATGATTCATCCTCGTTTTTAGGTGCAACTACACTTGTAGCAACCGCCCGGGCAAGCATCAATTCACGAATATTTTTTGTCTGTAAATAGATTTCATGCCGTGCACTTTGAGCTAAAATCTCATTTTCAAATTCATCATCAGATATTTCTTCTTTCTCATTTTTTGCATTTAACGATACATAATAATATTTCTCATCGGCATCTAAATGCACATATGCTCTATCCGTAAAATTGTAAGCAGCCTTAATTAGTGCAATTTTTGAATAAAGCTCTCTATTGTATTTAAGTTGTCTCATAGAAATCATTCCTCACTATTCTTCTGAGTTTTTCGCCAATCTTTATATTGACCAGTAATTATTCTATTGTCTTTAGGTTTATCTGCATCTACCGGAATAGCCCATGCCCTTCCAAATTTTGTCACGCCTGCTATTCTTCCTTCGGCACACATAATTTGTACTGTTCGCGGTTTTACTCCCCACCTCTTTGCAATTTCAGCAACTGTAGTATATCCCTCGATCATTATTAACCTCACACTTAGAATAGAAAAGAGCATAACCATATCGGCAATGCTCTTTATCATCATACAATTAAATTCCGCTCTGTATTATGCACGAGCTTTTTGTTTTATCATACTCGTTTTAACGAAAAATGTCAACTTATACAATAGCTCCTATAGAGAATTGGTACCTTCGTTTTTCTATATATCACATCTTGTAAGCTGCACCTCCCATTATGAATTACCTAATAATACCTCCCGGGAAAAACAGTTAAATTATCTTCCTCTGCCCCTATTCCACATCTTATCTTCCGCCTTATCTTTACTGGCATCTCTATCAACGCTCTCATCATAAATCCTCTGAAACTCTTCATAAAGTTCATCCCCTTCAAGCTTTATTCTCAGCCGTTTCATCACATCTGAGAACAACCTTATGCTTCCACTGATATCAGCAATATCGAATCCGAATATATCAGCCTTAACAGAATCACTGACATACTCATAACCACCAAGCTCTGATATTCTCCTGACAATCCAGCCAGCTTTGTCCACAGATTCAGTCTCTTGTTTTCTCACACTATCAGCTTGCTCTTTCTGGCTGCCTATTTCATTCTGATTATTATTAGGATTCATTACCTCAATATTCGCGTCAGACTCAACAACCGCGTCCGCTGTTCTCTCAACCTCAGTATTCTCTTCCATCCCCGGTATCTCAACATTCCTGTCAGCAACAATCTCCTCTTTCTCCGACACCGCATAATAAGCTGTATACAAATCTTCTTTAATAATGCCATCAGCAAGCCGTATCTGCCTCTTAATATCCTTTTTCTCCTTCTTCAGCTTGTCCAGTTCTTCCTGCACTTCCACATGCCATATCTGATACTCACGATACTGCTCCTCGTTCTTAATATTCCGTTTCCGGCTAGAGCTTTCTCTGTATATCTCATGCTGTCTGTCCTCAATCTGCTGAATCTTTTCTTCCTGCTCACTTATGAAATCCACAAGATCCACAATACTTTTGATGTCATTATTCACAAGCAACAGATATTCGTCCTGTAACTGATGAAACCTCTTCAAATCCTCTGCATACTTTGCTCCACCAACTACAAAACGCTTCTGCTCTACAATCCTTAACCGATACAGCTTTGTATAAAACTGCTTCTGGAATGGTGACAGCTTCGCCCTGTGCAATCCCCTTATATCAGACGAATAAAAGTAAGGCTTTGCCATCCATGGCATATCCACATAATGCCGTAACATATCTTCTGAAAACATCTCGTCCAGCTTTGCCAGTTTATGATAATACCGAAATCCCGGTGCCTGTACCTCCATCCAAGCATCTTTCTTAAATACATATCCAAATCTTTTCATCAGATATTTAAAATGCTCCAGCACATACATTGCCTGCTCTGCCGTTACTTTTTCTTCCGGTGAAAATGATATGATCACATGATACCCCTGCCTTTTACCTGTTTTATGAAATATATTCTTTGTCTCCTCCATCTGCTCAAATGCTGTATCCGGCAGGCAGTTGATACCGCCCACCAGTACACATTCTTCTGTCTTATCCGGATTCTGGATATATTCCAAAGCATTCTTCAGGTGCGATGCCGGATTTCTGCCTTCCGATTCCATGATATTCAGGATCTTTGTAATCGCCATACTTCCAGCACCTCCCCAAATGTTTTCTTTACCTCATCCAGACTGTTCTGCAATTTATCAATATCACTGTAATACAATCTCCCTTGTGAATTGCCAAGCTTTACTGCCTGATTAATATTATTTGCAATACCTGCAATAACACGGATTGCTTTTGCCCTGTCCTCTGGATAACTTGTATCAATGTTACCGCCTGTCCTGATTAATTCTCTTATATAGGCACTTGCTGTCATTCCGGTTCGCTTAAGTGCTGCTTTCAGAATATCCATATCTTTTTCCGACAGCTTCACAGATATCTTATAATCTTTCCTGTCAGACTTGTATCTTCTCTTTCCATCTGCCATACATTTCTCCCCTTTCGTATTCATTTAATGCTGTATCAAACCAATCTCTTTTTATCTGTACCATTGCTTTTTCATCCTTTCTTAAAATAGTGTTCATAGGTTTTGCACCTCGCATTACATGCTCGGTGTATTTGGCGTTCACACTACTTATTTCCATGCAAGCATGAAATTCGTAGTGTTCACTGGTTTTGCAAGATGCGGAAAAGGTCGGACCTTTTCCCGAAAAATATAAACGCCATCAGCGTTTCCATAATTTTTCGTCTTGGCAGGAGCACCTGCACCCTGTATATGATATGTGGTGGTTAATGCACCACCACAATTACTTATATGTGGTTGAAGTTCCACCAGATTTGAAAAGTAGTGGCACTTTCTGCCATCACTTTGCTTGTTTGATGGCGTTTTCCGCCACCACTTTTCCATTTTGATGGCACTTTCCGCCACCATGACTTTTTCACTCTGATTTGAGTTGTGGCGCTTTTTGCCGTCACTTTGCTGTTTTGACGGCGCTTTTTGCCTCCACACTTTTTCGACTCTGATTTGTGTGTGCACTAGTCAACAAAAAGTAGACACCACTTTATATTTTTATACATCATTTAATG
>OJRD01000202.1_pt1 | contig 49177 bp, 49 predicted proteins | sample 1599051 | NCBI WGS metagenome assembly OJRD01 (sample SAMN03922523, study PRJEB24848) | human gut metagenome | isolation source: stool sample | host: Homo sapiens | place: Germany | collected 2010-02 | reverse complement strand
GATGCGAGGAGGACCCGCAACAGCGGGAGTACCCATTCTTACTAGCGGCACCATTTTTAGAAATGCACCTTTTGAGGTGCTTTTTTGTTATGAAAACCAAGACTTTCAGCCAGTCCGATTTTTGAGGTTTTTAAGATAGCATTTTTTGATAACTTATCGGACTTTTTAAGCAAACGCCAAGAAAATCAAGCATTTCATTAAATAAAATCCCAGTCCGATTATTTTTAATTAGCAATAGTCATCGAAAACATCTCCGCCTGTCCATTCCTCGCCCAAAGCCAGAGTATAATATTTATCCGCCCCTTCATCGGAAAAATAACTTCCACCGTTTGTATGCACAAACAAATTGTTTTCAAAAGTTATTTTTGCAACAAATAGACTCTTTACTCCACCCTCTGTGTAAGTTTGTACTGCTATCGTATTTTTATCTTTAGACAATCCAAACTGAATTATTTTAGACTGTCCATATTGATTTTTAGAAAATATTTTTCCAATTTGTAAATTTTTCAGATAATCTTCTAACGGATTATCGCCAATACTTTGAGGACAGCACGGAAATTCTGCAGGTGTTCGCCAGTTCCTTTGTACAGCTCCTACTGTTAATGATTCTATGTAATCAGGATTTCTTTCATCATCATCTTCTTGATTATCAGCATTAAAAAATTTATCTGGTAATGCATTTTTCTTTTCGTTTTTCCAAATTTTTTCCCACTTATCTATATTATTATCCAAAGCAGGCATTCGTTCTTTATATATCCATTGTCCAATTTTTCCGCCTGAAGATGGTGTATCACTTTTTGCCCATTCTTCAAGCTTTTCTCTGCAAATTTTCGCCTCTTCAGGTGTAACTCGCTTCATCCAAGAAAAATTTGTGTCAAGTTGACTCTCTCCAAGCAAGGAAGGATTTTCTAAAAATGCTTCAATACTTCCACAAATAGTAATAATTCGTTTTCTAGTTATTGGATTATTGAGTGCATTTTCTAATTTTGTTACCCAATGTAAATTTTCAGGACGATTATTCTGCCTATTAGTATCTTTATGGTCTACAATATGCTGAGTTGATGGAGCATCTCCATAAAATGCTGTAGCAACAATGCGATGAACTTGCACACCTGCAATATACAAATATCCTTTATCTCCAAGATTCCCAAAAGTCCATTTGTTATCTAAAGGGCGAATTTTATTTGCATTTTTAGGACATCTTAAAACGGCACCATTATTTCGAACGAGATATGTTTCATTTTTGTAAGTGCATTGTTTTTCTTCGTTATAATATTCGTTTGTGTCAAACATAAAATTTTCTCTAGTTTTCTAAAAATTTAGGAAACTTACCACACTCTTTTTTTACTATCTGTGTATCTCCATTACTGTTAAAATAATTTTCTCCAAAGCATATACAATATTTTTCATCTTTTGTTTGTTTATTATCTTCCAAATCTCTCATACAAATGTGATATAAATTTTCTTTTGCTTTATCAATTCGATACTGTTGTTCTTCTTCAGAGGAAGGATTATTTTTATATTGAAAGATTACTTGAGAAACGGTTTTTATATCTCCTTGTTTATTTTCATATTTATAAACGCCATTTCTTACGGCACATTTGTCTGTCGGTACCTCATAAATCATTCCATCATATAAATCCTCATTTACATTATCACCTAATATCATATCTAAATTATTGTTATAGTACCAGGAACAATCGGAATCATCACATTCGTAGGCAAGTGCAGTATTATGACCAAGTGCTTGTAATACTTTAAATTTGCGCACTCCGATACAATTTTGATTGTCAGCTCCAAATTCAGATACAGAATCCGTTATTGAGCAAGCTGACAATATTAAAGCCAAGAATAAGCAAATTTTTTTCATAACACTCTCCTATAAAGACATTTCTTATAACTTTAAGCTAGATATTTATAAAAATCAATAAATAACATCTACCTATTGATTGTAGCCATCAAGTGGTGAAATTTTATATGAAAGTTCCTTAAATTCCTCATAATTTTTAGTCCGATAACCGCACAGTATCGCGCACCATTAAAAAGCCCACCGTTATGGTGGGTTTTTTAATGGTTTTGTCAGCAGTTGAACTTGGACTTACGAAGTAATGTCCGGAGCAGATAGTTGGCGAAAACGAGTGCAAAACTTTAGTGGATAGCTTAGTTTTGTACGAAGTTTAAGCCTTACGATGCGAGGAGGACCCGCAACAGCGGGAGTACCCATTCTTACTAGCGGCACCATTTATCAAAAAGCACCGATTGAGGTGCTTTTTTGTTATATAAACCAAGCCTCCCGTTCAGTCCGATTTTGTTGGTTTGATAAACAGCAATTTCTGACAAGTTATCGGACTTTTGCAAATATTTAGCTTTATTTAATAAAAATTTGAAAAATTATTTTTTTGTGATAGCATTAGAATGTGTATTATATTGTTTAATAGAAAGGTATAATAATGGAGCTAATAAAGATAGAAGATGATTGGAGGTGTGATTTTGAAGATACCTTTGATCATGAGCCATTAATTGTTTTATACAAAAGAATTGAGTATAAATACAATAAACATGCTCTATTAGATAATATTCTTGCTATTGAGTTTAGAATGCGTCGTTTGCGTGATATAGATGACATATTTAAAAGTCAGTTAATAAAATGGGTGGAAAATTCAATACCTAGAACATTTAAAAAGATGTTAGTCTTTTCTATTTTTTATATTTTAAATCTAGAATGTGCAATTTTACAGGGTAATGCGACTGTAAAAATATTTTTAACTAACGGAAACTTCATCAGTGCGGATTATTCTTATAAACCAGCGAAAGATCAGCCTAATTTTATTGAATTTGTTGCAAAAGATCAAAAAAATTCGATAGAAATATTTTTTACATTTTTACACAATGAAATAACGAAGATAGAAATTTTACCAATAAAAGAAGACACTTTTAAACCTTTATCATTTGATATTTCATCAGTCCCTGAACATTTGGAACCTTTAGTACATTTATGTGCGCAAAAAATAGGTTATAAGATTAATACTAAGAAAAAAGTATATTCAATTATATAAATTATGGATATAATAATGAGTCAGATAAATCAGTTTGCACGAGATTTAGTAAAAAGACAAATTCAGATATATAAAGAAAACAAATCTGAAAAGTTTGATATGACACAACCATTGTCTGTTTTGATATGTTGCTCAATTATAATTTATTCTGACTATGTTAAACATTCAACAGAAGATTCTCTAATTAAAGAAATAAAACAAAACGATGAAGATAAAACTCTAATAACATTTATTCAAAATATTTATTCAGAAAATTTTGAAAATAGACTAAAAAGTTACCAAAAAAATAGGTTAAAAGAGGGGAAAACAGGTTTTATGAACGACGGTTTGAAAGAATATGAGGTGTTTTTTCATGATTTGAGAAATGAATTCGCTCATATTATAGAAACAAATAAAAGTAAATTATCTCCAAATGATGGTAATTTTAATGAAATTACTATACATATAGGTAAAAGTAAAATCACAATAAACAAATCACAAATAAATGAAGTCATCAAAATCATTGATGAGAGGTTATCAGAAACAGCTTAATCTGTTTTACCACTTCCTTAAATTCATCATAACTTTTAGTCCGATAACTGCATAGTTTCGCGCACCATTTTTAAGAACTCTGCATTTGTTGCGGATTTTTATCTTTAATACCGCGCAGAAGCTACTTCTTAACATTATATTCGGATTTTAGCTTCGAAAAAACATTTCTGTATCGGAAACGTTTATTTGGTTCCGAATAGATATCTTGTCTTAAAATCCCTTCAAGCTTATATCCTAATGTTTGAGGAATTTTAGCGGATTTGACATTCAAAACGTCCGTATAAATAACAATACGGTTGAAACCGTTGTCAAATAACTCTTTTTCAATCATGTTTACAGCTTCCGTCATATATCCGTTACCGGTATAATTTGTATCTAGCCAATAACCTATTTCGGCACGTTTATGTTGCCATGCGACATTCAAAACGCTAACTAGACCGATAAAAGTATTTTCAAGGTATATGGCGTATACGAATTGCGAATTGTTGTTCCAGTCAATATCTGCAGTTTCTAGAAAGCTGAGAGCATCTTCCTTTCTGTAATTTGTACCCCAGCCAAGCCAAGGAATGAAAGCCTCTTTGCACTTGTTAATAACAGTATAAATAGCTTCTGCTGTTTCAGAATTACAGATTGGGCGGCAAAGTTTAATTCTTTCCCCAAAAAGTACTTCTTTCATAATATTCCTCCCGGTAAATTAACGTCATTAATTTCTAAACCGAAAATAGTGTATTCATATTTTAATGTGAGTTTTATTGCATATTATACTCGTTTGTTTATACTTGTATATGGTTAGATTCTATATTTTAGGAAAAATTATGAAAAAAGAATTAGAAATTCGCCAACAACTTGCTGAAGAGAGGCCAAAGAATATGAAACATGGCTTAATCATAAATCAGAAGATGATTTGAATGAAATTAATACAGTTTTATCAACGTTTAATACACCAACCTTATCAAAAAATATATTTGATGTTTCTTTAGGAGATAAGTTGATTGATTATATGTCTAGTCAGGGATATGAACTTGCGGAAATTATCAAGAATAATCACAGCTTTTACGCTTTAGAGGATGTAGAGGCCACAATAGATGAGTTTTATTCTGATGAAAAAGGCAATAAGCTGTCTATACCTCAGATAAATATAGAAATTGAAAGTAATAATACTAATAAATTGCGACAAATTTGCGGCTTATTGGGACTTAGCAAAAGTAAAAATGAACAAAATACTTGGTGGGATGCGTGTAAAAATCGTTCATATTAAAATAATCTTTTTCATAGAACTCCCTCTATTTAGCAATGTAAACATCTGAAGAACTGGCTTCTGCTTTACAATATTCCAATAACGCTGGTGACATATTATCCGGATGTGTAAATTCACATCTCAGGCTATTGCAACTGGACAGTAAGACAATCAAAAACAGCAAACAAAACGTTTTCATAGTAACCTCTCTTTTTTAGTATACTACAAAAATAAACGTCGATTTTCAAATAGATTCTTTATTATCCAGCATCTCGATTTAGGTGGTCAAATCTTCTCAAAATAAGTTTTAAAAAAAGAAATACAATACAAATAAATTATTAGATTTCTGAAACCGGTGCCGATAATTTTATGCAGTTTTTGTTTTAAATCTGTCAAAGAAGATATTACATTATCGATAAATGTTTAGATAAGGAGGGTGAATTATGAAAGTCGGGATTATCGGAGCCGGTTTGGTTGGCAGCACAACGGCATATACTTTGGCCATAGAGGGAACCGCACGGGAAATTGTCCTCGTGGATATCAATAAGGTCCGGGCTGAAGCCGAGGCTGATGATATCATTCATGCAACGGCCTTCAAACAGGACTGTACCATTTATGAAGGTGATTATTCAGACCTGAAAGGGGCTGATGTCGTCATTATTACCGCGGACGGAGCGCCCAATTTTACCGCCTCCCGTTTAGAGCTTGTGGATGGCAATACAAGAATGTTTAAATCCATTATTCCCGGTTTGGTAAAATATGCTCCCGATTCGATTATTGTCGTAACGACCAATCCGGTAGACGTGATGACAATGGTTGCTTTGCAGCTGTCCGGGTTTCCAAAATCGAGGGTTATCGGTTCCGGCACGGTATTGGATACGGCGCGTTTTCGCTCGCTCCTGGCCAAATATCTGGATATTTCGCCGCAGTCGCTGCATGCCCTGGTTTTAGGCGAACATGGCGATTCTGCGGTAGTGTCATGGTCTTCGGCCTGTGTCGGCGCTACCTGCATAGAGGAGTTTGCCGCCGGAATAGGACGTCCGTTGACGTCGGAAATAAAGGCGCATATTGCCGAGGACGTTGTACAGATAGCGTACCGCATTTATCATGGCAAAAAAGCCACTTATTACGGCATTGCCGGAGCGTTGAGTACAATTTGCAAGGCTGTTGCCAAAAACGAGAGACGGGTTTTGACAGTCAGTTCTTTGCATGAAAATATTGAAGGGCTGCAAAATGTATGCCTGTCTCTGCCGTCGGTCGTCGGCGCCGGAGGCGTCGGAAACACGTTGCAGCCTTCTTTGTCCGCTGATGAACTGAAAAAACTGCGGGACAGCGCCGAAATCCTTTGTAAGGTTCAGCAGCAGGCCTGTTCCCAGTTGTCTTAAATAAATGTTGTCTGAACCGGAAAAATAAGATATTATCGTCCATTATGACATGATAAGGAGAAAAAAATGAAAAAATTAGCGCTTGCCTTGCTGGCAATATTGGTTGTAGCCGGTTGTACTTCCAAACCGGAACAATCTTTTAAGGGCAAAGAGTACCAAATGTTGCAGGCCCAAAACAATGCCGTTATTACTCTGGGCTTCTCTGCCGACGAACCGCGTTATTTCGGCAAGGTCGTAAATAATTACTTTGGCTCTTATGAAGTCAAAGGTGATCAAATTAAATTCGATCCGGCCGGTGCAACGATGATGATGGGACCGGAGAAGGAAATGGAGGCAGAACACAATTATTTGCAGATTTTGCCTCGCATAGTCAGCTTCCATTTTGTTGATTCCAATTTAGTATTGGTAACCAACAACGGACAAGAAATTGCATTTAAGGAACTCGGACCTGTTAAACAACAATAATCTGATGATAAAAACACCCTGCGTTCATTCACAGGGTGTTTTTTTATCGGTTATAATAAAGTTCGACGTCCTTGATTTCTATAGCTGCCGGATGATCGGGGCGGCCTTCTATCCTGATGCCGAGCGTTGCGTTTTGTGCCGGTTTGTTTTCCGTTGAAGATATGACGGTTTTGCCGTCAATTTCCAAATTCAGCTGTCTTCCTGAACGTTCAAATATAATTTGATAAAAAACGTCCGGTTTCAGCGTAAAAGCGTCTGCCTGTCCGACTAAAGCGCCATCTCTCCAGATTTTAGCCGTTTGTTTGCTGCGGAGTTGTTGCAGTTCGACAATATATTCATAGTCGCCGTCATCGTTGCGGCTGATGATTTTTATTTTTCCGGTCTGAGTAAGACTCATTAACTTAAACTTGAAAATAAAGTCGCCGCTGATTTTCTGCGGATAAACCAACGCAACCCCCTCAGACCCGATTGATTCCTGAATGTAAAGCTGGTTGCCCTGAACTTCAGTCTGCATATTGTCGCTGCTTTTATCCCATTTGTTCAAATCTTCGGCACTGATGGCTTCCCCGCTGATTCCTTTTAGCGTGAGTCTTGACGACTTGGCTTGCCAGACAAGCGCGCCGCTGACGCCGATTAACACGACCACAAACCCTAAAATAAGATATTTTTTCATATGCGTTTCCTCCCTGTTCAGACATCATATCAGCATTGTATTAATTAATCGCATTAAAATTTATTTCTATCCCAATTTTTCCGTCCACGCCGCACAAATAACTATTTACTCTCATTTTGTTTTTTGTTATAATAAAATCAGGAACAACAGGTTCCGGATTTTTAACTGTCAAAGGACGAAAACGATGAGATATTCAAGTTTATTGGCTTTGTGCGCGTTTATGCTCTGCTTAAACACGCCGGAGGTGAGAGGTGAAATTCTCGCCGTTCACACCTATGATGTAATGACACACACCGCACTTCTTCCGAAACCTGTTGCTTCCGACAACACATTCTCACTTGCCGCAACCTGGTGGCTCCCCGACTGGCAGGGTGGTCAGGGTTCACGTGGTTCTGACGATGCCGGTGGCGGAGACCATAACGGTAACTGTGAGAAAAACTACGGAATGTATACGCCTTCCAATATTGACGGCAGATATATCTGTTCCAAGTATAACTACAATGTAACCTCTTCTCTTAAATGTCACGTTAACTGTCGTTGTAAGGACGAATATAAATACACTTCTTCCAATTGTTCCGGCAACTACACAACCGCTGGAACTTCCTGTGAGGGTAAATATAACCAATGTGTATGCAAGTCCGAGTTCAAATACAATTCTTCCAACTGTTCGGGAGAGTATGAAGTATCGGGAACTTCCTGCGGCGGTAAATACAACAGCTGTACTCTTCGTCCCGATTGTACCGTCTCGCCTAAAGACTGTACATATGGCTGTGCCGAATATAACTCCTGTGACCGTTGTACTTCCTGTAAATCCAACCCCGATTGCAGTGCGACGGCGGTTTCCTGTGACTACGGATGTGCCTCGACCAACTCCTGCGGTATCTGCACCTCTTGTTCGGGCAACCCTGACTGCGACGTAGCCGACAAATCCTGCGATTACGGTTGTGCGGCGACCAATTCCTGCGGCAAGTGTACGTCTTGCAAATCTTGTACTCCGTCGGCAAACGAGACCGGCTGTACCGACGGGACGGAATCCTGTTCTGACGGCTGCGGCGGTACCAGACTGTGTTGTAAAGGGCATACCCACAGTTACAGCTGTCCCAGCGGGTACCAGTCTTCAAGCTGTTCATCCTCTCAGGTTCAGACCGGGACAACTTCCAAGGTTTGCTCTTGTGGCGCTGCTTCCGGCACCTGTTACTCCTGTCGCGCCAAGACCTGCTCTGACGGCGGCTACTATTCTTCAGCCATGAGTGGCTACTCTTGCTCAAAGACAGCTTATGCGGGATTAAGCTGCTATGACTGCACGTTTATTAATTGTCGTGATTACGGTTACCAGGAAAGCCCGACGCCTCCGCCGGCAATATGTCTTACAGTCAACGTTTCGGGAAAGACCTGTTATGAGTGCCAGTCAATCAGAAATTGTTCCGGAGGCGCACCTCAAAGCCCTTGTAGCTGCGGCGGTTATCACTCCGGTTGGAGCGGAGGGCACGTTTGCCGATAATGTTAAAGAAAACAAACCCCGGACTTTACATCCGGGGTTTTTTGGGCAAGCGGAAATTTATTTTCCGAATACTGCATCTTTAAGACGTTTAAGCGTCGCCTGTGCGGTCGGTCGTGCTTTGGCCGCCCCTTCGGTCAGCATTTCTTCGACTTCACTGAAATTTGCCATATAATAGTTGTATTTTTCTCTGGCTTCTTTAATTTCGTTAACGACGGCGTCCAGCAGCATATTTTTGATATGGCCGTAGCCGAGCTTGCCTTGGCGCAGACCGTCTCCCATTTCCTGTAGCTGTTCCGGCGTTGCGATTGATTTATAAATTTCATAAACCAAAATTTCTTCGGGATCTTTAGGCTCTTCCATCGGGCGTGAATCTGTTTTAATGGAGAAAATAGCCTTTTTGATTGCTTTGTCATCTTCAAACAAGGGAATGACGTTTCCGTAAGATTTGCTCATTTTCCGTCCGTCTATCCCCGGAACGACGGCAACATGGTCGTCAATATAATAGGTCGGAAGATGCAGCAGTTCTTTGCCGTAATGAGCGTTGATGGCTCCCGCGATATCCCGGGCGATTTCCACATGTTGCACTTGGTCTTTGCCGACCGGAACAATATCTGAATCATAGGCCAGAATATCAGCCGCCATCAGCGTCGGGTAGGTATAAAGCCCCATATTGATGCCGTCATCGTCCGGTTTGCCTGCTTCACGATTCTTGTCAACCGCAGCTTTGTATGCATGCGCTTTGTTCATAAAGCCTTTGGGCGTGTAGGCGTATAAAATGGTAGTAATTTCCGGGATTTCGGGAATATCCGACTGCCGGTAAAAAATAGACTGTTTCGGGTCAAGGCCGCCGGCCAGGTAAATGCAGGCGATTTCCTTCATCTTTTGGTTTAAAACCGCCGGGTCTTTTTCGGCGTTGATGGCATGATAATCGGCAATGAACATATAATGCCTGCCGCCGTTTGCGATTGCCTGATGGCCCAGCTGAATTGCCGGTTTGATTGCGCCCAGATAGTTTCCGAGGTGAGGGGTTCCGGTAGGTTTGACCCCGGTTAAAATAGTTTTGCCTTCAAACATTTGTCTTTTTCCTTAGCTTATATTACTTTTCTAGAAAACTAATATAAACCGCGCCTAAAATCAATCAAAAAGCCCAAGCTGAAAATAAAAACCTGTTTTGGTTATTTTGTCTATTGCCCGGGGCTGAAAAATATGGTATATTCAAGCCATATCAAAAAATTATTAAGACTATAGATGTGAATAGAGGTTTGTTCCTCATGTTTTGTTATGGTTTTTATAATTTTTTGCAAAAAGAAAGCAATAATAACTAAAACTAAACGATATGGAAGTACATTTATTTTTTCAGGGAACTGTCAATGCCGTTATAAATCTGGTAAACAAAGATTTTGACAGCTTGTTTAAGAATTATTCTTCAGAGGAAGTGGTGTTGGATTTATTTGACGAAATTGAAGCTTTCGTTGATTACGCCGCATCGCAAAAACACCTTTTGGGCGTGATTCTCGGACAAAAAGCGTTGAAGGTTCTGGGGAGCAGCGAATTTATCCAGGCTGACATTGATCGTCAATTTACAGAAGAAGACGATGATGATGAGTTGTTTTACGGCCTTCCGCTGGATTGTGCAATGTGTGACGGTATTCACTGTTACCGCCATTGCGCAGATGTTTCGTATTTGAATGCGGGAGGATACGGGAGTTTTTGGGAATGTCCGAGGGGCCATCTGAAAGATTCTCTGTCGTTGCTTGAAAGCGAACTGCAAATGGACACCGCTGAGGAATATATGTTCCGATAAAATTAGAAAACCGTTGATATGCTTGTCGTATCAACGGTTTTTTGTTTTATAAACGCTAAATTTTTATTGTTTTTATTTCAAAAACGACTATTCTCTATAAATGCTGTAAAGCAAATGAATTTCAAGAAATACAAAAATTTAGGACACAAGAGAATGTTGGATATAAAATATATTGCCGAAAATCCTGACGTAATTAAGGACGGCCTGGCCAAAAAAGGCTATTCTAAAGATGTTATCGACGTAGATGCGTTGATTGCTTTGTATAAAGATATCAATAAGTTGAAAACCTCATCCCAGTCTCTGTCCGAAGAAAAAAACAAACTCAGCAATTCCATCAAATCCGCATCGGCCGAAGAACGTCCTGCGATTATAGCCAAAAGCAAGGCTTTGGGAGAAGAGCTTAAGGTCGAGCAGGAGAAGCTTGCCGCCGAACAGGCCAAATTTGATGATATTATGTTGCGTATGCCCAATATGCCTAGCGCAGAAAGCCCGGTCGGTCCGGATGATTCCGCCAATGTCGTCCGTCGCAAGGTCGGCGAGCTGCCGCATTTCGATTTCACGCCGCGTGACCATGTTGAGCTGATGGAACTCAACGACTGGAGTGAGATGGAGCGTATTGCCAAAGTGTCCGGTTCCCGCACTTATGCTATTAAAAACGATCTTGCCCAGCTCGAACTGGCAATTCATATGATGGTGTTGGATAAACTGCGCAGCCATGGTTTTACGGTCATTACCGTGCCGTCTATTTCCAAGGAAAAGCCATTATACGGCCAGGGATATCTGCCGTTTTCCCGCGATGAAATTTATTATATGCCGGCGGATGATATTTACCTTTCCGGCACTGCCGAGCTTATTTTGAATTCGTTGCGCGCCGATGAAATTCTCAGCGAGAACGAACTCCCGATTCTTTATGCCGGTTTCTCGCCGTGTTTCCGCCGCGAAGCCGGAGCTGCCGGCAAGGATACCCGCGGTTTGGTTCGTGTCCATCAGTTTATGAAAACCGAGCAGTTCGTTATTTGTAAAAACGACATTGCCGAGAGTGAAAAATGGCATCAAAAGCTTTTGGCAATTTCTGAAGAAGTCCTGCAGGATTTGGAATTGCCGTATCAGGTGCTCGAGGTTTGCACCGGCGATATGGGTGCGCCCAAATACCGGCAGTATGACCTGGAGGCTTGGGTTCCTTCCCAGAATTGTTATCGTGAAACCCATTCCTGCTCCAACATTACCGAGTGGCAGGCTCGCCGTACCAATCTGCGTTACCGCGACAACGCCGACGGTAAAGTTAAATATGTTCATACTTTGAATAATACCGGCATTGCAACGCCTCGCGCTTTGGTTCCGTTTATCGAGAATCACCAAAATGCCGACGGTACCGTCAATATCCCGGTTAAGCTTCGTCCGTATCTCGGCGGCAAAGCCAAAATCGGTAAAAATGCATAATATTTTATAAACTAATGCCCGTTTATGATAACGGGCATTAGTTTAAATCCCGGTATTCAAAAAGGAAAGATTCGCAAATGCCAAACCAAAGTTTGCCACTGAAGTCTCTTAAGTATGTGCTTTTCGATTGGGACAACACCCTTGCCGAGAGCCGAACCGCTTTGGTGACGGTTGTTAACCAGGTGCTGGCCGAATATCATATGCCTAATTGGGACATCGTAAAAAAACGCCGCGATGCCAAACTTTCTTTTCGGGATAATTTTCCTAACATTTTCGGAGATGAGCTGGCTCCTCGGGCGTATCGCCGTTATGCCGAGTTGTATTTGCAGCAGGTGCCCTCGCTCATCTCAACCTTTCCCTGTGTTCCTGAGGTTCTGGAGTTTTTTCGCTGCCGGGGAGTTCCGATGCTGATTATGAGCAACAAGGACCGCCGGCTGCTGGATGCAGAACTTCCGCTGCTTTTTTCACCCTCGTTGTTTGCAAGGATTGTTGCCGGACACGAAGCTCCGCATGATAAACCTTATCGCGAACATATTTTATACAGTCTGGAAGGTTTGTTAAAGCCGGAAGAAATCACGCCCGAGAATGTCTGGATGATTGGCGACAGCGCCCAAGACAGCGACTGTGCACTGGCGGCCAATGCTTTGCCGATTCGTATTGGAGAGCCGATTTGGCACGACGATAACCCGAAGGACGGGCGAATAAAATATTTTCATGATTTTAAGGCGTTTTATCAGGCGCTGATTGCAGCTGGCTGTTAGCAAAATTTTAAGCCCGGTATGGTTTAATAAGCGGCATTAAACGGCGGACAACTTGCGGAGTGGCGTATGAATAAAAAGGTTAACATTGATTATAAGCGGATTCCTCATTATATCTTTATTGCAGCGATAGTCATTGCATTGCTGATACTGAATTATCTGTATTTCAGCAACCATATTTCCTCCAATTCGGAGGTGATAAACAATTATTCCTTGCGGGATGAAGATATGAACACAACACGGGTACCTGCCGTTGCCGGGCTTTTTTATCCGGCTGATATTTATCAGTTGTCTGACGCGCTTGACGGGTATCTTTCGCAGGCGGCTTCGTCCTTGACGTCCCGTCCGCATATGCTGATTGTTCCTCATGCCGGATACCGGTATTCTGCACAGGTGGCTGCAAGCGCATATAAAAAGCTGCTGCCTTTTCAGGATGAAATCCGCAGGGTAATTCTCGTCGGTCCTTCGCATCGGGTAGCGCTGCAGGGCATTGCGTTGTCTTCGGCGTCCCGATTCAAAACGCCGTTGGGTCTGCTTTCTGCTGATGCCGAAATTACCTCGGCTTTGTCAGTAGTTCCCGGTTTTATGTATAATGACAAAGCCCATGCGGAAGAACATTCTTTGGAGGTTCAACTGCCGTTTTTGCAAAAGGTGCTTAAAAAATTCACGGTTGTTCCGCTGGTCTATGGTCAGGCTGACCCGCAAGTGCTGGCCGACGCTCTGGAACCCTATTTGCACCGTAACGATGTTCTGATTGTGTTTTCTGCCGATTTGTCGCATTACTTGGATTATGATACGGCGAAAGTGGTAGATGCCTATACGGCGGACAAAGTCAGCCGTCAGCAGGATTTGGAAAGTCATTTGTCCTGCGGTGCCACCGGAATCAATACGGCATTGCGTCTGGCCAAAAAGATGGCTCTCAGTCCGCGGTTGCTGGATATGGCCAATTCCGGCGACGTTACCGGTGAAAGAGACAGCGTTGTCGGTTATGCTTCCTGGATTTTTGATAAAAAAGAGGATGAACGGCCGCTGACGCCGATGGAGCAGGAAGTCGAGAATTTGCGTAACTTTGCCAATCACCACGGCAAAGCGCTTCTGGAGATTGCACAAAGCAGCCTGGAAGAAGCGGTAATCCGTCAAAAGAAGTTCAATCCTTCGCGCAGCGACTATCAAGACGTCTTGTTTAACAAAGGAGCTGCTTTTGTTACGTTGACTAAAAATGCGGCACTCAGAGGATGCATCGGCAGTCTTGTTCCCGGCCGGGCAGTTGCTTTGGACGTTGCCGAAAACACTTATGCCGCCGCTCTGGAAGACAAGCGGTTTCCGCCGGTCAGTGCCGATGAACTGAAGGATATCCGCATCAGCATTTCATTGCTGAGCGATTATGAACGAATTTACTTTAACAGTGAAAAAGAACTTTTGGATAAAATCAATGCGGGAACCGACGGTCTGGTAATCCGTGATGGCGACCGCCAGGGGTTGTTTTTGCCTTCGGTGTGGGAACAGCTGCCCGAGAAAACCGAATTTTTAACTAATTTGAAATTGAAAGCGGGTTTGAGTCCCAGCTATTGGTCTGACAAAATCAGGGCTTACCGTTTTCGTGTCGTGGAGATAAAAAATAATGAAAATTAATGGATATGAAGTTGCGCTGAGCGAAGCTGATTTGGATGACAAATTAAATAACCAAACGGTAGATGTCGATTTAATCAAACCTGATTTTCCGGCCTATCGGCAGTTGAGCGACGGAGATAAAAAAGCCTTTGCCCATTTGGTTAAGGCGGCCCGGATGTTCAACGACGTTTTTCTTGAGCAAGACCACAAGCTGGATATTGAACTCAAAGACGCGTTGGAGGACAAAGCGGCGTCGGATGCATATGCCGCCAAGGTTTTGCGCTTTTTCAATTCGCTAAACGGTGTCGAAGGGTTGAACGGCATTGATAAAGAGCCCGTCGAAATTTTTAAGGGAGTCAAAGGCAATCCCGGCCGGAATTTTTATCCGGATGACTTAAGCGCCGAGGAACTTCAGGAAATTCTGATAAAAATGCTTGAAGAAGGCAAGGTTGACGAAGTCAAAAAGATTTTGAGCGTTCGTACGATGGTGCGTCGTCATGGCGATGAGCTTAAGGCAATTGATTTTACCGAATATTTTGCCCGGGAGTTTTCTGATATTGCCAACGAAATCGAACTGGCCGCCCACTATACCACCGACGAACCGCTGAAAGACTACCTGGGATGGCAGGCACAGGCATTGCTCCAAAACAATGAAGATATGGATATGCTGGCCGACAAACACTGGGCTGTTTTGCAGGATACGCCGATTGAATTCACTATAGCGCGCGAAAACTATAATGACGAACTGACGTCAACCGTTTTTGACAATCCGCGCCTTGCTGCGCTGCTAAAGGAACACCGGATTGAAGTAAACGCCAAGGACAGCATCGGTGTGCGTGTCGGACTGGTGAACCGGGAAGGGACGGATCTTATCCTGAAATTTAAAAACCATATGTGTGAATTGGCAAAGCTGATGCCGTACTGTGAACGTTATGAGCAGAATGTCTCTGCCGGCGGCGAACTGAAGCAAACGATGGTCGACGTGGATTTGGCGGTAGTTACCGGCGACTTTGCCGCTGTCCGCGGCGGAATGACCGTGGCTGAAAATCTGCCCAATAACGACAAGCTTGCGATAAAAACCGGCGGCGGCCGCCGTAATGTATACCATCGCCAGGTTCGTCAGTCTGCTGATGCCGCGCGCAATGCCAAACTTCTGGACGAACTGGTTGAGCCGGGGCTTCATCGGTATTTTGACGTCGAAGCAGAACACCTTTTTGTCATCGGACACGAAAACGGGCATTCTTTCGGCCCGGACAGCTCGTATCAGTCCGCTCTCGGTGCCTATAAGCACATTATTGAAGAACATAAGGCTGACGTTATTTCGCTGGCCTTTATGCCCGAATATGTCAAAATGGGTGTCATCAGCGAAGATATGCTCAAAAAGGTTTACCTCACTCATACGGTTTCCGGGTTGTTTCTAAAGGCAGAGCCCAATATGTCGCTGCCTCACCGTATTGCCGATTTGATACAGTTTAATTATCTTTTGGAGCACGGGGCTATTTCTTTTGATGATAACGGCAAACTTCATCTTGATTTTAGCAAATTCTCTGCTGTAATGCTGAAGTTGCTGGAAGAGACCATTGCTGTTCAGCTGTCAAAGTCGCCGGACGAGGCAAAAGCGTTTGTCGAGCGTTATGCGGTGTGGGGAGAGCAGTCCCGCCGTATTGCGGAAATTCAGAACCGCCTGGGCCTCAAGCCTTATAAACAAATCAAAACCTATTTTTAAGAGGCCGTATGTATTACAGTTTATTTGAGATTTTCTCGATTGGTGTCGGACCCTCCAGTTCTCACACCGTTGGCCCTATGCGTGCCGCTAAACGCTATCTGGACAATATTCGTTCTGCCGGAAAGTTTGAAGCAGTCAGCCGGATAGACGTTACCCTGTATGGGTCGCTGGCTTTGACCGGCGTCGGACACGGAACCGTTAAAGCCGTCGTCTACGGGCTGATGGGACTCGAGGCGGAGGCGATTGACCCTGAAAAGCCTTATGTCAACGCCGTTGAGCGCGACAAAATTCTGCATTTGGGGCAGGAGCGGGCCATACCGTTCGATTTGGATGCCAATGTTATTTTCAAAAAAGATACTTTTTTGCCGGAACATTCCAACGGAATGAAGTTTACGGCCTATGACAATGCCGGCAAGGTTTTGCTGGAGGAAGTTTATTTTTCGGTCGGCGGCGGTACTATTGCCCGTCAGGATGAAATCTCCCGCCGGGTCGAGCGTGAGCCTTATAATGTTCCCTATCAGTTTGACAGCTGCAAGGAATTGATGGAACAATGCGAAAAGAACGGTATCAGCATATCTGAGCTGGTTCTCCGAAATGAAGAGTCTTTGCGGACGCCCGAAGAGGTTCGTGCCGGCATCGGCAAGATAAACCGCATTATGCAGTCCTCAATTGATCGCGGAATGCACGCCCGCGGTATTTTGCCGGGCGGACTTAACATTAAACGCCGGGCGGCGGGAATTTATGAGCGCCTGGAAGAAAAATTCCGGGAAAACGACCTGGATCCGCTTATGATTGTCGACTGGATTAACCTGTGGGGTTTCGCCGTAGCGGAAGAAAACGCTTCCGGCGGTCAGATTGTGACGGCGCCGACCATGGGTTCTGCTGGAATTATCCCTTCCGTCATGCGCTATTATGAGCGTTTTGCCGCCCCCAAGTCGCCGTATGAAGTCGACGAAGGCATTGTAATCTTTTTAACAACCGCTTCGGCCATTTGCAGCCTGTATCGTACCAATGCTTCGATTTCAGGAGCCGAGGTCGGGTGTCAGGGCGAAGTCGGCGTTGCTTGTTCAATGGCGGCTGCCGGATTGGCTGCGGCAATGGGCGGTACACGCTCTCAGATTGAAAACGCCGCCGAAATCGCCATGGAGCACAATTTGGGCTTGACCTGCGACCCGATTGGCGGCTTGGTGCAGGTTCCCTGTATTGAACGTAATGCAATGGGCGCGGTTAAGGCGGTCAATTCGGCTCGTTTGGCCATGCGCGGCACCGGAGAGCACGTGGTCAGCCTCGACAGCGTTATTAAAACCATGTATGATACCGGGCGGGATATGAGCAACAATTACAAGGAAACCTCTTTGGGCGGTCTGGCCGTTAACGTGTCGAACTGTTAGAAAGTCGGATAATTTGCTTGTCAAACTTTGCAAAACGCTTCACAATCAACTTTATCGGAATAACTGTGAAAGAGAAAATTGATGTTATCAAAACTTTTTAAAGGTGAGCTTAGTCTTAAAGCCACATTTTGGAAATTTGGTATTCTGGGTTTAATTATTCTCAAATTGGCGGTGCGGATATTCGGTTCTCTGCTTGCCGGACATATTAAAGGCGTCAGCATTGTCGAGTTCTTTACCCGCTATTTTCATCCCATCTATTCATCCAAACTCAGCATCTTGTGGACACTGTGTTTCCTCTCCAGCCTGCTGATTTTGGCGGTGTATTCTTGGTATATTATCGGAGCCGTCTGGAAAAGTTCCGCTGCTTACGACAAAAGCTTGTGGCTGCGCAACCTTGCCCGCCTGTTTATTTTGCTGTTTGTCGCCGTAATCTGGGGTTCAATTGAATTCCGTCCCTTCTTTTAAGGCTTAGTTGAATGAAAAAAGTATTTTTGTTTGCCGTTTTGTTAGCGCTCTGTTCTTGCCAGATTGGCGATTTCGAGCCACACCGCAATCAGCTGCATGAGTTGAACAAAACCGATTGCAGCAAAACGCCGGAACGTTGTATAAACGGCTACCCGTGGTAAAACGTAAAAAAAATCCCGCCGGATGAGCGGGATTTTTTTTATATGTACCCGGTTTTTATTTTTCTTCGTTTTCGACGATAATGCCTTTAACCAAAATGAAAGCAGGGGTTCTGCCGGCAAAAGAATTGCATTTTTTTGACAATTCCACCGCTTCCTTATCCAAAATCGCCGGCTGCATTTTATTGTTGTTTTTATTACCGTTCTCCGGTTTTGCCTTTGCGGTGTGGGCGGTAATTTCGGCCTCCTGCTCTTTGGCCTTGTCGACTTTGATTTCTTCCGGCGCCTGCAGGATTTTTTCCAGCACTTCCTGCGTTTCCCGGGAGCGTCGGTTGGTGTAGACAATGTTCTGTTTTTCCGAAGGAAGCATTGCCAAAACTTTTTCCAGGTTGTCCAGCTGTTTGTTCTTCTTTATCAGGTTGATGTCGTCAACCACCAGAATATTGGTTTTGGAAAGGTCAATTTTTCCGTTTTCGACAATTTCTACCAGCAAGTCCGGCGAGCCGATGATGACGTTAGCTTCGTTGTCAATGTCTTCCTCGCCGTCTTTGATTGTGGCTTCGTTGATGCTGTGATATTTGTTAAAAATCGCCAGCCGGTCCGACGTAATTACCGATTGTTCCGAATTGGGCGTGATAATCAGGATGTTTTGCGCGCCTTTGGTACTGATGATGTCCACCAGCGGAAAAACGTAAGACATCGTTTTGCCGCAGCCTTGCGGAGCAATGGTAAAAACGTCTTTTCCTTCTAAGATGGAGGGAATAACGTCGGATTGAACGGTTGTCGGTTCCTGAATGCCGAACTCTTCAATTGCCCGGACGGTTTGTTCGCTGAGGCCTAATTCTAAAAAATTCATGGTATTTCTTCTGTTTTAAGTGGTTAATTTTATTTTTTTAGATATTATTTACTTTATTAAACTTAGTCAACATAAAAGGTAAGCAAAGATGTTAATGAAGCGTGACGATTCTCTGTTATTGGTTGTAGATGTTCAGGAACGCCTTGCGCCGGCAATGGATAATCCCCGGGAAGTCATTACCGGCTGCGCGGCGCTGGTGGGCGTCGCGGCAAAACTGAATGTTCCTGTCATCATTACCGAACAGTATCCCAAGGGCCTGGGACAAACAATGATAGATATTCGTCAGGCTGCCGGTGACAGAGCTGTTTATTTGCAGAAAATGGAGTTTTCCTGCGCCGCCAATCCCGAGATTATGAATCATCTCAAAAACAGCGGTAAAAAGCAGATTGTCATTGCCGGTGTTGAAGCGCATATTTGCGTAACCCAGACAGCGTTAGCCTTGCAGCAGGCCGGATATGAGGTGTTCGTCGTGTCTAACGCCAGCTCTTCACGGGATCCGCTGCAAACGGTTGTCGCATTTCAGCGCTTGTTGAAAAACGGGATAGACGTCGTCTCGTCCGAAATGGTAATTTTTGAATGGCTTGAGAAGGCGGGCAGCGAGGAGTTCAAGGAAATTTCCAAAAAATATATCGTTTGATTTTTTTTAAATTTTGTCTATTGCTATCGGTTTTAAGGTATGTTATAAACATTGCAATTTAAAATACCTTTATGCCGATTATTATAGCAAGTGACAGATTACCTGCGTAATGTCGGCCTTATTTTTTAATATTTAAATTTTTTATTATGGAACAAGCTTACATTACCCCGGAAATTACGCAGCCGACGTTCATAACTTATGACGGAAGCCAGAGCTGCATTGTTATCACCTACATTCGTCCCTCAGACGGCAAAAAGTACCGGCTAAAGACGCCGATTGATGCTTTTCGGCAGGTGAATATGCTTCTTAAAAGCAATCTTCAATACAGTATTTTTTACCGCGACGGTCAACCTTGCGGCATTAACCTGAAGCATGGATATTGTTATTACTGCGCTTCCGAGAGCAAACTCGATTCCGAAAGTGTCGATAAAATTTTATCGGCGCCGTTGGTGGAACATTTTGTTGCATTTAATCAGGATGAGCGTTTAAAAATTGATTTGCAAACCGCATTAAAATTTTTGACGACGGTGTCAATGCATCCGCATGATATCCGCAATTTTGCTTCCAGTCCGGAATTGCAGCGCCGCTACAAGGTTTATTTCGGCGATACGCTGACTTATCGTGTGATTGAAGCTTTGGCGCAAGACATTGCTTGCGGATTGCTGTACAAAGAAGTTGCCCCGGCTGGTCTTCGAAAGTCGGCGTTAATGAATCTGTTTAGGGCTGAGGCGCTTGATGAATATATCGGCAGTCTTCCCCTCTGATTGAATCAATCAAAACAAAAGGCTTTCTCCTGAACCAGGGAAAGCCTTTTGTTTTTTTCCTCACAGCCCTTATTTCGTGCGGCCGTAAACGTCTTCGTAACGGATAATGTCGTTTTCATCCAGATTGTCACCGGTTTGAATCTCGATAAATTCCATATTTTCTTTGGTGTCGTTCTGTATGCGGTGTTTGGTCTTAACCGGAATGTAAACCGATTCGTCCGCCTTTTTTACGATTTTTTCTTCTCCGAGCGTAACAACGGCCTCGCCTTTGACGATAATCCAATGTTCGCTGCGGAAATTATGAGATTGCAAAGACAAAATGTTGCCCGGCGTGACGCAGATTCTTTTAACGCAGAAATTGTCTCCGGCATCCAGAACCTCCCAGGTACCCCAAGGGCGGTTGTCCTTGTCGCCTCTTTTATATGTATTGGCCATTTTTTCTTCCTTTTTTTTACTAAGTTTTTACTTGATGAAAACTAATATAAATAATATAAGTTAAAGCGCAAGGTTAAAATAATTATTTGCAGATAACTTCTGTCTGATTGGTGGGCAAAATTATGAAATCTCCGGCCATAAACCAGGCTATGGACATATTGCGGCAGCTTCGGCATATTTCCGAAGGGCCGGACACGCTTCCTGTCAAGCTGGATAAAATCATCACCATGATTGTTGAGCAAATGCAGGCGGATGCCGGTGCCTGCTATCTGGTGGTGGACGATAATTATCTGGAACTCTTTGCTGCCAGCGGATTTAACGACCGTATTGCCCACAAGGTGTCTTTGCGCGTCGGCGAAGGTCTGGTCGGCGATGTGGCCGAAAACTGCCGTTCTCTGGCGGTAGCCGATGCCTGGAAACATCCCAAGTTTTCATACAAGCCTGAAATGGGCGAAGAAAAATACAAGTCCTTTGTCGGTGTGCCCCTGATTCGTTGGAGCCGCGCCATCGGCGTCATTACGCTGCAAAAAAACGAAATTTATGAATATTCTTCTCTGGAAATCGAAATCCTTGAAACGGTAGCCATGGTTTTGAGCGAACTGGTGGCTTCGGAGGAAATGTCCGAATATAAAAACAGCCTGATTAAAGAACGCGGCCTGTCTGAACGGGAAAAGCTCAAGGGGCTCAGCCTCAGCAAAGGTTTTGGTATGGGGCAGGCCGTCGTACACCGCCGCCGGCAGGTTGTTACCAAAATTTTTGCCGAAGACAAAGACAAGGAACTGAAAAAACTTGAACTTGCCCATACTGGAATGAACCGCGATCTGGATGAAAAATTTAACTCCACCAAACTGGGTATCGGCGAACACGTTGACATTCTTGACGCTTACCGGATGTTTGCCAAGGACAAGGGGTGGTACAAAAAAATTGCCGATAACGTCCAAAGCGGCCTGACTGCTGAAGCGGCGGTCGAGCGAGCCTATGAGGATATGTGGAACCGTCTCTCCGGCACGACCGACAGTTATCTGAAGGAACGTTTGCATGATTTGCGGGATGTTGCCGACCGGCTGTTGGGATATCTGAGCGGCGACAATAAAAGTCTTTCCCAGGTGGAAGGCGACGACATTATCGTTGTGGCCCAAACTATGGGTCCGGCTGACTTGATGGATTACGACTATCAGAAAATCCGCGGCTTAATCATTGAAGACGGTACGCCTACAATGCACGTGGCCATCGTAGCCAAAGCGCTCGGAATTCCGGTCGTTGCCAAAATAAAGGGCATTTTTAACGAAATCAAAACCGGAGAGCTGATAGCCGTTGACGGTAATGAAGGCTATGTCTATATCAAACCGAGCGTTCCGGTTCAGGAAAAAATCAAGGCGAAAATCGCGGAAAAGAACAAGCTTCTGGCACGTTTGGCCGAGCTGAAAGACTTGCCTGCCGAGACCAGGGACGGCGTTCGCATCAACCTTTACATCAATGTCGGCTTGGCCTTTGATTTGGACTATATTGAAACCACAAACTGCGACGGCATCGGGCTGTATCGTACCGAAATTCCTTTTATGGCCTCAGACGTTATGCCGGATGTCGACCGCCAAATGAGCTATTATAAGGAACTGATGGACCGTGCCGGGGACAAGCGGGTGATTTTCCGCTCGCTGGATGTCGGGTCGGATAAGCTTTTGCCCTATTGGAGCAACGCCGGAGAAGACAACCCTGCCATCGGCTGGCGCTCCATTCGCATCACGCTGGATCGTCGGGCCATTCTGCGCAAGCAAATGCGGGCTTTTCTCCGTGCGGCGGCCGGAAAAGTCCTCAATGTTATGTTTCCCATGATTTCTAATCTGGCCGAGTTTGAAGAAGCTAAAGAAACGCTGATGATTGAACTTGAAAAGGAAAAGCGCCGTGGTTCCGAAGTTCCGGCCAAAGTGAACGTCGGCCTGATGATAGAGGTACCCTCGGTAGTCTTTCAGCTGGATGCCATTTTGCAGCAGGCGGATTTTATCTCTATCGGCACCAATGACCTGGCGCAGTTCGTTTTTGCCTGTGACCGAGGAAATCCGCGTCTGAGCGAGCGCTACGACGTTTTGTCCGCTCCGTTTTTAAAGATGATGCAGGAGATTGTCGCCAAAGCGAATGCGGCGGGCGTTTATTGTTCCGTTTGCGGCGAAATGGCGGGCAATCCGATTGAAGCGATGGCCCTGATTGGGCTCGGCTATCGAAACCTGTCAATGTCCGGGTCGTCGTTCGGCCGCGTCAAAAGTATGATTCGCTCGGTAAACATTGAAGATATTGAAGATTACGTAAAAACGCTGCTGAAATCAAACAAACGGACGCTGCGTCCGCAATTAATTTCCTATGCCTATGATCATGGTATTGAAATTTATTAAAAGGTATGTAATAATCATCGCATTTACTGATATTTGTAAAGGAAATCATCGTGAAAAAAGAGAAAGCAAATTCCGAAGAAAAGGAAGTTAAGGAAGCCAAAGAAGTCAAGGCTCAGAAGAATGCCGAAACCGCGTCGTCCAAAGCGGCGGACAAGGCTCCCGCAGAAAAAAACGTAACCAAAGTCGGCAGCCTGTTAAAGGAAATGCGCATTCAAAAAGGGCTGAAGCTTCCCGATATTGCCAAAAAACTTTGCATTCGCCGTATCTACCTGGAAGCTATTGAAGAAAGCAATTATGCCGAAATTCCGGAATTTCCTTATGGTATCGGTTTTATCCGCTCATACGCTGATTTTCTTGGGCTGAACAGCAGCAATATTGTCGAGCTTTATAAAGAGGAAACCAACATTCAGCCGGAAAAGGACATTTTTGTTCTGGAGCCGCAGACCGAAGCGACGGTTCCCGGCAAAAAGTATTTGCTTGTCAGCCTTGCCGCAATGATTGTGATTTATTTCGGATGGTATGCCTATAACAATCATACCGTTGAAGAAACGCCTGCTTACCCGGAAACCTCGGTTTCTTCCGCCGGTCAGGTTGAAGATGCGGTTAATCCGCTGCCGCTCGTGGTGGAGGACTATTCCAGCCCGGCCGAAGTGTCGGACGGCGCCGATTCTTCTGCCGAACCGATTGCGGTTATAGATACCACTGCGGAGGCAGAACCGGCAACGACAACGCCGCAGGTCGTAGTGACCAATGAGTCTTTTCCCGGCACGGTAGAGCCCAAAGCAGAACCGGCCCCGGCTCCGGAGGTTGTTGCCGAGGCGCCCAAACCGGCCAAAAGCGGTGTCGTTATCAATGTAAAAAAAGAAACCTGGATTGAGGTCAAAGACGACAGCAAACTCTATATCAGCAAGGTTTTGCAGCCGGGTGACACCTATACGGTGCCGCAAGGTCCCGGTATGATTTTGTCTGTCGGCAAAATGGACGGCGTCGATATTTACATTAACGGCGCTCTGACCAATGTCTTTACGGCCAACCGCAAAATGAACATTGCTTTGGACAAGTTTATTTCTGCCGCTAATCATTAGCGACACGTTCTTATTGCAGAAAATAGCAGGTGTCTGCCTGCTATTTTCTTTTGTTTTATACGGAGAGTTTTTTTATTTAAGGAAGTATCAATGAATTTTGCTGAAAAACTAGCTAATGTCGTTAACCGTTATAATGAAGTGGAGGCGTTAATTTCCGCGCCCAACCTGAATTCTGACGAACTGGTCCGGATGAATAAGGAACTGGCTCAGCTGGCGCCGGTTGTGGAAGCCATCAACAACTGGCACCGTCTTCAGAAAAATATGGACGATGCCAAGTCAATGATGGATGACACCGAGTTGGACAAGGAAATGCGCGAAATGGCCGAGGCCGAATATTATGACCTCAAGGAAAAAATGCCGGAGCTTGAGCAGCAGATTAAAATTTTGTTGCTGCCCAAGGATGAAGAGGATGAAAAAAACGCTATTCTTGAAGTCCGTGCCGGCACCGGCGGCGACGAAGCCGCATTGTTTGCGTCGGTTTTGTTTGAAATGTATCAGCGCTATTCCGCTTTGCAGGGATGGAAGTTTGAGGTTAACGACGTTACCGAAAACGAACTCGGGGGCTATAAGGAGGCGTCTGCCAAAATCACCGGCAAAGATGTTTTCGCCCGCTTGAAGTTTGAATCCGGAGCGCATCGTGTCCAGCGCGTGCCGGTAACCGAGTCTCAGGGACGGGTTCATACCTCTGCCGCCACGGTGGCGGTGCTGCCGGAAATTGAAGAAGTGGATATGTATATTAATCCGGCAGACTTGAAGATTGACGTCTATCGTGCGTCAGGTGCCGGCGGACAACACGTAAACCGTACGGAATCCGCCGTTCGCATCACGCATATTCCGACCGGCGTCGTTGTTCAGTGCCAGGATGACCGCTCACAGTATAAAAACAAGGAAAAGGCGATGAACCACTTGCGCGCCAAGCTGTATGATATGCAAAAATCGAGCATTGACAACGCTTATTCCGAAAAGCGCAAACTTCAGGTCGGATCGGGTGACCGTTCCGAACGTATCCGAACCTATAACTATCCTCAGGGACGCGTGACCGACCACCGTATCAATCTGACGCTTTATAAGCTCAATGAGGTTGTTTCCGGCGATGCTCTGGGCGAGATTATAGACGCTCTGGTGATGGAAGACCAAGCCCAAAAACTTGCCGAATTGGATTAGTTTGTTTTGACGGTTCAGCCTCCTTTTGACGAATAAAAAGGAGGCTGAATAGTTTTTAGTCTACGATTTCGATGCGGACTTTTTTGCCGTAAAATTTCAGCAGCCGCCGAAATCCGGAAATAAGATAGCCTTTGCCGGCTTCTATTGTGTTAATGTCTTTGGTCGAAATGCTTGCCGCTTCGGAAAGCTGTTCTTGGCTCAGGGCTCTCTCGCGCCGGACGTTTTTCAGTTCAAGCCCTAAAGCGCGGCGAACCGCTTTAATATTGAAATTTTCGATAATCATTGTTTTAGCTCCGTTGTTTAGAGAACTTTTCCTGTTTAAGAAAAGTTATATATTAAAAACAAAAACCACCTTGACTGAAAATCAAGGTGGGGAGCTACAAAACTGTCAAAGTACAGTCAACCTGATTCGTCGCGTGAAAACGCGCTTATTTCGGTCACTCCCCGGTTTAAGGAGCTGTTACTTTGAGGTGTTTTGTAGACACCACAGCTCACCTCTGAGCTGCAAAAAACATCTTAAAGCAAATCAGGCGTTTTGCAACTAAAATCGCTATCTTATTTTACTCATTTAACATCTGCGATTTTTTGATTGTGCCTGTCGTTAAAACTTCTTATAATCATCCTCAGGTTAATTTGAGGAATCACCAATGTCGGCACCACAGTTCGTACATCTTCGCGTTCATACCGCCTATTCTTTGTCGGAAGGCGCAATGCTGGTGCCTAAGCTGATTCATAAACTTCACGACCAGGGGGTTCCGGCGATTGCCGTAACCGACACCGCCAATATGTTCGGCGGCAAGGCTTTTTCCAAATATGCTTCGGATGAAGGGGTAAAGCCCATTTTGGGTTGTCAGTTCTACCTGCGCAATCCTGATGCCGATGATGTGCTCAAGGCTAAAGGACGGATTATTGAGCCGGATAAAATCGTTTTGTTGGTGATGAACGAAAACGGCTATCAAAACATTATGAAGCTGATGAAGCGCTCTTATCTCGACAACCCCAAACAGGGCGAAAAGGCACAGCTCAAAATGTCGGATTTGGAAGAACTGAACGGCGGGCTGATAGCGCTCACCGCCGGCGTAGAAGGGCAAATCGGACGGCTCCTGCTCGAAAACCGCAAGGCGGAAGCGGAAGAGGTCGTTGTTAAACTTCGCGAGATTTTTGCAGACCGCCTTTATATGGAAATTTCGCGTATCGGCTTGGAAACGGAACAAAAAACGGAAGACGACTTTATCAATTTTGCATATAAATACAATATTCCGCTGGTTGCCACCAATGAGGCTTTTTTCTTTGACGCCGATATGTATGAAGCGCATGATGCCTTAATTTGCATTGCCGCGGGAGAATATGTGGCCAACGATGATCGCAAAAAATATTCGCCTAACAACCGTCTTCGCAGCGCGGAAGAAATGGTTGAGTTGTTTAAGGATTTGCCGGAGGCTGTTCAAAGCACGGTTAACATTGCCGCCCGTTGCAACTACCTGTCACAGAAGGTCGATCCGTTATTGCCTATTTTTGAATGTCCCGAGGGCAAAACGCAGGACGAGTTCATTACCGAACAGGCCTACAAGGGGCTGAAACAGCGTATGGAAGCCCAGGTTTACAATGACAGCCAAACGCCGGAAGAACGTGCGGAAATAGACAAGCGCTATTATGAACGTTTGGATTATGAGCTCAGCGTTATCAAAAAAATGGGTTTTCCCGGTTACTTTCTTATCGTGTCGGATTTCATCCAGTGGTCAAAAGCCCACGGCGTGCCGGTGGGGCCGGGGCGTGGTTCCGGTGCGGGTTCGATTGTTGCCTGGTCATTGAAGATTACCGACCTTGATCCCTTAAAACTTGATTTGCTGTTTGAACGTTTCTTGAATCCCGAACGCGTCAATATGCCCGATTTCGACGTCGACTTTTGTCAGGAAAACCGCTATAAAACCATTGAATACGTCCAAAAGAAATACGGTTTTGACCATGTTGCCCAAATTATCACCTACGGCAAACTGCAAGCCAAAAACGTCATCCGCGACGTCGCCCGCGTGTTGCAGATGCCTTATGCTCAGGCGGACCGTATATCTAAAATGATTCCTCCCGGTGTTCAGGGTAAAAACCCCACTTTGCAGGAGTCGCTGGATCAGGTGCCGGAACTGGAGCAAATGCGGCAGGAAGACCCGCAAATCAACAAGTTGTTTGATATCGGAATGAAACTGGAAGGCCTTTACCGCCAGTCCGGTATGCATGCCGCCGGCGTAGTTATCGGTGACCGCCCGTTAGATCAGCTGGTTCCGTTATATAAGGATCCCAAGGCCGATATGCCGGTTACCCAGTATGATATGAAATTTGTGGAAGAAACCGGCCTGATTAAGTTTGACTTTTTGGGACTGAAAACGCTGACCGTGATTAAAAAAGCCGTCGACTGGGTGAAGAAAGTTCATAAAATCGACCTTGATATCGATAACATTCCCTTGGATGACAAGTTGACCTATGAGATGCTTCAGCGCGGAGACACTTCTGCCGTATTCCAGTTTGAATCTCCGGGAATGAAAGATGTTCACAAGCAAATCAAACCTGACCGTTTTGAGGATTTGATTGCTATCGTTTCTTTATATCGCCCCGGCCCGATGGATAATATTCCCACATACATCAAGCGCAAGCACGGCGAGGAGGAAATAACCTATCTTCATCCCGATTTGGCGCCGATTCTTGATGAAACATACGGCATTATGGTTTATCAGGAACAGGTTATGAAGATTGCTCAGGCGTTAGGCGGCTACACTATGGGCGGCGCGGATAAACTGCGTAAGGTTATGGGTAAGAAAATGCGCGACGAAATTCCCAAACAGCGTAAAATGTTTACCGAAGGCGCCGTGGCAAAGGGTATTGACGAAGGAACCGCTACCAAAATTTTTGACCAGATGGAAAAATTTGCGTCTTATGGTTTTAACAAGTCGCATGCTGCCGCTTATTCTTTGGTTTCATATCAGACGGCGTACCTGAAAGCGCATTATCCGGTAGAGTTTATGTGTGCCGTGATGTCTTTGGATATGACCAACGTCGACAAACTCCTCTTGTACAAAGAGGAGTGCAAAAAGATGGGATTCAAGGTATTGCCGCCGGACATTAACAAGTCTGACGCCGACTTTGATGTTGAAGACGGCAACATCCGCTATGCCTTGGCCGCCATCAAAAGCGTAGGCGCCGCCAATATGGAGGCTATTGCTGCCGAACGCCACGCGCACGGACCCTATAAAGACGTTTCCGACTTTATCCATCGGATTGACGCCAAGCAGATTAACCGCCGCCAATTGGAGCAGCTGATAAAGGCTGGCGCTTTTGACTGTCTGGATAAAAACCGCGGCAAGCTTTTTGCCAATATTGAAACCATTGTCCAGCACATTTCCGCCGCTACGGAACTGAAAACCAGTTCGCAGTCGTCGCTGTTCGGCGATCAGGAGCTTCAGGCCAAGGTCAAGCTGGCCGAAAAACCCGATTGGCCGGAGCTCGAAAAACTTAAATTGGAGGCGGAGGCCATCGGCTTTTATCTGTCGGCTCACCCTCTGGACAGTTATTCCCGCGGTATGGAGCGTCTCGGCGTCAAAAAATGCAATGAGGTTTTTCAGGGTATTCGTACCGGAGATACCATTCGCGCCAAATTGGCCGGCTGCGTAAACTCGTTCCAGAAGCGCATCTCCAAAAACGGCAATAAATATGCTTTCTTGGAAATTTCCGACGGCAGCAGCAATTTTGAAGGTCTGCTGTTTTCGGAAGGGCTGACCCGTTTTGAAGAAACCATCAAGTCCGGTTTGCCGTTGCTTGTCAGCGTCACGATAGACAAGCAGAACGAGGAGGGCAATCCCCGGGTTATGATTAACAGCGTTGAGACATTGGACAAGGCTATTGCCGACGTTGCCAACGGTTTGGAAATCAGCCTCAATGACACCTCTGCCGTGCCGAAACTTAAAGAAATCCTCGGCAAAGATAGAAACGGCAAAAATAAAATATATATAAAGCCTGACAACGACAATTGGGATATTCGAATTGAGCTTTCCGGCGGTTTTGCGCTCCAGGGCGACGTTCTGAGCCAAATCCGCGGCTTGGCCGGTGTAACCACAGTGAAGGAAATTTAATCATGAAGAAAATATATGAATTTCTGAATCATTTTTGGGATAAAGGCAGTTCTGCGGCCGTCGTGCCGGAAGAAGATAATCGCGATGCGGTTAAAATGCCGTTGTTTAAAATTGTTTTCGGACCGGAAGGGCTGTTTATTGACCGCACGCGCAATTTCTTTGCTGTTGCCGGAATTTATGCTCTGCTGTTGTCGGTTTTGTCATTGGTTGCCGGGCAGGGGTATATGTGCCTCTATAACGACTACCGCGTCGGCGGCGGCTATTGTACCAACAGCATCGGCCTCTATGTTGCCGTACACATTGTGGTCTTGTATGTCATATCTATGTTTATGGTTCGCTGGTATAACGTTTGTTTCGGCGGACAGCCGTTGTCTTGGCGCTATCTTTTGCTGCCGCGCCGACAGGATGTGCGGAGTTTTGCCGGCAATATTGCTTTTATCCTGATTAATCTGCTGTCGATGCTGTCGTTGTATCTGCTTTATGTTCGCGACCCTAACCCGGATTGGCGGATAGAACTGGTTTATTTTGCGTTTGTTTCAATCGGTTTTCTGGTGCCTTTTGTGGTAATGCGCTTTTATGCGTTGATTGGTTTTATTCTGGCCGGAGAGAAATTTCCCTCTTTTGCCGCGGTCTGGAACCGGGGAAGGGGAAATTCCCTCCGTATCTTGGTCAGTCTTGCGTTGATTTTCTTTCTGACTTTCTTTTCGCTTTTCGCGTTTCTGAATAACTTTAAGCTTGTCGACGATAAAAATGCGTTCTATATTAGCTTCATAGTTGAATATTTATACAACCTTTTATTGTTGCTTTTAGTGGTCTTTTTCACCAATCACTGCTATTTGCAAAAAACTTTCTTGTTTGGAAGGAACCAAGATGGAGAATAAAACTGCTCAAATCAGACTGCCGTTCTGGGAAACCGTTCGCCGCAGCTTTATGTACGTATTGACGAATTTTGATGTCTATCTCAAGGTGACCGCTTTGTGGTTTGCCATCATTCTCTATGAGATGTTTACCGATTTTCCCTCAATCTGTAATCTTTCTGCCGAAGGATGTACCGGCGGATGGATGCAGAATGTATCTATTTTGTTGCTGATGCTGGCATCGATTGCAATCGTTATCGCTTTTTGCCGCGTGATTGTGCTCAAGGTTCCGAGCTCATATTTCTCTTGGGCTTTCGGCAAACGGGAAATTGTTTATCTGCTGTACAACATTTTGTTGATTGCAATCATAACCTTGCCCTCCATCGTTTTGATTTTCTCTTGGGCCTATTTCGGACGGATGCTCGGTATGCCGGAAGGTTTTTATAATGTCTCGCTGATTATTCCGTTGCTTCTGGCTATTTATTTTTCCCGGTTGTTCCTGGTCTTTCCCGCAATTGCCGTTGATGACCGGAAAATGACTCTCAAGGCGTCTTTTAAATTGGCGGAAGGCAATGCCAATAAGATTTTCTGGGGACAAATTTTAATGACTCTGCCGGTTGTTCTTTTGATGGCTTTGTTGTCAATTATATTCAAACTGATTGGCAGCGACGGCTATGTCGTCAGATTTGTTTTCGTCCTGTTGGTCTTTGCACTGTCATTCTTGGATTCCTGCTTTAAGGCGTCTTTCTTTGCGCATATTTATCAGTATTTCACTTTTTATCGTGATAAGGCTGAAGAAAACAAGGAATAAGAAAAAGGAGCTCAATTGAGCTCCTTTTTTATTGGCTGTTTTGCAAAAGCTGCCTGTTCATCAGATGGAATGCCAAAGTGGCAAATTTCGCTTTTTCCGATGAATGACCGATAAACGAGATTGAACCGTCGGATTGCCCCGATTTAATCTCTTGGTCTGTTGGGAGATGTCAACCGTCTGCAAGACGATCTTATCTTTTTTCCTTCTTGTCCGCATACGGGTTATTGGTCTTGCGAACAGTCATTCTTATCGGGATTCCGCGCAAATCAAAATTTTCGCGCAGCTGATTAACCAAATATCTCAAATAAGCGTCTGGCAGACCTTCCGGATTGCTGGAAAAAATATAAAATGAAGGAGGTCTGGTTTTTGCCTGCGTAATGTAGCGCAGCTTAATTCTCCGCTTGTTTTTTCCGAGCGGCGGCGGATAATTGTCAATCATATCCGAAAACCATTGGTTTAACGGGGCTGTCGGGATTCTGATGTTCCAACGGTCATAAACCTTAAAAACGGCACGCATCAGCTTGTCAAGATTTTCACCTTTTAACGCGGAAATTGTTACCGTCGGGATACCCTCCGCCTGGGTAAGCGAGGTTTGCAGCTTGTCGTTCAAACGCTGCAATGCTTCCTTGCGATTGGCAATGTCCCATTTATTGACAGCGATAACCAAGGCTCTGCCTTCGTCCAGAACCTGTCGGGCAATAGTCAAATCCTGTTTGTCCAAAACCGCGTCGGCATCCAAAACCAAAATCACGACTTGAGCCATAAAAGCGGCATGTTTTGTGCTGGCCGCCGACATTTTTTCCAATGAATCGTCCACGCGTGATTGTCTGCGCAATCCGGCGGTGTCGACCAAGTTAATTTTTCTTCCCTGATAAACCCATGCGCTGGTAATGGCGTCGCGGGTAACGCCGGCTTCCGGTCCGGTCAGCATTCTTTCATCTTTAAGCAGGGCATTGACAAGAGTAGACTTTCCGACATTCGGCCTTCCGACGATTGCCAGTTGAATCGGCCGTTTTTTGTATGCGGCATCTTCTCCTGTCTCCTCGCCGCTATCTTCCTCAGCAGCCTCTCTTTCCGGTTCTTCTTCGCTTTTTTTCTCGTCGTATTCTTTCAGCGCATCATAAAGGTCCAGCAGACCCAAACCGTGTTCTGCCGAAAACGGAATAGGCGTACCCAAACCCAGCTTATAAGCTTCGTGAATACTGTCTTCCTGAAGCTTGCCCTCACATTTGTTTGCAAGCAAAACGACCGGTTTTCCGCTCTGGCGCAGCAATCCGGCCAGATGTTCGTCATAAGGCTGTAGGCCGTCGCGGGCATCAAACAAAAACAAACTGACGTCAGCTTCTCTGATTGCTTTTTGCGTTTGTTCCCACATTCTTTTTTCCAGGTTGTCTTCGTTGGAATATTCATAACCGGCAGTGTCTATTACCTGCAATTTCAGATTTTGCAGTTTTGCCGAAGCTTCTCTGCGGTCGCGGGTTACGCCCGGTTTGTCATGTACAATGGCGACTTTTCGCCCGACCAGACGGTTGAACAAAGTCGATTTTCCGACGTTCGGCCTGCCGACGATTGCGATTTTCAGTGTCATTTTAGTTTCTCAATCCTGTTATTGAAATGCCAGCATATAGGCATCTTTAGTCGTAAAGAGCGTAATGCCGTGAGCCATAATCGGAGCCAGCTCGACGCCGTCGTCAATGCTGATGTAGCTCAAAATTTCTCCGGTGTAAGGCGATACGGCAAAGACGTAACCGTTGGACGTTGCCACGATTAATCTGTTTTCAGCCAGCAACGGTCCGCTGCCGAACACGCCGCTGCGGTCTTCAAGTTCGTCTCCGTAAGGAATGGACGTGTTCCAAACTATTTTTCCGCTGTTCTTTTCAAAAGCCAGCAGGTCAAAGTTGTTGGTCAGCACATACAGATAATCTCCGGCAATCCACGGCTGATTGTTGCTGCCCAGTTCTTTTTCCCATACCCGTGCGCCGGTTCGCAGGTCTATTGCCGCCAAAATGCTGTTGTAGCCGACGGCATAAACGCGGTCACCGTCAATAACCGGGTTGGCTTTGATGGCCGTAATATTGGACAGGGAGTTGGTTCTTTTCTTCGAAACCAGCAAATCCACCCACAAAGGCGTACCGGTACTGGCTTTGAATGCCCGCAGCTCGCCGTTTGAAAAAGCTGCGATGACGACGTCCAAATCGGGATTGTACGCCGGACTGGCCCCTCCGACTAATGTCGTGTTTTCAAAATCATTGGTAATTTTCCAGATTTCTTCGCCGCTTTCGGCATTCAGGGCAATTAAGGTATTGTCAAAAGTCTGAACAAAAACTCTGTTGACCCCGACGGTCGGCGCAATTCTGATGGGAGCTTCGTAATCCTTGCGCCATAGCTCTTTGCCGGTTGTCATATCCAGACAGAATACGCCGCCAAACCCGGTTGTGGCATAAATTTTCTTGTTAAATTCAGCCAGACCCGCGCCTTTCATGGCAACAGAATTGTCATCCTTGTTCAAAGCCTTCAGCCTTTTTTTCCAGATCTTACGGCCGTCATCCAAACGATAGGCGCTGACAATGCCGTCGGCGTCAATGGCAAATACGACTTTGTAGGCAATAATCGGTGACGCAATAAGAAAATCGCGTTTGGAGCTTCCTTCGCCGAAATTGCTGTCCCAAATCTCTTTCAGTTTGCTGTCTGCCTCAAGATGCCCCATCAAATGCATGGCGTTGCCGCCGCTTTGCGACCACTGGTTGTTGGTATAGGGAGCCGGAAGCTTTATTTTAATTTCGCCGGGAGCATAGTCAGGAGCCAGGTCAGCGGTTTCTTTGATGACGTTGATTCTCTCTCCGTCAATTTCAAGCTTGTCTTTACCGAACAGTCCGCATCCTGTAAGCAGCATTGCCAAACCTAAAGTCAGCGCCTGCCTGTACATATTCCTAACCATGAACTTCTCCGTTATTTGCTTTGATCGCTGATAATCGTCACCATGTCTTGTGCTCTGGCTTTCAGGCTGTCCTGAACATTGGCCGAGTTGACAATCTTTTCGTATTCGGCTTTTGCCTGTTCCATGTCTCCTTCGCGGATAGCCAGCATTGCCAGCAGTTCATGAGCAATATTGGCCCAATTGCTGTCTTCTGCCGTCAGCGGTTCCAGCAGGTCGGTTATTTCTTCCCGGCTTGCGTCGCTGTCCAGTTTGTAAGAAGCCAGTTTGATTGTGGCAATGTCGCGCATTTGTTCATTGGCGTCTTCGTCGGAAGAAAGTTGTTCCAATGCAGCCATGGCTTCGGCGTTTTTGCCTTGCTCAAAATAGATGTTTGCGATTTGCAGTTTGGCTACGTCGCCGTAAATACCGCGGTTGGCCTTGGCCAGATTCTGCAGAATGTTAAGACTTTCGTCAAAACGGCCCTGATTTTGCAGCGAAACGGCAACCGCATATGCGTTGGAAAGCTCCTGAGCCCGTTTGGCGCGCCAGGTTTTAAACGTTTCAAAACTGACTGCCGCCGTCAGAATCAAAGCGACGGCGATAATGATGAACAACCCGTATTTGTCCCACAGGCTTTTAAGCTGTTCGTTTTTGACGTCCTGTTCTATTTCTTTCAACAGGGCATCGTTTTTTAAAGTGTCGTTAGCGGCTTTTTTCATAAACTGTCTCCTCGCCTGAAAATCTCCTTTTGCTATATATAATCGATATCTGTTAATATAGCAAAGATATTTTTTTATATTACCAAACTTCTTCCGGTTTTTTTTATTTTATAACCTCGTGAATAAGAAATTTTTTAACCCAGCGCAAATCTTTAATCGGAAGCTTTGCTCCGAAGGTAATTGATTTTTCGTCTGAAATGACAGACACGAAATACCGCCCGCTGGCCGGATTTTCCGTGATGTCGATTGCTTCGATTGCCGTTTTGGGAATTTCGTCGTGCTTGGTGGAAAACAACATATATTTGTGCGTGTTGACGATTTTATCCTTCTTGATAATCAGCTTTTCTTTGCGAAACAAAATAAAAACGGCGGTAATAATAATGAAGGCGCAAATCCCCGTGGTTATAAAGAAAGCCGAAGGTGAAAAGCTTTTTTGCAGCGTTTCGAAATTGGCGCCGGCGGCAATAACCAGGCCTCCGATAGCTAATATAGCAATCCAGGCGATGATATTGTATGCGTCCCATACAATTTTTCTTGCTTTGATAACGATTTTGTCTTTGCGGCGGACATAGGCGATGGTGTCCGGCAGCGCTTCGTAAGAGTCGTAGTTGTCGATGACATAGCCGAGCTCTGCCATTTCTTTCAAGGATTTGTCAAGGTTTTTGACGTCTCGGGCAATCAATCCCTCGTCGGTGTTGACCAGAGCCGGCAGATTAAGCGTCCGGGCATAATGTTCCCAGATTTTCCGGATGTCTTTTTCTGACGTGGAAATGTACAAAGGGATAATCCGGCTCGGATCTTTATGATAAAGCTCAATGATATACTTGTTTTTGTTGATAAAGCCAAACTGGAAAAATTCGATTCTGAAGCGGACGCCCTGATAGTTTTTAAAATTTTCGCGAATGATGACCTTCTCGCCCAACACCGGACGGAAACCGATTGTAACCGTTTTGCCGTCAAAAATGATTTTTTTGTAACGGATGTAAGAGGTTATGCTGGCTGCAATCATTCCCAGACCGATAAGAATAAACACGATGTCAAAAAACGTAGGATTAATCAGCGGCTGGTATTGCAAGGCGTCCGGCATTCCGATCAAGTCGTCAAACGAGCTCTTCGGCTGGCGAAAACCGTTAAAAAATTCATAGGTGCCCAGAAAAAACAATAATGCGCCAAAAATCAGCCCGGGCAGAATAAATCTCCAGTTTGTACGGTCAGACGTTTTGGCCGGCAGTTTATCCAACTTGAGTTCGAGCTTATGACTGAAATAATCCGGCATATTATAATTCATTGTTTTTTCCTTTTACAAGATTTTCAGAACACCATTATGCTAGCTTAATTCTTTTAAATAATCATCAATTTTTTCTAAAATATATTAATTAATTTTAGTTTATTTTAACGTTCTGCGGTTATTGTTGTAATAAAACAAGTTTTATACGAAGGAGCGCTTATGGAAAGTATAAACATTTTTACTCAGGATTCTTATTTTGCTATAACGTTGTTCACTTTGGGACTTCTGCTGTTTTCTACCATTTTTTCCAGCCGTGCCGACAAGATTGCGGCACCTTTGTGGCTGTTGTTCATCGGATTGGCGGTAGAGTTTGTCGCCGGCGGCGTTTCTGCGGAAGTGACCAATGTTTACAACGAGGGCGGCTCCATTACCGCATATGTGTTTGTTGAGCTCTTGTTGCTGCTCATTGCAATGATTTTTATGGCAATGGCTGCGTCACAGCTGCTGATACGCAGCCTGCCCAGCTCTCCGGTAATAGTGATGGTTACCGTTTTGGGCGTGGTTGCCATCGCTTTCTTCCTGTTTATCTCTCCTGACGGCGAAATGGTCAACTCCATGCGTCAGATTTTCCCGTTAGCCGCGTTTGCATACATCGCCTTGAGCTTTTGGGCTCAGACGTTCCAGCGTTTTAACGGCGGTAATCTGATTTCGGCGCTTGCCACGACGATTGTAACCGTATTTTTAAGTATGCGTCTGTCCGGCATTCAGGCCGTCGTTGCCGCGGATATGTGGTTTATTCCTGCTTTGACCTATACGTTGCTCAGCCTTGCGTTCATTATGCTCTACAGCGACAGTATGCAGACCAAGCTGCAAAAAACCGAGCTGGAAGTGGAAAAATACAATAATCGGATTGAAGAAATCATACGTTCTTCTCCGTTCCCGATTATCATTTCCCGTTTGAGCGACGATAAAATAATTCTTGCCAATAATAATGCGGTTAAGCTTTTCGGAATTAATCCCCGGGAGCTCGAACGCTATCGGCTCAAAGATTTCTTTGCCGATTCTGACAACCGTCAGCTTTTGAACGAGCGTCTGGAACAAGAGCGTGAGGTTCAGGATTTTGAAATCTTGGTAAAGACGCCGATTTCAAACACGCCGTTTTGGCTTCTGGCTTCGGCAAACGTCATTGACTACAACTATGACGTGGTTCTTTACTCGGCATATCAGGACATTACGTCCCGCAAAAACCGTGAAACCCTGCTTAAAAACCAGGCCACCAGAGATCCTCTCACTTCTTTATATAATCGTCGTTATTTTGAAGATGAAGTGTCTAAGCTGATTTTGAAGGCGAAAGCCGACAAGACGCCGTACAGCGTTTTGATGATTGACGCCGACTTGTTCAAACGGGTTAACGACACTTACGGCCACAAGGTCGGCGATAAAGTTTTGATTGAGCTGGCTTCTACGTCTGAGCGGGCTCTGCGGGATAAAGACATCGTCGCCCGTTACGGCGGCGAAGAGTTTGTCGTCTTTTTGCCCGGCATCGATTCCAAAGAAGGGCGCGGCGTCGCTGACCGCCTGCGTGAAAGCATTTCCCAGGTGGTGGTTTATTCCGATGACAACAAACCGGTTACCTTTACCGTCAGTATCGGTGTGTCTTCTTCCGAAATTTCCGATAATATCGATACTCTGATAAAGACCGCCGACGAAGCGCTGTACCGTGCAAAGCAAAACGGACGCAACCGGGTTGAGGTTTTCAGTCCGAAGGATTTTGAGGACTTTGTTAAACAAGGGCAGGTCGAACGCAAGGATGAGAGCCAAAATCATCATCCGGTGTTTGACAAGGAAAATGTTGCGGAAATTTCTCTGCTGGACGGCATCGAAACCAGCAAACTGCAAAATGAACAGACTTTTGTTGAAGATGCCCGGGAAAGTCGTTCCGTACTGCCCGGCGTAGACGCCGAAGATTTAAAATAGGGGAAGAGCGATGGTATGCGAGTTGAGCGGCATATGCGGCGGATGTCCGCTGCGTTGTCTTGATACCGCCCGGTATCAGGAGCAAAAGCTCGCAGCCTTTCGCGAAACGTTAAAACATATCCGTCAGGACAATATTGCCGAGGGGAAACCCGTTTTTGTTCCGGACCATACCCGCCGCCGCGCCAGCCTTGCTTTTTCATACAAGAAAGGGCGTTTGAGCTTGGGGTTTAATGCTGCCAAAAGCGCCGAAATCGTAAATCTCTCCGCTTGTCCGCTGCTGACGTCCGGATTAAATGCCGTCCTTCCCGCTATAACGCGGCTTTTGGAAGACATCTGTGCCGTTCCCTGCAACGTCAAAAAAGGCAAAAAAACGTTTAAACAAAACATAAGCTGCGGAGATGTCTGGTTGACCGAAGCGGCAAACGGCATTGACGTGGTTTTAGAGTTTGATGCCGAACCGGAGCTGGAACACCGGATGATTGTCTTTGAACAGGCTCAGGCCATGCCCTCGGTTATCCGCATTTCGCACCGCCGTTCGCCCTCCGCAATTATTGAACCGTTGGTGGAAAAAGCCCGGCCATGTATAAAAATCGGCGGATATGACGTATATATTCCCGCCGGAACTTTTTTGCAGCCGTCTGCCGAAGGAGAACAGGCTCTGACCGGGCTGGTTCAAAAATATATGGGGGATTCTGAGGGCGCCGTTGCCGATTTGTTTTGCGGCGTCGGCACTTTTTCATATGCTTTGTGCGGTCGCGCTGCCAATAAAATATTGGCAGTCGATTCGTCGCGGGAGCTGCTGGCCGGTTTTCAGGAATCCGTAAACCGCAATATGATTCCCAATATTCGGATAATGCCCCGGAATTTATTTAAATATCCGTTGGACTCAAAAGAACTCCAGGGCTTTGACGTCGTTGTGTTTGATCCTCCCCGTGCGGGGGCGGCGGCACAGGCCGGACAGCTTGCCATGATGGAAACGGCGGCCAAACCGTCTAAAGTCATTGCTGTTTCCTGCAATCCGCAGAGCTTTGTCCGTGACGCCGGCATTTTGCTGGAGGGCGGTTATCGTTTGGTTGAAGTTACCTTGGTTGACCAGTTTATTTATTCTAATCACAGTGAACTGGTCGCCCTGTTTACAAAGCTTTAGAGTTTTTGTATATTATGCTCAAAGGAAGACGTATGTTGAGAAAAAGTTTATTTTCGTTGCTTTTGCTGCTGATGACCGCAGCCTGTACCTGGTGGCCTGATTTTTATATCCCCGGCGCTTGTCCGAATGTCGTAATTCCGCGGGATACGGCCTACCTGACTCAGAAAATCAATTATTTTGACGAGTTTCAGATAGAAGTGACGGGATTCGAGGGTTTTTGTATGCCCAACGAAAAGGCCGGCCGCAACTATGGTTATGTTACCCCTTTGTTTAATATCCAGCGCCTGAAAGATACTGACGAAACCGATGTCGATTTCAGTTTTTACATCGAAACCAGACAGGGGCCGCCGGAATATCTGGGCCGCAAAACCTATAGCGCTTACGTCACTCTCGGCGAGCATGAAAAAGAAAAAAGCTTCAAAGGGCCGACGGTCAAGGTTCTGATACCGGAAAATGATTATGAGGACTTTGAGGTGCTTTTGGGAATTGACCTTTCCCGTGAAGAATATCTTTACAATCAACGTACTTTTGACGTCAAATATCGTTACAACATTGATGACGATCCCATGTATATGGAACGTACCCGTTTACCGGAACCGCCGGTGTCTCAGCCGAAAAAAAGCGGTTGCGGCAGTTGCGGTTTATAACATTTTTAAGGAGAACAGCTTATGAGTCTTTGCAAATCTCAGTTACAGTCCATGGCAAACGCCATTCGTTTCCTGTCTGCTGACGCTATTGAAAAATCCAAATCAGGGCATCCCGGTATGCCTTTGGGAATGGCCGACGTCGCTACGGTGCTGTTTTCTAAGTTCATCAAGCTGGATGCTGCCAATCCGCGTTGGTTCGACCGGGACCGCTTCGTTCTTTCAGCCGGGCATGGCTCAATGTTGCTTTACTCGCTGCTTTATTTGACCGGCTACGAGGATATTTGCCTCGACGACCTCAAGAATTTTCGCCAGCTCGGGGCCAAAACCGCCGGCCACCCGGAGTACGGACACCTGGCCGGGATTGATATGACCACCGGTCCTCTGGGACAGGGAATAACCTCCGCCGTAGGTATGGCTTTGGCCGAACGCATCATCGCCGCCAAATACGGCGAAGATGTCTGTTCGCACTACACTTATGTTATTGCCGGCGACGGCTGTCTGATGGAAGGCATTTCCGAAGAGGCAATCTCGACGGCGGCCCATTTGGGGTTGAATAAACTGATTGTCTTCTGGGACAATAACAATATTACCATTGACGGCAGCGTCAGCGCCGCCAACTCTACGGACCAGATTAAGCGTTTTCAGGCCGTGGGTTGGAATACCATTGAAATTGACGGACACAATTATGACCAGATTGAGCAGGCCGTCGCCGCCGCTCAAAAATCGGACAAGCCGACGCTTGTTGCCTGCAAAACCCAAATCGGCTACGGCGCCCCCACTAAATGCGGCACCTCAAAATGTCACGGTTCGCCGCTTGGGGCGGAAGAACTTGCCGCCATGCGCCAAAACCTGAACTGGAATTACGAACCGTTTGAAGTTCCTGCCGATGTTCTTGAAGTCTGGCGAGCTGCCGGTTCGCGTAGTCATGATGCGTTTTTGGCCTGGGAAAAACGGGCTCGCGCCAAAGGCCGGGAGTTTTTGGACGTAATTGCCGACAAACTTCCTGCCGGCTGGGATAAAGAGTTGAACGAACTGAAGCGTCAGGCGGTTAAGGAAAAAACAAAAGTTGCCACCCGTAAGGCTTCTCAAATGTGTCTGGAAGCGATTGTTCCCCATATTCCGGAAATTGTCGGCGGTTCTGCCGATTTGGCCGCGTCTAACCTCACGTTTACCTCTGCGTCAAAGACCGTGACTAAAGACGACTATAACGGCAATAACGTCATGTACGGCATTCGCGAACATGCAATGGCTGCTATCATGAACGGTATGGCGCTGCACGGCGGTATCATTCCTTTCGGCGGAACCTTTTTCGTCTTCTCCGATTATATGCGCCCGGCAATGCGTCTTGCCGCATTGATGGGGATTCGCGTCATTTATGTTCTGACTCACGATTCTATCGGCGTTGGCGAAGACGGACCGACCCATCAGCCGATTGAACATCTGGCTTCCTATCGCTGTATGCCCAATATTTTGACTTTCCGTCCCTGTGACGTGGTAGAAACGGCTGAGGCTTGGCAAATTGCACTGGAAACGGAAGATAAACCCAGTTTGCTGGCGCTGACCAGACAGGGTCTTCCTTTGCTGAGAACATCGGCAGAAGTTAATCTGTCGGCCAAAGGCGGCTATGTTATCGCCGGCGAAGACAAAAAGCGTCAGGCTACGATAATTGCCACCGGTTCGGAAGTTTCTCTGGCCGTTGAGGCAATGAACAAATTGGCGGAAGAAGGCATTAAGGTTGCGGTCGTATCTATGCCCTGCACCGAACTCTTTGATGCCCAGCCGATTGACTATCAGGAACAGGTTTTGGGCAAAGCGCCGCGGATTGCGGTTGAAGCCGCGTCCAAATTCGGTTGGGAAAAATATGTCGGTCTTGAAGGCGATATCATCGGTATGGACGGTTTTGGAGCCTCCGGCCCGGCCGAAGAGCTTTATAAATACTTTGGCATTACGGTGGAAGAAGTCGCAGATGCGGTCAAAAACTGCCTGAAAAAATAAGTCTGAATGAAGAAAAGAGCTTCTTTCCGCCAGAAAGAAGCTCTTTGTCTTTTGAGTTATAAATTAATCAATTAAGCCGTATCCGACAAGCAGCGCTTCCATTTCGGATTGCATTTGAGCGGCTTTCTCAGCTGCTGCGGCTGCAAAGTTTTCGCTGTTGTCTGCATGAATGATTCCGCGTGAGGAGTTCACCAGAATTCCGCAGGCTTTGTTCATGCATTTGCGGGCAACTTCTTCCAAACTTCCGCCCTGTGCCCCCACTCCCGGAATTAACAGGAAGTTGTTGGGGACAATTTCGCGGACACGTTCCAGATAACTGCTTTTTTGAGTGGCGCCGACAACAAACATCATATTGTCAGGCGTTCCCCATGTAACTGAGGTGTTCAGCACGTCTATAAACAGATGATCAGATTCCATAGTTTCCAGCAGCTGAAAGTCATTGGCGCCTGCATTTGAGGTCAAAGCCAGCAAGGCTATGGCCTTTCCGTCATACTCCAAAAACGGTTTGATGCTGTCTGAGCCCATATAAGGAGCCACGGTTACAATATCTGCACCAAGTTTGTCAAACATTGCGCGGGCATACATTTTTGATGTGTTGCCGATGTCGCCTCGTTTGGCGTCCGCAATCACGATAATTTCCGGATAATTGGCCTTGATGTAAGCGATAGTCTCCTGTAAAGCCTGCCAGCCGGAAACGCCGTGGCATTCGTAAAAGGCCAGATTGGGTTTGAATGCAACGGCATATTGTGCGGTGGCATCCACAATCGCTTTGTTGAACTTGAACAGGAAATCTTCTTCTCTGACCAGACTCTCGGGCATTTTGCTCGGATCAGGGTCCAGACCGACGCACAGAAATGACTTCTTTTCGAAAATTTGTTTTGTAAGTTTGTCGAACAAACTGTTTTCAATGAAATAACTCATGATTTTTTGAATTTAAAATGAAACATAATGTTAACTATAAAAATAAATTTGAATGAGGGGACTCTATATAAATTTACAGAAAAAACAAGAGTTTTTTTGACAAAGCGGAATTGCCCGGCAGAAAAGGCTAACGTCCTTTGTTCCATCGGGTCAGCCAGGCTTTTCTTATGTTGGGTTTCTCCGCCGGAGATGTTTTGTTATTGGGCGGATTATAGCTGGGAACGGTCATTGCCTGTTTCGGAGCCTGCCTTTCCAGCTCTTCAATGTCGCGTTTGTTGCGGTTGAAGTACTCTCGCCGTTCATTCCAGCCTTTCAGCCGTTCCAATTTGTTTTGGGCGTAATATGCGTCGATTGTTTTTTTGACTTTCTCGTGAATGTCAAAGTCGGGGATGGCCTCGCGAAAATTGACTTGTTGACCGTTTATCACAAAGCTGTAGCAAATGTCGAGTTTTTGCCGGTAACGCTTGTTGTTGGGACGCTTGTTCATAAAAAATCCCGCTTTCAGCCAGTTTTTTACGATAAGGCTGTGAGCGTTGCTGTAGCGTTCGGGAAAGTTTTTCATCCACCACTCGGTAATGCCTTTGCCCATCAGTAAAATCTCTTCATCGCTTATTTTATAAGGCGAAGGCGCTATTTTTTTACTGGCGACGGCATTGCGGTAGAACTTGAAATTGTCCTCAAACGCATTCAGATTTTTTGTTTGCAGATAGTTGTTGCGTTGGTCGATTAAAACGGTCAGCTGAGCCGATAACTCGTCGTGAATGCAGAGTTTGGCAAATTGCTCTGCCGACACCCCGTATGATTTGACGCCGTGCAAATGATTGTAATAATGCCGGGCTTCGTGCAGCAGACGGAAGACGACGCTTTGGGGTGTGCTGTATTTTTTTTGCTTGTTGACGATTTTGACCTTGGTGGCGGAATCCGCCTCAAGCGTGTCTGCTTTCAGATGGTTGAGCCGGATTTTGTTGTGTTCGCTGACGAACTTTGCCAGCCCGAAACTCTGGTCGACATTGGAGGCGTTGAGCAACAGCGTGTCGATGTCATACGGAACCACCTGGAAATTCTCTTTGCTCAAAAAGCCGCTTTCAAGAATTTCGTGAGGCTGAAATTTCATTTTTATTTCCGCCGGCAGGTCTTGTTTTTGTAAAAATGGAGCCGAGCCGTTGCAGCTGTCTTCCCAAAGCGGGACGGAAGCCAGGGCAAGTCCGCTCATCGCTGCAGAAACAGCCATAATTTTAATCGTTTTTCTGATTTTGGAATTATGCCGCAGTTTTTTGCACGGGGTTTTCACCCGGCGCCGCGCTTCAACAAGCGGGTTCTTAAAAACTTTGGATGCGTTTCTTTCGTCTGTCGGCATTAATATCCCCTGATGGAAGCTGGTTTGAATCCATCATAACACGCCGTCTTGAAAAATAAAACTGTTTTAGGCAGAAAAAAGGCACCTTTTTCGAGGTTTCCCGAAATAAAAGGTGCCGAAATTTAAAGAACTGCTCAGCAGTATGATTTTATAATTACTGCCACAATTGCGATGACAATCAAGCACAGAAAAAAGTGTCTTAACCAGTTTTGATAATCGTTAAGAGCTGCTTTGTGCGCCTTTTCTTTGTCGCTTTCATTATCCCGCAATGCGATGTCGCAAGAGCGTTTGTGTTTTTTTATCTTTTTGAAAACAAACAGATGAAATATTGCGGCAACAAAGGCAAGCAAGGGAAAACCAATCCATGCCTTGACAAACAATACCGCCGCAAGCAAGCCGATCATTCCGCAGTAGCTCATCGAATTGGCTTCTTGGTAATAGGCCATATGGGTTCTGTAACCGATGACTGATTTTTTTACATACAGTCTGTTTGAAAAATACAGCAGCACAATTGCCGCCAGAGCAAAAAACACACTTAAAAGTTCCATAATAATTTAAAAATTTAATTTGTTAATGTTTATAATATCGCAGATAGAATACAACTTTTTATAGAGAGTGCAAGTAAAAAATGCGCTTCTGAGAACTTATAAAAATTGCTTGCAAAAAAAGTGCAAAAGAATATATTTGCTCGTAGTTAATTCATATATCAAGGAGAAAAATATGCCTTTAGTTACTATGCGTCAGATTCTTGACCATGCCGCCGAGAACAACTACGGTGTTCCCGCTTTCAATATTAACGATATGGAACAGATTATCGCCGTTCTGCAAGCTGCCAAGAAAGTAAACGCTCCGGTTATCTTGCAAACTTCTACCGGTGCCCGCAAATTTGCCGGTGATCCGATGATTCGTCATATGGTTGCCGCCGGTATCGAAATGTTCCCCGAACTGCCGATTTGTCTGCATCAGGATCACGGTTCTTCTGTAGACATTTGCCAGTCCGCGATTGTAAACGGCTATTCTTCCGTAATGATGGACGGTTCGCTGGAAGCTGACGGCAAAACGCCTTCTTCTTTCGAATACAACGTTCACGTAACCAAAGAAGTCGTTGCGCGTGCACATGCCGTTGGTGCCTCTGTTGAAGGCGAACTCGGCGTTATCGGTTCTCTTGAAACCGGTAAAGGCGACAAGGAAGACGGTCACGGAGCTGAAGGCGTGATTGATAAAAAACGTCTGGTTACCGACCCTGACGAGGCAGCCCGATTCGTTGCCGAAACCAAATTGGACGCTTTGGCCGTTGCCGTCGGTACGTCTCACGGTGCTTACAAGTTCACCCGCAAGCCGGACGGTGAGATCCTCGCAATCGACGTGATTGAAAAGATTCACAAAAAACTGCCCAACACTCATATGGTTATGCATGGATCTTCTTCTGTTCCTCAAGAGCTGCAAGACCTGATTAACGCATACGGCGGTGCCATTCCCCAAACCTATGGTGTTCCGGTTGAAGAAATTGTCCGCGGCATTAAGTCCGGTGTCCGTAAAGTTAACGTTGATACCGATTGCCGTATGGCCATTACCGGTGCAATTCGCAAATTGTTTGCCGAGAATCCCAAAGAGTTTGATCCTCGCAAATATCTCAAGCCGGCTATTGAAGAAATGCAGAAAGTCTGCGAAGCCCGTTACATTGCTTTCGGTGCTGCCGGACAGGCTGATAAAATCAAGGCCATTCCGATGTCTGTTATGGCTAAACGTTATGCCGACGGCGAAATCTAAGTCTGGTTTTACAAATGGTATGAGAACCCCTGTTTTTCAGGGGTTCTTTTTTTATGGACAATATCGGGGTATTTGTTGGTCGGCAATGTTTTATTGTGTCCGCAAAACAAGCTTCTTCACAAGGGCGGCTTTTTTTGCATAAACCACTGGACAAACAGCAAAAGAATACTTATCTATAAAGTATCCGAAAATAATTATTGTACATTTATTTTTATATTTTAACAAAAAACGTTATGAAAAATTTAGGTATTTTCATTTGTTCATTGCTGATTTCGGCATTTTCTGCTTCTGCTCTTTTTGCAGCCGATACGCTGCCGCCCGGCGACTCCGCAAAAGCACGCTCCCGCTCTGCCGCTGTTTCTTCTAAGCAGCTAAAGTTATTTGTGTTTAAGGAGCTTGCCACGGACACCGTCATCAATATTGTTCTGAACAGCAGCGAAATTCCCCGGTTTTATCGCTCGACGCCGGCCCGTTCTTGTTTTAAGACTTCTGCATTGGATGCAAAATGGAGCTGTCTTGACGCTTTGTATTGGGTGAGGGTTTTTATCCCGGGAGTGTGGTATCAGAACACTTGCCGCGAATGGGTGTTTAGTGCTCTCAATGGCAGTAGGATTGTCGTTTCGGCCAAAAACTAAAACAACAAAAAAAAGCCTGAAGGTCTACTCTTCAGGCTTTCCTTTTATCCGTAAATTGTTTACCGAAACAAACCTTGTTTATTGTTTTATTTGGAGTTAGCGGTTTGTGTGCAATCTACGAAATAAAACTTTATATCTACGAATCACTGTTTGCCGACATTTTGGAATATTTGTATAAATATGTCAATAATTAAAACCGCCTATTTCTAAAATAGGCGGTTTTAATGTATACAATCAGTGTGTTAGCTTTGGAGCTGGGCGCCGTGTTCTACGCCTTGTTTAATGTCTTCTATAAAATCGCCCATTTCCTGTTCATGTTCCAATTCTTCTTTCAAAATCTTGGCTGACACGCGATAAGTGTCGTAGTCTTTGCCAAAGCACATTTCGCAGATGCCCTGATAACGGGCAACGGCACAGCGTTCGGCAACCAGATTTTGTTTCAGCAGATTCATAACATAAGGTTCGTTGGGGGCATCATAACGACATTGGGCGATGCTTTCCCAGTCTTTGGGGTCCAGAACCGGGGTGCCGCCCAGTTGAATAATACGGTCGCTGAGCCATTTGGCGTGTTTAAGCTCTTCGTTGGCGTGTTCCATAAATTCTTCGACAATTGAGGTGCGCATCGGTCCGACCGCGACCTGAGCGCCGACCCAGTACTGATAATAAGCCAGCCATTCTTCGGCAAAGGCCATATTCAAAACTTTAAGCAGCTCTTCATGGTCTACTTTAGAAATCTTCTGAGCCATTTCTCCCATCGTTTTTCTCCATTTAAAAGTTAATAATCTTGTCAGTCTTTCAAGTAGTCATCCCGTTGTGAAAATCAAGGTCGGAACCTGAGATATATTTTTCTGGCTTTTAAAAAAGCCTTGCGTTATGCTGATAGATAACAAACAAGTCAAGGAGAAACGCTATGGTTATGATAGCCCCCAGTATTTTGTCGGCGGATTATGCCGACCTCAAAAATGAAATTATCCGTCTGGACGAAGCCGGAGCCGATATGATTCACCTGGATGTTATGGATGGTAATTTTGTGCCCAACCTGACCTTTGGTCCCGGTGTGGTTAAAGCCATCCGTCCTTATACCAAACTCCCATTTGACGTACATCTGATGGTTTCCAATCCCGCTGTGATGATTCCCTGGTTTGCAAATGCCGGTGCGGATATCATCACGATTCATTCCGAAGCCTGCACGCATTTGGACAGAGCTTTGGCGACAATCCGTTCTTTGGGGCTGAAAGCCGGCGTTTCTCTTAATCCGTCCACCCCGGAAGAAGTTTTGAAATATGTGCTCGACAAGCTTGATTTGGTTTTGATTATGAGCGTTAACCCCGGCTTTGGCGGCCAGAGCTTTATTGATTCCCAGTTGGCGAAAATTGCCCGGGTAAAGGAACTTATCGGCGACAGAGATATTAAAATCGAAATTGACGGCGGCATCAATCCGATGACCGGTTCTGAAGCTGTTGCCGCCGGTGCCGATATTTTGGTGGCCGGAACCGCTGTTTTTGACGGCGGAGACTACCGCAAGAACATCTTGGCCTTAAGATAAAATTAACTAAAGTGCGTTAGTTTTTAAGGACTTAGGATAAGTAAGGAGGACTTGGCTATGAAGCATACGGTCATGGTGATAGAAGATGAAGAAGCCCTGGCGCTGCTGCTCAAATACAATCTGGAGAAAGAAGGCTATGACGTGGTGATAGAATCCCGCGGCAACAAAGCTCTGGGTGAAGTTGAGAAAAATCATCCGTCAGTCATTCTGCTGGATTGGATGTTGCCGGAAATGTCAGGGGTCGACATCTGCAAATTGATTCGCTCCAAACCGGATTTGAAAAGCATTCCGGTAATTATGCTTACCGCCAAGGGTGAAGAAGAAGATAAGGTAAAAGGCCTGACCGCAGGTGCGGACGACTACGTAACCAAGCCGTTTTCTATTCCGGAACTGATGGCGCGGGTAAAAACCCAGCTTCGCCGTGCTCCCGAACCTCATACTGAAAAAGAACTGATTTTTGAAGATATCCGCATGGATTTGGTCGAGAAAAAGGTATTTCGCGGTGACAATTATATTCATCTCGGCCCTACGGAATTTCGACTGCTCAAAATGTTAATGGAAACCCCGGGTAAGGTTTTCTCCCGGGAATATTTGCTGAAAACGGTCTGGGGAGACAATATCTATGTTGAATCCCGCACGGTTGACGTCCACATACGCCGTTTGCGCAAATCGCTAAATGATTTTGGCCCTGATTACATCCGGACGGTGCGCGCTACCGGCTATGCTATTGACATCAATCCGGTTGGCGAAGCCGAAGAATAGTTTTCGGCAACCCGCCGTCAAAAAAGCGGATATGCGTTATCCGTTTATCTTGTTCTAAATTTATAGCATTTTCAGCCCCTTGTAATAATAGCAGGGGGTTTTTTTATTGCTCTTATATAAATTTTCCGTCCACCCAGCATAAATCATCATTTACATTTGTTTTATTTTTTGTTATAATAAAAACCAAACCTGTGGGTTCCGGTATTAATTATTTAACAAAGGACGGTGTGACATGAAGTAT
>OJRD01000167.1_pt1 | contig 56996 bp, 55 predicted proteins | sample 1599051 | NCBI WGS metagenome assembly OJRD01 (sample SAMN03922523, study PRJEB24848) | human gut metagenome | isolation source: stool sample | host: Homo sapiens | place: Germany | collected 2010-02 | reverse complement strand
TTTCTTCTCCGCCGCCTGCAACGATGACCGTTTTCTCGATCTTGACGTTGTGGATAGCGCGGCGGATAAAAGTGGAGAGGGAGAGATTCAGGAGTTTGCAAGTGAGTTCCAGTGACGTTTTTTCCTCCGCTGTCACACGGAACTTGATGACGTGCGTTTTGTTGTTCGGCGTGTCGTGGTGCTTGGAATTGCTAGGGGTCGGTTGAACATTCGTTTTGGTCATTGTACCTCCTGTCTGTTCGATAACTCCTCGGTGAAGTTATGTAAGCACGACACGCCGTTGCTGTTCGCACCGTCAGGTGCGAACCATGAGCAGGGTTTGGGGCAGGCACGCCCCAACAAGATCACTTCGGAAATGCAGTCGCATTGAAGAAGTGAAGTCCCGGTGGAGCACAAGATTTTCAAGAATTGAAAATTTGTGGTCACGGGACGGTTCTTGCCCTCTACCGCTGCGCTCAAAACGCTTCATCAACAAATGTTTCCGAATTGTTAAGACGCAAAAATAAGTAGAGAGTTCCGCTGCTTGTGTATGTTGATCGCCGTTTGCTCCGAACGAAGTTCCTGCCCCTGTTTGTGCAGCGGCGTTGACGAAAAGTCGGTATCACGTCCGATCGGCTCATGAGATTTTCAAGGTGCGTTTCCCGTAAAAGAAAAATACCGCCCATGCAGCATAGCGATGGATTTTGTCGGGTGAAACAGCGGCAAAATGAATCGGGTGTGTTGCGGGGCGGTAAATTCTTTTGCGGACTTTCCCTCACTGAAGTGGTGGGTCTCACGGTGATAACCAACCACTTTCTGTGGCTGTGTTCAAAATGAACACGACCACATCTTGTGGATGGTTTTAGACCAATCCACAAAATCAGTGGGATTTGTGACAGAGAATATCATGGTTCGCAAGGCGCGTCAAGATGGTTTTGAAAAATTTATTGTGGTAAAGCGGTGATAGTAGGACTTATAGGAGGCTGCTTGAGCTGCTTTTTCTATTTACAGCTACAATGATAGCCATTGAGGGATTGTGATTGGTCAGGGCTGAAAAGGGCTTTCATAATTTGCTGCAGCGCATCATGTCCTCGACGCTCCCAGCGTCCTCAAAGGACGATTTGATGGGTGTGTAGGGATAAGCTGTAAAAAGAAGCATGGACGCCCCCGAAAAGGAGAGCGTCCATGCTTCTTGCTGTATCCGAATGGAGGAGATTGCGAAATCAGTGATTGTCCGGGCAGACGATTTCCAGCATCTGATCGAAAACCTCTTCCATCTGCCGCACCAGCGTGAACTGGGTGCGGGCGCGGTCGAGGTTGTGATCCGGGCGAGCAATATGGAAATAATGGTCGCCCTCCAGATAGTCAGTCAGAAAACGGATGCCGCATTCCAGCGTCATGAGCCTTGCACCCCATGCAAGGCTCTTTTTTTCTGCCATGCTCATGGATGCCCCGGCAGTGGAGAGATACCCTTTGACGAACACTTCGTACAGATGCAGGTCAAAATGGACTTTGCTCTGGTCAGGTTCGTCCTCAGCGCAGTCGTTGGCACCGGTGCGGATGGAATCGCCGAAGTCGTAGGCCGAAAGTCCCGGCATCACGGTGTCGAGGTCAATGACACAGATGCCTTTTCCGGTAGCGGCATCGATGAGGACATTGTTGATCTTGGTGTCATTGTGGGTGACGCGCAGAGGAATTTCGCCAGCTGCCAGCTGATCCAGCAGGACATGGCAGTCCTGCTCCCTCGCATGGATAAATTCGATTTCCGATGTGATATTTTTTGCCCGGCCCAGTGCATCGGCGGCGAGGGCTTTTTCAAAATTGGCATAGCGGTTGGGCGTGTCGTTGAAGCGGGCGATGGTTTCGTGGAGGGTGGAGGCCGGATAATCCGCCAGCTGGTTCTGGAACTTGCCCAGCGTCTCGGCCACGGTGCGGAAGTCGGCTTCGCTGCCGACCTGCTGCAAACAGATGGTATCTTCTACAAAGTCGTAGGCACGCCATGCGCCGCCGTCTGCATCCAGATAGTAAATCGACCCCGACAAAGTTGGGATGACATTCAGCGTTTCCCGTGCTGGGTCGCCGCCCTCGGCAAGAATTTTCGCCCGCAGATGCCGGGTCACGCCGCAGACATTCTCCATCAGGCCCACCGGGTTAGTAAAGGTATCTGTGTTGATGCGCTGCAAAATAAAGCGTTTGGAATGATCTTTCCGTCAGACCACAAAGGTGTCGTTGATATGCCCCTCACCATAGTGGTGAGCATCGCAGAGCACAGGCCCGCCAAAATCAAAGGCATTTGCAGCAGACTGGAGCAGAGAAAGGGTAACGGATTTCATCATAAATTCCTCGTTTTCGTTATACTTCATGCCGTTTTGACGGGGCAGGACGTTGTCCCTGCCGCACCTGACGGCGGTATTCATTGGGGGTCAAGCCTTCCGCCTTGCGGAAGCATTGGGAAAAATAGCTGGGAGAGGAAAAGCCCATCAACTCGCTGATCTGCGCCAGACTGTAACCGGTGTTGCCCAGCATATGCTTGCTCTCCTCAATGCGGCGGCGGTTCAGATAGGTGATGGGAGAGATGCCATACTCTTTTTGGAAGGTATGGGCCAGATAGTATTTGTTGATGTGGGCGATTTCGGCAAGGGTATCCAGCGAGATATCTTCGCGGTAGTTGGTGTCCAGATACCGCTTGATCTCCACACACTCCCGGCTGTCGGAGCGGGGCGTTTCCTCTACCTGCAAAGAAAGCGTGGTACACCGCACCAGCCAGATGAGCAGCACTTCCAGCAGATCCTGACAGACCGTTTCGCAGCCGTCCAGACTGCGGTCTGCTTCGGCCAGCAGCATATGGAGCAGCGTCACCATCCGCTCCCGATTTTCCCGGCAGTTGAATATGGCGTAGGAAGAATCTGATTTTCCAAATAAGATCTCGATGCCAGCAACGCCCAGCACAACGTATTCCAGCGGTGAAGCATTCAGGCTCAACTCGGTATGCTCTACCTGCGGATTGACGATAATCATATCATCCGGTTTGACCGGATAAAGCTGACCGCTTAAATAAAACTGACCTTCTCCGCTCAGACAGTAGAACAGCTCTGTGCAGGAATGGGTGTGGGCAGTGCTGTTCCAATCGCCGCCAAATTTGCTTTTGCTGATGTACAGCAGCCGGAAGGATTCCCGTGGAGCGGGAGCATGGCGGATATCAAATCGCTCGGTACTCATAAATGGCTCCTTTTGAGGCAAAGAACAAAAAACATAAAAATAAAAGCAAGATACTAAAAATACAAGCCTAAAAACGATGCGCTTTTTCGTGCGTTTTTCTCATTATAGAGGCAATGAAGAAAAAATGCAAGCCCTGATTTTTGGACGGGTTCAATACTTTTGCCTTCGATAGAGTGCAAAAAATATGTCAAACTGGTTACAAGCGGGGAGAATGTACCAAAACCACAGTACAAATTTTATTGCTTTCGCTGAAAGAAATTTCCGAAAAGCAATATTTCTAAAAAATGAAACAACAAAGACCTTGTTGCAAACCGTGAAAACCTCTATATTGGAAGCAGAAAAAACCACAGCCCCTTCGGACGAAGCCTGTTTGCCCCGGCTGTGTTTTGAACGGAACTTTATGATGGAGGATACACTATGAAACGCATTTCTCGTCGCAATTTTCTGAAAGTGGCTGGCGTGGGTGCCGCTGCACTGGGCCTGGCCGCCTGCGGCGGTTCTTCCAGCTCTACCGCATCCAGCGCGGCATCTTCTTCTGCTGCTTCTGCCGCAGCAGAGAACGTGACCATCAAGGTCGCTGCCATCGAGACCGGCTATGGCGCTGAGATGTGGAAGAAGGTCACCGAGGCCTTTACCGCACAGACCGGCATCAAGGTGGACCTGACCACCGACAAGAAGCTGGAGGACGTCATCGGCCCCTCCATGCAGGGCGGCGACTACCCCGACGTGGTCCATCTGGCCACCGGCCGTGAAGCTGCCCTGACCGAGCAGTTCATCAAGGGCAACCTGATCGCCGACATCACCGATGTGCTGAGCATGACCGTGCCCGGCGAGAGCAAGAAGGTGAGCGAGAAGATCGCCGGCGGCTTTACCGACACCTCCCTGACCAACCCCTACGGCGACGGCAAAACCTATCTGGCTCCCATGTTCTACAGCCCCTGCGGCCTGTTCTACAACGCCGGTTTCCTGAAGGAAAAGGGCTGGGACGTGCCCAAGACCTGGGACGAGATGTGGGCACTGGGCGACAAGGCTGCCGCTGAGGGCACCTACCTGTTCACCTACCCCACCACCGGCTACTTCGACGCCTTCTTCTATGCGCTGATGTACGCCGCAGGCGGCCCCGACTTCTTCAACAAGGCTACCCACTACGAAGAAGGCATCTGGGACACCCCCGAGGCAAAGACCTGCTTTGATATCGTGGCAAAGCTGGCTTCCTACACCAACCCCATCACCCCCGCACAGGCCAACGATCAGGACTTTACCCAGAACCAGCAGCTGGTGCTGGACAACAAGGCCCTGTTTATGCCCAACGGCACCTGGATCGTGGGCGAGATGGCCGAGGCTCCCCGTGCAGACGGCTTTGAGTGGGGCATGACCGCTCTGCCCGCTGTCAAGGCCGGCGGCGACAGCTACAGCTACACCTGGTTCGAGCAGGCATGGATCCCGGCGGGTGCTGAGCATCTGGATGCAGCCAAGCAGTTCGTGGCGTACCTGTATAGTGACGAAGCCTGCAAGCTGTTCGCCGAGAGCGGTGCGATCCAGCCTGTGCTGGGCATTGCCGATGATCTGGACGGCGACAACAAGATGTTCTACTCCATCTATGATAACGGCGCAAAGGCAGCTATGGGCAACTTTGCAGCCTTCAGCGCCATCCCCGGCGTGGAAGTCCGCACCGTGTTCTTCGATCCCGTCAACTCGCTGGTCTCCGGCAGCATGACCGAGCAGCAGTGGATCGACGGCATCAAGTCCGCCAGCGACCAGATGCGCGCCAACATCATCGAGTAATTAAGCCCTGCCCAGCGGGGGCGGTTTTTACCGCCTCCGCTTTTTTGGGCTGTACAGTACCATCAAGAAAGGAGCGCTCAATCCCCTATGAGAACGGATAAAAGCCGCAAACGGTTCGTATTCCTCTGTGTGGCACCGGCTACCATCCTGTTTTTTCTCTTTATGATCCTGCCCACCCTCAACGTGTTCCGCATGAGTTTGTATGAGCGGGGTGCCTATTCTCCCAACGAGACCTTTGTGGGGCTCAAAAACTTCCAGCATCTGCTGAAAGATACCCAGTTCATCCGCTCGATGCAGAATATGATCCTGCTCGTGGTGGTGGTCACCATCGTCACCTTTGCGTTTGCACTGGTGTTTGCCGCCATCCTGACCCGCGAAAAGATCAAAGGCCAGAACTTTTTCCGCATCATCTTCTACATCCCCAACATCCTGTCGGTGGTCGTCATCTCTGGCATCTTCTCTGCCATCTATAAGCCGGAAAACGGCATGCTGAACAGCATCATCGGCCTGTTCCACAACATGAGCGACCCCATCCTGTGGAAGGGCGAAAAACTGGTCATCCCCTCCATCATCATTGCCATGGTGTGGCAGGCCATCGGCTACTACATGGTCATGTACATGGCCTCCATGTCTGCCGTGCCCATCAGCCTGTACGAGAGCGCCAATCTGGACGGTGCCGGACGGCTGACCCAGTTCTTCCAGATCACCATCCCTCTCATCTGGACGAATATCCGCACCACCCTCACCTTTTTTATCATCTCCACCATCAACATGGCCTTCCTCTTCGTCAAGGCCATGACCAGCGGCGGGCCCAACGGCGCATCGGATGTGGCACTGAGCTATATGTACAGCCAGAAAGACGCTGGCCTGTATGGTTACAGTATGGCTATCGGCGTGGTAATCTTCCTGTTCTCGTTTGCCCTGTCCGCCTGTGTCAACAAGGTCACCAACCGCGATACGCTGGAATTTTAAGGAGGGAAGAAGATGCAGAATACCACCGAAAAATCTTCCCGCTCTGCGGAAGGTCTGTACAAGTTTTTCATCTATTTTGTGCTGGTTCTGCTGGCCGTTACCATCATCGTGCCGGTGGCATGGGTGTTCATGGCCTCCATCAAGCAGAATGCAGAGTTCTACGGCAACCCCTGGGTACTGCCCGCCGGGTTCTACTGGCAGAACTTCGTCAACGCATGGAACGGCGCGAAAATGGGCGAATATATGCTCAACTCGGTCATCGTCACCGCGCTGGCGCTGGCACTGCTGCTGGTCGTTGCCCTGCCCGCCGCCTACTGCCTGTCCCGCTTCCACTTCAAGACGCGCCGACTGCTGAACACCCTGTTCATGGCGGGCCTGTTCATCAACGTGAACTACATCGTGGTGCCCATCTTTCTGATGCTGCGGGACGGCGATGTGTGGCTGAAAAGCCACTTCGGCAGCGGCTTTCTGCTGAACAATCTGGTGGTGCTGGCGGTGGTGTACGCCGCCACCGCGCTGCCCTTTACCATCTACCTGCTGTCGGGCTACTTTGCCACCCTGCCCCACGATTTTGAGGAGGCCGCCTACATCGACGGTGCAAGCTACTTTTCCACCATGACCCGCATCATCTTCCCCATGGCAAAGCCCTCCATCATCACCATTATCCTGTTCAACTTCCTGTCCTTCTGGAACGAGTATATCATCTCCATGACCCTGATGAGTTCCACCAAGGCACCCCGCACCCTGCCGGTAGGTCTTTTGAACCTGATGCAGGCCCAGCAGAGCGCCGCCCAGTACGGTACGATGTACGCAGGCCTTGTGCTGGTGATGCTGCCCACCCTGATTTTGTACATCTGCGTGCAGCGGCAGCTGACGCAGGGCATGACCGTGGGCGGCCTGAAAGGTTAAGGTGACAGACGATGAAAGCATATTGGAAAAACCATCCCGCCCTGCGCATGATCCTGATGCTGGTGCTGTTCGTACTGGCACTGGTGCTGGTGGTGTCCGGCTGGAAAATGACCGGGCAGCTGGCAGGGCTTGGCATCATGCTGGTGGGCGTAGCGCTGCTGCTGGCTGTGCTGGCGCTGTATAACGCCGCCTACGATTGACCCCCTACGATTCAAAAAGAGGCAAAAGGAGAGTTTCCCATGGATGAAATAAGAAAGACCGGGCGCGTGACCATTCCCACAGACCTGGACGTTGTGCCCGAAACGCTGGAGATCTTAAAAAAGTGGGGTGCTGATGCCATCCGCGACTGCGACGGAACCGACTTCCCGCAGCAGCTCAAGGATGCGGACGCCAAGATCTACTCCACCTACTATACCACCCGCAAGGACAACGCATGGGCAAAGGCAAACCCGGACGAGGTACAGCAGTGCTACATCATGACCGGCTTCTACACCGCCCCCGGCGACACCGTGACCATCCCGCTGATGAAGGGCATCAGCCCGGAGCTGATGCAGGTGAACACCAACGACGACATCACCCGCTGGTGGGAGGTCATGGATCGAACCACCGGTCAGCCCGTGCCGCCGGAGCAGTGGAGCTACGCCGACGGCAGTGTGACCGTACAGGCCGTACCGTTCCATGAGTATACCGTCAGTTTTCTGGCTTACCTCATCTGGGACCCGGTGCATATGTACAACGCTACCACCAACGGCTGGACGAATTTTGAGCACCAGATCACCTTTGACGTGCGTCAGCCCAAGACCCACAAGTATTCCATGGAGCGCCTGCGCAAGTTCATTGCAGAGCACCCCTATGTTAACGTCATCCGCTACACCACCTTCTTCCACCAGTTCACCCTGATCTTCGACGAGCTGAAGCGGGAGAAGTTCGTGGACTGGTATGGCTACTCTGCTTCGGTCAGCCCCTACATCCTGAATCAGTTCGAGCAGGAGGTGGGCTACAAGTTCCGCCCGGAGTACATCATCGATCAGGGCTACTATAACAACCAGTACCGGGTGCCCAGCAAGGAATTCCGGGATTTTCAGGCCTTCCAGCGCCGCGAGGTGGCAAAGCTTGCCAAGGAGATGGTGGACATCACCCACGCGTGCGGGTGCGAAGCCATGATGTTCCTCGGCGATCACTGGATCGGCACCGAACCTTTCATGCCGGAGTTCAAGACCATCGGACTGGATGCCGTAGTGGGCAGCGTGGGCAACGGCTCCACCCTGCGCCTGATCTCTGACATTGAGGGCGTGAAGTACACCGAGGGCCGTTTCCTGCCATACTTCTTCCCCGACACCTTCCACGAGGGCGGCGACCCGGTGCGGGAAGCCAAGGAGAACTGGGTTACAGCCCGCCGCGCTATCCTGCGCAAGCCCATCGACCGCATCGGCTATGGCGGCTATCTGAAACTGGCCTTGCAGTTCCCGGAGTTCGTGGACTACGTGGAGAGCGTCTGCAACGAGTTCCGCGAACTGTACGAGAACATCAAGGACACCACACCCTACTGTGTCAAGCGAGTGGCCGTGCTGAACTGTTGGGGTAAAATGCGGGCCTGGGGCTGTCACATGGTGCATCACGCCCTCTATTACAAGCAGAACTATAGCTATGCCGGTGTCATTGAGATGCTGTCCGGTGCGCCCTTTGATGTGAAGTTTATCAGCTTTGAGGATATCAAGAACGACCCGCATCTGCTGGATTCGTTGGATGTCATTATCAATGTCGGCGATGCCGACACCGCACACACCGGCGGCATCTGGTGGGAAGACCCGGAAATCTCCTCCGCTATCCGCAAGTTCGTCTGGAACGGCGGCGGCTTTATCGGCGTGGGTGAGCCTTCCGGTCACCCGTATCAGGGCCACATTCTCCAGCTTGCCAGCGTGCTGGGCGTGGAGGAAGAAAACGGCTTCACCCTCAACTACGACAAATACAACTGGGAGGAGCACCCCGACCACTTTATCCTGCAGGACGCCGACCAGCCCGTGGACTTTGGCGAGGGTAAAAAGAATATCTACGCCCTCGAGGGCACCGAGGTGCTGGTGCAGCGAAACAAAGAAGTGCAGATGGCCGCACACGACTTCGGAAAGGGTCGTGCCGTGTACATCAGCGGCGTGCCGTACAGCTTTGCCAACAGCCGCACCCTTTACCGCGCTATCCTGTGGAGTGCCCACAGCGAGGAGGAACTGCATACATGGTTCAGCTCCAATTATAATGTAGAAGTTCACGCCTACGTCAAGAACGGCAAGTATTGTGTGGTGAACAACACGTACGAGCCGCAGGACACCACCGTTTACACCACAGACGGCAGCAGCTTTGCTCTGCATCTGGATGCCAACGAGATCAAGTGGTATGAGATCTAAGTTCTCCTTTTCATAAACGAACACAACGGGCAGCTCTGTTACCAGAGCTGCCCGTTGTGTTTGCTGTATCTGCCGATAACTCAACCTGTGTCAATCGAACGCTGCAATGGAGATGGCTGGAAACGCAGAAATTCAGTAATGCAAGCGTAATAGACCTGCAGAAAAAAGAAACTGCCCGTGCGAGTATGCGTAAGATGGTGAAACACTTACTGAAAAAATTTAAGTATCCACCGGTGGCATATGATACGGCAATCAGCACGGTCATTAGCCAGTGTGAGATGTGAACTGACAACATGGTAGTATGAATTGTATGAAATGTCGTTGATTTGTGCTTGACAATCGGATTCCTTTTCTGTAAAATGATTTTAGAAAATACTATTATTGAAAATACGAAAGGCTGTTTTATGGGCAAGATGATCTTAGATGACCTCCGCAAGCGTCTGGAACGTCTGGACGAAGACGCAGATCTGATGATCGACAATAACGACCGCTATCAGATGGTGATCGTAGGCGGCAGTGCGTTTATTTTGCTGGGCAAGCTGACCCGCGCTACTCATGACATTGATGCCTTGAGTGTTCCGAAAGAACTGTATAGCTTGCTCGGCAAGTACGACATCAACACCGATGTGGAAGCTTACATCGACAATTTCCCGTATAACTTCCAAGACCGGCTCCAGCCGCTGCCCTTTGGTGGAACAAAGGTACAGTTCTACACACCCAGTCTGGAGGATTTGGTGATTGCAAAGCTCTGCTCGTTCCGGGATACTGACAAGGCAGACGTAGAGAGCGAAGCTGTGCGGAACTCTTTGGATTGGGACTTGCTGGAACACCTTGCAACGGATGAAGATGAACTGAAAGCCAGCATCTTGAACGATTGGCGGTATCGGGATTTTTATATCCGTTATCAGGAGTATGTGGAGAGGTGGAGACCATGCGAAAGCTGACATTTGAGGGCTTCTTGAAGCAGTATGTGGCAGAACTTTCCGGGGTGCAGACGGCAAGCGTCCATAAACTTGCAGCTTGTCTAAATGAAAATCCCCGCTTGAAAGAACCGCTGTTTCTCTATGCTTTGGCCTATGATAAAGTGGATTTATTGCTCCACTATACTGCAAACAGCACGGTCGTTGCGGAATATGAGCGGCTTTCTAATCGCTACTTGCTGGCGAAAATGCTGCTGCTCTTGGAAAAACAATCTCCTGAACTGCCGGAGGGCTATTTGAAGGTTTGGCGCAGCTATTGCTCGGTGCGGGATGCCGTCCTTGCAGACAATGACACAAAAGAGCTGATCCATCGCCGGGTATTGGAACTTCAGAAGAAAAAGAAATTGACGAATTATCGTCTCTATACGGACTTAAAGTTGAATCCGGGCAACGTGAACGCATGGCTCAAACACAACGATTCCAGCAAAATGAGCCTTGACTGTGCACGGCAGATTTACAAGTACGCAAAAAGCTACCCGTCTGTTCGATAAGAAAAAGGAAGTGAGTCTATGACCGCTATTCATCGGATAACCAGCGCGAAGAATCCATCGAAGGACAGATTCAGGAATGCACGGCTTATGCGGAAAAGAACGGCATCACGGTCATCAAGCACTACATTGACCGTGCCCTCTCTGCCAAGACGGACAATCGCCCGGAGTTCCAGCAGATGATCAAAGACAGCGGCAAGAAGCTGTTTGATGTTGTTCTCGTCTGGAAATTTGACCGATTTGCCCGGAATCGTTTTGATAGCGCAAACTACAAGATGATCCTGAAAAAGAACGGCGTCCATTTGATCTCCGTCATGGAACCCATTGCCGAGGGCTCACAGGGCATTCTGGTAGAAACGCTGCTGGAGGGTATGGCAGAATACTATTCCGCAGAGTTGTCCGAAAAGGTGATCCGTGGTCAAACTGAGAACGCTCTGAAAGGGAAGTGTACCGGCGGTACGGGAACCATCGGCTATAAAATCGACGAGGAAAAGTTTTATCATCTTGACCCATTGACTGCTCCGCTGGTGCTGGAAGCCTTTCAGCGGTATGACAACGGCGATAAGATGGTGGAGATCGTAAACTTCCTCAACGACAAGGGTGTCCGCAATATGCTGGGCGGCAAAATGACCCACAGCAGCGTAAATACCATGCTGAAGAACCGCCGGTACATTGGCGAACTGTCTTTCCGGGATATCGTTGTACCGGATGCAATTCCGGTTATTGTTCCGAAAGACCTGTTTGACCGGGTGCAGAAGCGTCTGGATAAGAACAAGCGTGCCCCTGCCTGTGGCAAGGCAGACGAGGAATATCTGCATCCGGGCAGGGGAGAAATGCTCGTCCGGACAGTTTCTTCTTTACAATGTAGTTCAATGTGGTATACTGAACGCAACAACTCAGAATTTATATATAAAGGAGAATATTGATGAAACTGTTTTTATGTTCGCACTTTTCAAGTGTAGGAAGTCTGATAAAGGAAGAAATTGAAAATAAAAAAGTCGCATTTATTCCAACAGCTTCGCTGCGTGAAGGCTACACCGGTTATGTCGGTTCGGCTCGAAAATTATTCAAAAAGTTGGGAGCAATCGTAACTGAAATTGATATTTCAACGGAGGCTTATTCAACGATACAGTCTGTTTTTGAAGATGCGGATGTGATATATTTTACCGGCGGAAATTCTTTTTTCCTTATAGACCAGCTCCGTAAAACGGGAACGGATGAGCTGTTGAAGAAAGAATTGGCAAAGGGAAAACTGATGATTGGTGAATCGGCAGGTGCGATTATATGCGCTCCAAGCATCCAATATATCGAGCAAATGGATGAAAAGCCGGAGGACTACTCACAAGAAGATGATGCAGGGCTTGATTTGATTGATTTCTATGTTCTTCCGCATTATCTTACAGCACCATTTAAGAAAGTTACCGAGAAAATAATGACTGAGTTTTCGGATTTGAATCTATGCCCAATTAACAACCGTCAGGGAATTGTAATTGATGGTGAAGGTTCAAAGGTTATTTGCAAAGACTAATTTGAAAATTCCAGTTTGCGCACTTCTTCCTGACAAGGGGCAGACCACAAAAATTACATAAAGGAGACACTCCACAATGGAATACAAACGCTTTGGCAGTAAGATCATTGTCCGCATCGACAAGGGCGAGGAGATCCTTGAAAAAGTAAAGGAGCTTGCGCTGAAGGAAAACATCCGCCTCGCCGCCGTTCAGGCGCTGGGTGCCACCAACAGCTTTACGGTGGGCGTGTACAATGTGGCGGAAAAGAAATACTACGCCAACACCTTCAGCGGCAGCTTTGAGATCGTTTCTCTGACCGGCACCATCAACACCATGAACGGTGAATTTTACACCCACCTGCATATGAGCGCCGGGAACGACAAGGGCGAGGTGTTCGGCGGACATCTGAACCGGGCAGTGGTCAGCGCCACCTGCGAGATGGTGGTCGATGTTCTGGACGGAACGGTAGACCGTGCGTATGACCCTGTTACCGGGCTGAACCTGTTCCAATTCCAGTCTGATAAAGAGAATGTTTGAGGAGAAGCTGCCGGTGGATGCCGACATAGGAACCACCGCGGAAAACGGGCAGCTTTGAAAAAGCTTTGAGGGAAAGTGAAATGAAGATTCGGAAAGCAGAGGAAAAAGATATTCCAAGACTCCTTGCCCTGCTGGGGCAGGTATTGCAGATCCATGCAGAGATCCGCCCGGATATTTTTATTCCCGACACCACCAAATACACCGTCTGTGAACTGGCAGAGCTTCTGAAGCAGGAGGATAAACCCATCTACGTTGCCGTAGACGAGGATGATGTGTGCAGAGGCTATGCCTTCTGTCAGATGCAGGAGCAGCCTTTTTCCACCAATATGGTGCCCTTCAAGTCGTTGTTTATTGATGACCTTTGCGTTGACCGGCAGGCACGGGGGCAGCATATCGGTGAAAGTCTGTTTGAATATGTGAAGCAGCAGGCAAAAGAACTGGGCTGCTATGAAGTGACCCTGAACGTCTGGGCAGGAAATACCCCGGCAGAGCACTTCTACGAAAAGATGGGTATGAAAACAAAGGAACGGCAGATGGAGTACATCCTGTGAATCGGGTGAGAGCGATGACGCTCTGACCGGGCACTATTTTTAAAAACCGCGATGTGAAAAAGGAGAAACCGCATGACATACACAAAACAGACCCTTCAGCAGGATCTTGCTGCCATGGGGCTGACTGGCACTGAAACCATTCTCATCCACTCCGCCATGAAGTCCATTGGTGCTGTCGAGGGCGGTGCAGACACGGTTCTGGACGCGCTGATGGAGTTCTTTGCGGAAGGTCTGCTGTTGCTGCCCACCCACACATGGCAGTCCATCGATCAGGACCACCCGGTGTTCGATGTCCGCCGCAGTCCCTGCTGCGTGGGCATCCTGCCGGAACTGTTCCGGCAGCGGCCCGGGGTAGTGCGTTCTCTTCATCCTACGCACAGCATCGCGGCCTGCGGCAGGGGCGCAGCAGAATATCTGGCAGGGGAACTGGAAAACAACACCCCCTGCACCCCCGGTGGCTGCTACGACCGTCTACGGGCGGTCGGCGGAAAGATCCTGCTGCTGGGCGTCAGCCATGCCCGGAACACCTTCCTTCACAGCGTGGAGGAGGTGCTGAACGTCCCCAACCGGCTTACCGACAAGCCCTTGCAGCTCACTGTGGTGGATGAAGCCGGGGCAGAGCACACCGTTTATATGCGCCGCCACTACAATGCGCAGCAGCCCCACATCTCGGAGGATTTCGTCAAGCTGGAGCAGGCGTATCTGGACTGTGGTGCAGCGAAAAACACAAAATTTGGCGACGCGGCGTGCATCTTGTGCGACGCGAACGAGCTTTTTCGAGTGACGCGGCACGTCCTTGCCCCTGACCCGGAGACGTTTGTTACCGAGCCGGTGATCCCGGCGCAGCGCTGGAAGGAGCTGTGCACGGAAACACGATAAGAGACAGTATCCCGACAAAAGAAAGAGGAAAACAGAATGCAGACATACAGCCGCAGACCCTCTGCTGTCAGCCGCTTTGAGCTTAGCGCAGCAGCACTTCATATCATTGCCATGGCACTGATGCTGATGGATCACCTCTGGGCGACCCTTCTGCCGGCGCAGGACTGGCTGACCTGTGCCGGGCGGCTGGCGTTTCCCATCTTTGCGTTTATGGCGGTAGAAGGCTACTTTTACACCCGAAACCTGAAGCGTTATGCCCTGCGGCTGCTGCTGTTTGCACTGCTTTCGGAAGTGCCCTTTGACCTGATGTATGGCGGGACATGGTTCTACCCGGTGCACCAGAACGTGATCTGGACGCTGCTGCTGGGGCTTTTGGGTGTGCATCTGATGGAAACGGTGCGCAAAAAGCAAAAGCTCTGGGTCTCACTGCCGGTGTGTGCCGTAGTAGTGGCAGCAGGAGCGCTGCTGGGAACGCTGGGTATGACGGATTACTACGGCGCTGGCGTGCTGACTGTGTTCGCCTTCTACCTCTTCCGGGGCCGGAAATGGTGGTGCCTGCTGGGACAGGCGTTGACCCTGTACTGGATCAATGTGGAGCTTCTGGGCGGGTTGATGTACCCCATCCGGCTGTTCGGCATGGAGTTTGAGCTTTGCCAGCAGGGGTTTGCGCTGCTGGCGCTGGTGCCCATCTGGCTGTATCGCGGGCGGCAGGGCTGCCACAGCAAACCATTCCAGTATGCCTGCTATGCCTTTTACCCTGTGCACATGCTGGTGCTTGTGCTGGCGCTGAATTTCGTGAACCGATAGACATCGTCAGAAGCCCATGAACGTCTCCATGATCACAGTGGAAGCCGCCACCCTTCATCAAAGTGCAACAAATATTTGACATTTCTGCACGGCTGCGGTATGCTATGCAGTGGCAATAAAAAGAGAATCATCAGAATGCTGGAGGGGCCTTATGCTGAGAGGGTTCACACCCGACTCCCTGCACCTGATCCGGATAATACCGGCGTAGGAAATGCATTTCTGCTGCTTGATACAGTGGGCCGTTGGACTCGCTGGCAAGGGGGATGCTTTCCGGACGAAAAGCATCCCTTTTATTTTGCACAAACAAAAAAGAAGGAAAGACTATGAAAACTGAAAACTGCTGTACCGGCTGCAACCGTCCGGACCTGCCCTGGGCAGGCCGTGGCACGGAACTGCCCATTGCAGGCTGCCGCTTTACCCTGTACCCGATGTCGGATAAATACATCGAGATCATTCTGGGTGCGCTGGAAAAGACGGACACCTCCGCCGTGTGGAGCGAGACGGATGCCCTTTCGACGGTCTACCGCGGCAAGCTGCCCTATGTGGCAGACGCTGTACAGGCCCTGTTCCTGAACGCTTACCGCCCCGGCGTCCACATGGCGCTGGAAGGACAGTTCTCCAAGGGCTGCCCGGGGGACGTGTCCGGGGATACGGTGCTGAATCGTGAGGGCGAAGCCCCCAATGCAGAGCTGGTGAAGGACATCCACTTCCCGGTCCACTGCAAGCTGGCTCTGTATCCGCTGGGCGATGCCCAGTATATCGACGAGATCGCCAAGGTGTGGTATATGGCACAGGAGGAGGGCCTGAACCCCAAGACCATTCACTACGCTACCCGCATTGACGGCGACGTGCAGGATGTGTTCACCTACCTGACCCATGTGTGTGAGCTGATGGAGAATGCCCCGGCAGTCCACCACTATGTCCTGCACTTTACCATGAACTGCAACAGCCCGACGGAGGAAAACTAAAATGAATACGAAGAATTGGAAACTGAAAGATGTTCTGTTGATCGCCATCAGCGCCGTGTTGTTTGGCGTGGTCTACCTTGGCTGCACCTACATCGGCGGCGTCCTGTACGGGATGCTGACCCCGTTCGGCATGGCCTCTCTGGGCTATGAGCCGTTCTACGGCATCTACTTCATGGCAGGCGCATTCGGCATCTATGTCATGCGCAAGCCCGGCACCGGCCTCATCGCTGAGCTGCTGGCGGCTGTGCTGGAATGCCTGTACGGCAACTATTTCGGACCCATCATCATCCTGTCCGGTCTGGTGCAGGGCCTTGGTTTTGAGCTTATCATTGCGCTGAAACGCTACAAAAAGTTTGACCGGATGACCATGATCCAAGGCGCAGTCATCTGCTCTGTCCTCACCCTGATCTACAACCTGTTCATCAGCGGCTACAGCAAGATCGCGGTTCCCGTGCTGGCCATCATGCTGGTGGTGCGGATCATCAGCGCCATCGTCTTTGATGGCTTCATCACCCCGATGCTGGCCGATGGCCTCGTCAAGGCAGGCGTCCTAAAGGGCTATGCTGTGGCACAGGGGCAGGACATGGATCTGGAGGACTAAGGAATGTCGGCTGATCTCGCGCTGGAGCTGGAAGATGTCGTGTTCCGCTATCAGGAAAAAGGCAGGCGCAACATTCTGGATCATACCAGCCTGACCATTCCGGCTGGGACGCTTACAGTCCTGATGGGCGGCAGCGGCTGCGGAAAAAGCACGCTGGCTGCGGTGGCCGCAGGACTCTACCCTGAGAACGGCGGCTTTTTGGAAAGCGGCATCATCCGGCTGTACGGGCAGGATCTAAAGACGCTGGACCCCCAGAAGCGCGCCGCCTACCTGACGGTGCTGTTCCAGAATCCCGACTTGCAGTTCTGCATGAATACCCTGCGGGAGGAGATGCGCTTCTGTCTGGAAAACATCTGTATCCCTGCCGGGAAGATGGATGAACGAATCGAACAGGCCGCCGCAGAGCTTGGCATCGCGCCGCTGCTGGATCAGCCCCTTTCGACCCTGTCCGGCGGCGAAAAACAGAAAGCGGCTCTCTCCTGCCTCTATGTCATGGAGAGCCGCTGCATCCTGCTGGACGAAAGCTTTGCAAATCTGGACCACGAGGCGGTGATCCAGCTGCTGGAGATGCTGCTCAGGATGAAAGCCTCCGGCCGGACCATTCTGGCCATCGACCATAGGGCAGACCTCTGGCTGGAGGCTGCGGATGAGATCATCCTGCTGGAAGAGGGCGGCAGAGTGGCCGCCCGGAGCATCAACCGCAAAAACCTGCCGGAGCACCGCGCGGATTTTGAGCGGCTTGGCCTGTTTTACCCGGGTCCCCGGTCGGAACGGACTGTGGCCCGCCCGGCAGAGGGCAAACCGCTGCTGCAGTTCCGGGGAGTCAGCATCCGCAAGGGGCTGCCCATCCGGCGCAAGTGGGGCCGACCGGTGTACGATGCTCCCTTTTTGGTGCAGAATACGGATGCGGATTTCCCGGCGGGCTGTATGACCGCTGTTCTTGGCCCCAGCGGCACCGGAAAAACCACCACGTTTCTCTCGGTGCTCAGGCAGCACCCCTACACGGGACAGATCTTGTTTCAGGGGCGGGACATTGAAAAAATGAAGCTCAAAGAGCTGTATCGCCATATTGGCATCGTTTTCCAGAACCCTGCGAACCAATTCGTCACCCAGAATGTGGAGGACGAGGTCTGTGTGGGGCTGCGACTCTGGGAGCCGGGCCTCTCTGACGAAGCCTGCCGCCAGCGTGCCGAGGAACTGCTGGACCGCTACGGCCTGAAACGGCAGCGGCGCTATTCGCCCTATATGCTCAGTCAGGGCCAGCAGCGGCGGCTGGCTGCCCTCTCGGTGTTGGCAGGCGGACAGGAGCTGCTCTTACTGGATGAACCTACCTATGGTCAGGATTCCCGCTCGGTGAACGCGATCATGGAGCATCTGCGGGAGAAAGTGGAGCAGGAGGGACTGACGGTGATCTTCATCACCCACGATACCGAGCTGGCTGCGGCTTGGGCCGATAAAATCTACCGGCTGGAAGACACCATGCTGGTGGAAAAAACCGCCGGGGAGGTGCTGTAAATGCTGGAACGCTGGAATCCTACCGTAAAAGCATTTACGGTGCTGGTCTGTGTCATTCTGCTCTCATTCGAGTATCTGGTCAGCCTGAACCTGCTGGTACTGGCCGTCTGCCTGCTGCTGTTGGTGTTCTGCTCCCGGGTAAGCCTGAAAAAGATCGGTGTCATCCTGCTTCCTGCCTGCGTCGCGGCATTTGGCTTGTTTGTAATGGGTCTTTACTATGCCCAGGGCGGCAGCACGCAGGCCGTAGATATGAGCAGTCTGTCGGCCATGCCTTACAGCGTGCGTGCGGCAATGTCCCAGAACCTGTATACGGCATTGCAGCTGGCGACCCGTCTGCTGGCCTATGCGGGGCTGGGCATCCTGTTCGCGCTTTCCACCGAGGGCGATTTCTTTATTGCGAGCCTGCTCCACCAGTGCCACCTCCCGCCTAAGTTTGCCTATGGCATCTTGGCGGCGTTCCACCTGATGCCGGGAATGGCACGGGAGTATGCGCAGGTGCGCACAGCTTTTGCGGTGCGTGGTCTGAAAATGGGGCCGCTCTCCATGAAGCCGGTCTTCACGATGCTGGTCAACAGCGTCCGATGGTCGGAGTCCATCGCCATGGCCATGGAGTCCAAGGGCTTCTGCGGGGAGGCACCGCGTACCTATTATACAGTGCCCCGGGTGCACTGGTATGACTTGGCCGCTGCTGCGCTTATGGTGGGCGGCGTGGTGCTTGGAATGCTGTTTCTAAAGCTCTGAGGTGGGCTTTCACTACCCGACTTTTTAAGTAAGAACAGGACAAATCAAAACCCTCCTGACCATGATGGCCAGGAGGGGTATTTTTGTGTCTGTATTTCGCTGGCATCCAAATCCTACACTGGACGAAAACGGTTCAGACTGTAAAATGATGTCCGAACGATATTGAACGAATCACCGAACTATATTACTGGGCTTTTGACATCAAGAGTACGCACTCGACGGTTGATTGCGATTCCAAGGGGAATTCTCGAATCTCTTTTCCATTATAGGGAACAGGGAAGGCAAATACAATGTTCCGAATCCAGTTGCCATTTGGCTGTTTTTCCGGGAAAATATCAATGCGCTCGATGAAGGCGCGCATGAATTCCTTATGCTCCACCTCAGTGGCGGCATTGTAGACTTCATCGAAGGCCAGAAGCAGGTGATAGATGTTGTCAGCTGTGATCTTCTCCTGATGAATGTCATCAATCTGACCTTGGATTTCAGCAAGTTGGGATTCCATGTCCTCAATCAGTTCATATTGCTCATCGTAACGTCGCTGCAAATCCAAAGACTTACACGGTCATAATAGGGATCATTAAAGTCCAGTGTGTCCATCTGGTGCTCCAGACGGGACTTCGTACTGAGTCGCTGGCGGAGCTGCGCTTTGATTGCATCAGCCTGATGTTCCAACTCGCTGGTATCGACTGCGGAACCGATTTTCTCTTTGATGGCATCTACGAAGCGTGGGTCGTGAACCATAGCGGATACGATGGATGCGACCATCTGATTGATTTCGTTCTGTTCAATGTTCAACCGGAAAGAACATTCGTGTCCAGTCTGCCCTTTGATGCTCTTACAGAAGTAGTAATAACGAGTTTTGTTATCCTTGCTGTGAACCTTAGAGACATTTCCGTACAGGTTCCGTCCACAGCAGGGGCATTTCAGAATGCCGGAAAGAATATGTGCATGGTCTGGGTCACGGACCTTTTCGCGCCGCCCTGCGGTACGCTGGTGCTTGGTCTGTGCAAGATTCCAGTCGTCCTCGGAAACGATGGCTTCATGTTGACCGACATAGACGGGAAACTCAGATTGCTTCACAACGTGCATTTCATTTCGAGTGCCGAGTTTCTTTTCAACCTTGCGGCGACCAAATGCAATCTTACCGCAGTAAATGGGATTGTCCAGAATACCTCTAACAAATACAGCAGAAAACTTTGGGATAGTTCCATTCTGACGGAGCTTTTTCACATAGCCATGGGTGTTCAGATACCGGGCAATGCCTGCTACACCATCGTTGGTATGGATAAAGCGGTCAAAAATAACACGGACAACTTCCACTTCATCGTCTGCAATCGAAAGCTCGCCATTTTCCAGCCTATAGCCATAGGGCGCAAAGCCGCCGTTCCATTTGCCCTCACGGGCTTTCTGCTCACGGCCAGCCATCGTTTGAGCACGGATGTTTTCACGTTCGATTTCAGCAACAGCAGAGAGAACGGAAATCATCAATTTGCCGGAATCTTTGGAACTGTCAATGCCATCCTCTACGCAAATCAAGTTGACACCAAAATCCTGCATGAGCTGCAAGGAGTTCAAAACATCGGCGGCATTGCGTCCAAAACGGGAGAGCTTGAATACCAGAACATAAGAAACGCCGTCTTTACAGTCTTGCACATCTCGCAGCATCTGTTGAAATTCGTGCCGTCCTTGAATGTTTTTACCGGAAAATCCTTCGTCAGAATATTCTCCGGCAATGACCATATCCTCGTAGTCGGCATATTTGCGCAGCTTTTCACGCTGGGCATCCAGACTGTAACCGTCCACCTGCATGGCCGTGGATACGCGCGTATAAATGTAACACTTGGTGCGTGTTTTTTTCATAAGGCCCCCTCACTTTCGGCGGTTGGTTGTTGTGCGAGACTTTCATGCTGGATGTAATACTCCAGCAACCGGAGTACATACTCCGGCGCATGGCGGTGGCCGAGTTCCCATTCTGTTACAGTGCGGTAGGGGATTTGGAAGAAGGTGCAGAACTCCCGGCGGTTCATCCCGGTCGATTCGCGCAGTTCGAGGATTTTGTCTTTGCAGTCCATAAACTTGTCCTCATATATGTAAAACACGCTACGCAATTATTTTAACATAAAATTACAAATTACGCAACGTGTAAATCTGCTTATGCAGCTTTACTGTTGGCCGCGCAAAGCGGAGACTCTTTTTGCTCCAGTACGGTCGAGCCATATTTTTGAATCAGCTTTGCCATAACATCGATGCAGCGTACAAAGGATGCGTTGTCAGTTTCGGTGTCATAGTATTTTTTCAATAGGCAGCTCCATTTCCTTGTAGCAGAACTTTGACAGTCCTGCGGATTTTTTTGGAAATGTTTTTTGATTCATCCGATTAAACTTTTTAAACGTTCCATTTTTTCCTGCGCCGTTTCTTGGCGGAAATTCATGCCAATACAGGAGACAGGAACGCACATTTCCAGCAGGCGGTCATAGATACGGGCATGAGCGGTATCCTGTGGGTGTCGTATCTCGTCCAGCGTCAGGTTGGTTGTGACGATCAGCGGCTTCCGGCTGCGGTATCGGCTGTCTACAATGTTGTAAATTTGTTCCAGCGCGTACTCGGTACCTCTCTCCATGCCGAAATCGTCAATGATGAGCAGGGGATAGCGGCAGAGCTTGTCCACAATATCATTCCGCCCGGAAAAGCTGCCGTTCAGCTCGTTCAGGATTCGGGCGATGTTTGTCATCCGCACAGGCACTTCCTGCTCCATCAGAGCGTTTGCAATGCACCCGGCAAGGAAACTCTTGCCGGTGCCTACACCATCCCAGAGAAGAAGCCCAAGGTTCTCTGCGCGCATGGTCTGCCATTGCTCTACATAGCGGTGTGCGTGGTGCATCTGTGGGTTGCGGCCATTGTCGTTTTCAAAGGTCCAGTCCAGCATTGACGGGTCAGAAAATCCCTCTGCTTTCAGCCGCCGCACAAGGTCGTTGTGCTTTTGCTGGCTGATAAGGGTTTCTTGTTTTTCTCTTTCCGTGCGCTGGCAGATGCATTCGATTGGGTGCTTGTTTTTGTCCATCAGAGCGATGCCCTTTGCAAAGAACGCTTCTTTTGGGGTGTGACATTTTCCGCAGTAAAGCAGACCGTCCTCGCCATAATAATCTTCGATATTTTCGGGAATACTAGATGGGGGCTGTTCCAAAATTTTTTCGATCGTCTTTATAGGCTTTCTCCTTCCGTGAATGTGTAGTCCGGGATACCCGGTGTCGATTTTCGTTCTGTTTTCTGCCGTTTCGCCCAGATGCGCAGGGTGGTAGCATGGTCGGCGTACTTCTTGCCTGTGGACTGGATATAAGCTGAAAGCTGCTCGATCAGATCATCCAGCCCGGAAAAATCGGCTTTGAGCCGCTTGTACTCTTTTTCTGTCAGAAAGACATTGTGATATTCTCCAAGGGTTAAATGAGCATCTGTTGTTCTTATCAGGTGGCTATCTTTCAGGTCGTTCTTATTACGTTGGTTAGGTGTGCATTTCTGCGCAATCATACTGCTCATTTCTGCACAGTCATGCTCGGCATTTTTGCATACTGTGACAGTGCAATTTTGCGTAGTAAGCGGAATCTTGAGCAGAATGCGGCTGGGCTTGGAAAATCCACTGCGGACACGTTCCACGAGCTGTGCATTTTCCAGTTCAGTAAAAGAGCGTGTTACGCTGGAAACGCTGCATCCCAAATCTTTTGCCAGATTGGAAAGTGAATAGATCACATAGATGCGGCCTTGCGCATCAATCCAGTTGTTCTTTTGAGAAAGCGTTGCCCGGTCCAGAAGCAGGGTATAGAGCAGCTTTGCTGTGTGGCTCAGGTCTGTATCCAGCAGAAAGCGGGCATAAGGCAGATATTGCGGTAAGGGCGTAGTGACAGTCAGGTAGTCGGAAATAGAATTCACCTCCAGTGCTTTTTCATCAAACAAATTTTTTGAGAGCATTTTACTGGCGGTTGGTAGCCTCCAGAAGATGCTGATGATGCTGTTCTTTCAGATGCACAATATAGCTTTCTGCCTTTTGCAAAGCAGCAATAACTTTTGCTTCAATCTCTACATTTGTCAGAAAGTCGGGATACAGAGCAAAGCATTGTTCGAGACGGAAAATAAAGCTATCAGAGGCACTGTTGATTTCACTGAACATTCCTTCGGCATCGGCGACATGATCAACCGTTGCCATCTTTTCTCCTAGCTCACGAATGGTCTGGAGTTCGGTGCTGCGCTTTCCCGATGAAATAAAAGGTCGATTCTCCGAGAGTGGATCGGCCGTTTGGATCTTCGATGTGGCAGCAGTAGAAAAATTGTTTTCGGCGACCTTGGAAAGCAATTCTGAATTTTCATAGGTGTCTGCACTATCGTCTGGTTTACCGTTCAGCTTTTCCTCTCGCCACGTTGATACCACGGTGGGCAATGCTTCCGTGGGAGTTCCACGGATAATGGTAGCCTCTCGCTGGGATAGCTTAAGTTTGCCGGATAAGATTTCTTCCTGAATGCCGGGGCAGTATTTTTCCATCAGCTCAACGGTTTTCATGAATTGCTCGGCACGAATTACGAAAGAAGGGCTTACATTGTTTTCTTTGGCGATTCGTTCGGTCGTGTTTTCTACCGATGGCAAATTGTCAATTTGACAGTTTGCCACCTGTGTGTACTGATTGCCATGATTTCCCCCACGAGTAGATTTTTCAGAATGATACTGCTTTCCAATCAGAAACTTTTTCTGTTCGGGTGTCAAATTCCGGCGACCCAGCTGATGTTTGCAGATCCATGCAAGAACATCTTCACGGGTTTCGCAGGTGCAGGAGATCGAGCGGGTGGTATAAGGGATTTCTGGGTGCTGCTGGAGAATCTTATAGCGATTATGACCATCAACAAGAATGTTGCCCCAGACGATCAGGGGAGACAGGACTTCGCCCTCTGAAAGGATGTTTTCTTCCAGTTGCTGAAATTCTTCATCGGTCAATGCAGGAATCTGAGATTGAAATTCGGAATCAATGATAAATTCAAACTTGTTTTTCTTCATAGGCAAAATCTCCTTTCAAAAATTTATTGGTAGTTCAGCCGTTATCCCCGCATGGATTTCCTGCCCCCTTCCGGCGGCGTCTTCCGGCTCGCTCTTGTGAGATCATCGCCGGGTATTCCATGCGGACGGTCATTCGGTTCTCAAGGTTCGATGAGGAGTTGTAGAAAGCATATCACAATCATACAAGCGTTTTTAGGACGTATCAGGTCCGGTTTTGAGGGAGAAAACCGGACTTGGGAGGTCCGGTTCTTGTGAACAGCTCTGGATAGAGCATACCATAATAACACTCAAATTTTTAGGAGGTGATACTTCCGCTTTTTGCCTTTAAAACCGGAAGTAATAGTTCCGGTTTTGTGCAATATTGAATGAATCAACGACGATTTTTTGGAAACGATTTTTTCTACAAGAAATTTGCTTATTCAGCGTCTGTTAAGATACGCAGTCGGCACAGTTTATGTGCTGAATATCGGGTTTTGGCGAAGCCCAACAATCGTTTTTGAAGTCGGATTTGTAAAATCAGATTCAAAAATCGTGAGTTGGTACCAACTCGCCCTGCTTGCTGCGGATGCAAACGCAAAAACCTCCTGAGCAAAAAATAACCGTCCGCTTCAAGTTGAACTTGAAAACGGACGGTCTGATTTGCAAAATGATTTTCAAATTTGGGAAGTACGTTGAGAGGCTTCATAGCACCCGCAAGCAATGCAGACGTATATACATCTGCTTATTTTGCGTTGCAAAATACTTGTTGGGAACACCCAAACCCTTGAACTGCATCCCGTGGATGCAGGCTGTTTTAAGCAAACAAAAAGGAAAACTATTTTATTTCTTGCGGAATTCTCCATACAGCCACTCTGCCAGCGCTGACATAATAGCCTTGTACTTGCTGGTATCCTCAAACAAGGAAGAGAAGGTGTCCTGCGCTTCAAGATAGCTGTCCTGTGCGGCGGTGTCAAAGGCTTTGGGGAAGATGCTCTCGGTAAAGATCTGCGGGTCGGAGCTGCGCGCCAGCTTTGCCAGCTTCGGGTCGGCCAGCAGACGGTCATGCAGGGCAGTAAGCAGCACCCGGTCGGCGTTGGTGAACTCACCCTTGAACTTCTCGTTGATCTTCAAAATGATCTCGTCCAGCGGCTCCTTGGGGTCATGGCCGAGAGCACCTTTCTGGGTGACTGGCTCGTAGATGCCCTTGGCGTGCTCCAACTCGATGGCCCCGGCAAAGGTCTTTTGCAGCTTGTAATACTCCAGCTGCAATTTGCCCTCCAGATCCAGCGGAGAGATCTCGTCCGGCGGCAGCAGCTTGAGCAGGTAAGCGCAGAATACGTTCTCCTTGTGCAGCTCTTCATCGAACATCCGCGCCACCTGTGAAACATAGCCGTACCACTTGACAAGGCTGCGCAGCAGGCGGCGGAACTGGTACCGCTCGGCCTGCGTTTTCTGGTTGTAGCGGTCTGCCACCGGCTTCAGAACACTGCTCATGCGGCCCACGGCGTTTTTATCCTGCTTGGTGCTGCGGAAATACTCCTTGGCAAAGGCTTCCACGTCTGCATCGGAATAAACGGCAAAGTTCCGTAGCTCCTTCTGGGTCTTGTAAATGAGGTCGGTGTTGACCTCCTGCTCCAGAAAGGTTTCCTGATAAAACGGCTGGAAGGCCTCCCGGATGTCCTCTGCCTTGTTCACAAAATCCAGCACAAAGGTGTCGGTTTTGCCGGGGCAGGTACGGTTCAGACGGGAGAGGGTCTGCACCGCCTTGACGCCCTTCAGTTTTTTGTCCACGATCATGGTGTGGAGCAACGGTTCGTCAAAACCGGTCTGGTATTTTTCTGCCACGATGAGCACATTGAAGTTGTTGTGGAACTCCTTTTTGGTCTGGCTCTCCGCAATGTGGCTGCCGTCAGTGCGGATGTTCAGAGACGGCTCCGTGTACTCCACGCCGCCGTCCGGTACGGCACCGGAAAACGCCGCTAAGATCTGCACATCGTCATAGCCCTGCTCCGCAATGTAGCGCTTGACCTCGTGGAAGTACCGCACCGCCGCCAATCGGGAGGAGGTGACCACCATCATCTTGCCCCGCCCGCCGATCTTGTGGCTGGTGGTCTCCCGGAAGGTCTCTACAATGATCTTTGCCTTCTGGCTGATGTTGTAGGGGTGCAGCTCCTCGTACTTGCGGATAAGCTTCGCCGCCCGGCTGGCGGGCAGGTCGGGGTTGTCCGGGATGGTCTTGGCGATCTTGAAGCAGGTGGAATAGGTCATGTAGTTTTGCAGCACGTCCAGAATGAACCCTTCTTCAATGGCCTGCCGCATACTGTAAATGTGGAAAGGATGGTGGCTGCCGTCCGGGTACTCGGTGTCGAACAGTTCCAGCGTGGCGGCTTTTGGGGTGGCGGTAAAGGCAAAGAAGGACAGGTTCTTGTGCCGTCCGTGGGAGGTCAGCTCCTTCACCAGTGCATCCTCCGGGTCGATCTCGTCCTCCGCTTTGCCTTCCAGCTCGGCATATTCCCGCAGCGCGTCCTCAGTGTCGGCAAGGGCGGCTTTCAGCTTCAAAGCAGAGGTGCCGGTCTGGGAGGAGTGCGCTTCGTCGATGATAACGGCATAGTTCTTCCCGGCGGTCTTGTTCACCTCAGTATAGATGACCGGGAACTTTTGCAGCGTGGTGATGATGATGCGTGCGCCGTTGTTGATGGCATCCCGCAGGTCGCCGGAATTTTTGTCCTCGCCGATGGCCTCCACCGCACCAAGCGTATGGTCGAAGCCGGAGATGGTCTCCTGCAGCTGTGCGTCCAGCACGGTGCGGTCAGTCACCACGATGACGCTGGCAAACACCGGCTTGTTCTCGGCGTTGAACAGGGAAGCCAGCCGGTACGCCGTCCAAGCAATGGAGTTGGACTTGCCCGACCCGGCGCTGTGCTGGATGAGATAGTGCTGCCCAGCACCCTTCTGCCGCACATCTGCCACCAGCTTGCGCACCACGTCCAGCTGGTGGTACCGGGGAAAGATGAGGGTCTTGCCGTCCTGCAGGCTCATGAACTTTTGCAGGATGTCCATCATGCTGTCCTTCTGGAACACTTCTTCCCAGAGGTAGGCGGTAAGGTAGCCATTTGGGTTGGGCGGATTGCCTGCACCGCCGTCCCGCCCGGCACCGTTGGAACCCTGATTGAAGGGCAGAAAGCGGGTGTCCTTGCCCGCCAGCCGGGTGGCCATCCACACCTCGGTCAGGTCTACGCAAAAGTAGCCCAGAATGCGCTTATTGAACTGGAAACACACCTCCCGGGGGTCCCGGTCGTGCATCCACTGCTGTTTGGCGTTCTCCACGGTCTGCCCGGTGAACTGGTTCTTCAGCTCAAAGGCGAACACCGGGATGCCGTTTACCGCCAGCACCATATCCACCGAGTTGTGGGTGGTGTCGGAGTAGAACCACTGCCGGTTGCAGGTGATCTCGTTTTGGGCATAGCGCTGGGCGTCCTTCTGGTTCAGCGCGGACTCCGGCTGAAAATAGCACACCCGGAACCGCCGTCCCCGGTGCTTGAACCCATACCGCAGCACCGAAAGCAGTCCATCCGCATCGCAGGCATTGTTAAAGGCTGTGCAGAACTTCAGCACCGGGTTTACCGGGTTCTGCTTTTCAAAAAATGCCCACTCGTTGGGCTGGGTCTTTTGCACAAAGCGGATCAGGGTATCCACAAACAGCCCCAGCTTGGGGTCGTAGCAATCCCCGTTGCGGGTGTAGCCCCCGGCAGGGGAGAGCAGCGCCGCCGCAATGTCCGATTCAAACTGCTTTTCGGTGGTGTTAAGGGGCATGGTTAGACCTCCTTTTGGTTACCAATAAGTTTTTGCTCAAAAGATTCTCGTATATTTTTGCAAACAGTATTTATATCATCAGGAAATAGGGATGCTTCACTGATACCAAAAGATGTAAGCAGACTTAGCATTGATTTTTTCAAGTCATGTGGGATGATTAGGCGGCTAATAATTAAGGCGTCGTTATCCTTGGAAATAGGATCAATGATTGTGGTGAAAGCTAGTTTGGATTTGTCAAATTCATAAGGCTCGATTTTGTTTGGAAACAAGAGATATCGTCCACTTTGAGCTCGCTGACGTTGGCTTCTAGTAGGAGCATAAACAAAAAGTGGAGTTTTACAACATTCTGCAATCCAGTTCGCACCATCAGAAAAGTTAGGATGTACGATGTTTAGCATATCACGTTGCTCTAAAAAGTAAGGCTGACTTAAAACATCACGGTAGAAAAACTCCAGACTTGAATAGGTTCCTCGGCAAAAACGATAGGTATCGGCTATTGCATTTACAATAGGATAAGTTGCAACAGAGCGTTCATTATACCGAAAAATAAAAACTTCGCCATCACTATTGAATTCAGAGCAACAAGAAAAATAGAGAGCGACCAAGGCGTTTTCGGTAACATCAAGTAGTCGAGTAGGAATTCCATAATGCTGAAGCAGTGCAAGAAGTTCAAGTGGTAATAGTTCTGCTCGAAAAACATCAGGCAACTTATATTTTGCCATCTCAATTAAATTGCGTTCTTCGTTAAAGATGGTTATTGAAGATATATATTCACGATTTCGGGATATGGACGGAAGAAGTGAAAAATTTATGTTTGCCTGTCCTCGAAAAAGTGGGATTTCGTTAATTGCTGCGCCATCTTGGCGCAATTTGGATGTAGCGATGCAAATGTGATTAACATAATCTGATAGGGACTCAATAATATGTTGCTCCACCGCCATATTTTACACCTCCCGTTTCCCCGTTACAACCTCATAAATCAAACTTTTCTTGTAGCTTTCCAGTTCTTTTACCAGCTGCTCCTTCTTTGCAATCAGTCTGTCAATCTCGGCACACTTAGCATCAAGGTAGTCGGCAATTTCTTTTTGCTCATCTAGGGGCGGAAGCGGAACCCAAAGAGATTTGAGAATTTCTTGACTGACGTTAGGCTGTCCGCCACCAACCGCTTTTCTTATCAAATAGGGCTGAACGGTTTTTAAACAATAAAACATATATTGGAAGTTTTGACTTGTATGAGAGAATACACAACAAGCCTGATTTACACAACCATCAATAATAGAAATTGAAAGATTTCCGATAGATGCACCATACATGGCAATAATTATAAATGGAGCATGATATAATTTCAATGCGGGATATTTAGAGAGCACTTTAAAAGAAATCCTGTTTTTGCATTCTTTAAGAATGTTACCGTTTATATCCCCGGATTGTAGCCAATTTATATTGCCGTCAAAGTTGTTATTATCAGTGGATTTTGGTGTCGTTCCACTTCCGATAGTGCTGAAAATTCGCAAGATTTTATTTTTTTTCCACTCTTTTGGAATTTTTCCAATCCACTCAATCCCGCTATCCTTCATCTCACGTTCACCGCGCACGCCTTTGGTGACAGCCTGCGTAATAACTGCCTGCTTGAGCTTTTTGTATTCCTCAATACTGGCGTGAACGGAGGTTAAAAGGTCATCAATTCTGGAACATGTCGCATCAAGATTACGGACTATAATATCTTGTGTGGATAACGGTGGAAGCGGGAGCCAAAGTTGCTTAATGGTCTCTTGGCTGATATTAGGCTGTCCACCACCGACTGCTTTGCGGACTAAATAACTTTGAGTGGATTTGATAACATAGAAAGCATAATGGAGATTGCAAGAAGGAGAGGAAAGTACGCAACAAGCCTGATTGACGCAACCGTCAATTAGAGAAATGGAAGCATTACCAACAGAAGCACCATACATAGCAATGATGATAAAAGGTGCAGGGTAAACTTTTAAAGCACTATATTGAGAAAGGAGATTTGCAGAGATAACATTTTTACAAGCCGGCATAAAAGAACCGGTAATATCACCAGACTGAATCCAATTAACAACAGGAAAATCACTGGTTATGTTTTTGGGAGTTGTGCCGCTGCCAATTATATCAAATAGGCGTATGACTTTGTTTTTTGACCACCCCTCCGGAATCTCCCCGATCCATTCAATGCCGCTGTCTTTCATTTTACGCATTTCCAGCACCATGCTTTCCGTATTCTGCAACCAGATAGTTGACGATTGCACTGCAAGTAACCATCATGAATTTAGCTTCTTCAAAAGTAACGGTGCTTTCAGTTTCACGCTCAGCATGGCGGATGCCACCTGCTTCGCAAGTGTAACCATATAGAGCGAGAATGCCTGTTTTTAATGCGCCCTGAATTGGATACCCTTCAGCGATCAGGGCTTTTAGGGCGTCACCTAACTCGGCTTTTGGTTTATTGGCAATTACCTTGCAAACTGACTCTACAGCGCTAATACTTTCTTTGATACTGTTTTTATAATCCGGGTGTTCACGATCAGATAAAAAACCAAGAGCTTTTTGCAGTTGAACATGAGCGCCTTCAAATGGAATCTGGCAAGCTTGTTCAATCTCTTGTATTTCGAGACTATTTGTAATAGGAGTGATTTCTCCAGCTACAAATCGATAGCCAACATACTCTTTTTCAAATAGCTGGTTGAATCCATTATAAATTTCATGTACAAAGCTAGTAGATGTTGTATGTGTTGCAATCCAATGACAGACATACCAAAGAAAATCTAATACCTCATTATATGGAGCGCTAGATATAATTTCGGCGAATCTATCATAATTGGCTTCCCAATTATAAAATTTATTAGAGGGAAGATGGACAGAGACATTTAAAACTTCAGATAAAACATCTTTGCAAAAATCACTGCTCATTGCCTGCAACGGGGATTGACGAGAAGGATTAAGATAGCGACTGATCCCGATAGTAGACGCGTAAGAAAAGACGACACTAAGGACATCGTATAAATGATTGCCGATAAGTGTCCGGGTTCTATCATCAAACTCGTTGGTTTGCATTTTTATAGTACAAGTGGAGAGCCCGATTTTTTCACTAAACCCACCACGAACCTTAATCATACTTTTCCGTTTGTTTCTTTCCATAAATTATCCCTCCTTATGGAACAGCTCTGCCAGCCCGGCGGAGATATCCTGTTCCAGTGCGGTGATGCGTGCTACAATATCCTCCACGGCTTCCGGCGCCTGATACTCGTAGAAATAGCGGGTCATGGGGATCTCGTAGCCCACTTTGGTCTTGCTGTGGTCGATCCATGCGTCGGGGGCGTAGGGCAGAACTTCGCGGGCAAAGTAGGCGTCAATATCCTGCACCAGCGGTACGTTTTCAGTGTCCCGCAGGCTGGTGTCCGGCACAGGCTTGCCGCGCTTCAGGATAACGCTGCCTGCTTCGTCCCGCTGGGGGCGCTCCACCACGATCTTGTTGTAGCCGAACTCCACGCTCTCGAACACCTTGCTCTCGCAGTAGATGCCGTTTTTGTCGCCGTACACCTTGCCGTTGGCAAACTCGCCGTAGGCGGTAACGATCAGTTCCCGGCAGGCATCGGTGATGTCGTTGCGCTTGGTGCCGATGCTCTTGCGGCGTGGCTCGAAGCAGTGGCTGGCGTCAATAAGCTGTACCTTGCCCGCACGGTGGGCGGGCTTATCCTTGCTGAGCACCCAGATGTAGGTGGAGATGCCGGTGTTCATAAACATATCGGTGGAAAGCTGGATGATGCAGTCCAGCCAGTCGTTTTCCAGAATATACTGCCGGATGTTGCTGGGCCCGCTGCCGGCGTCGCCGCTGAATAGGGGAGAGCCGTTCTGGATAATGGCCATCTTGCCCTTGTTTGCCAGCTTGGCAAGACCGTTCAGCACGAAAAGCTGCTGACCATCGCTGATCTTGGGCAGACCGGGCGCAAAACGCCCCATCTCGCCCCGGGCGGCTTCGGCTTCCACCGCCTTCTGCTCCCGCTTCCAGTCAATGCCGAAGGGCGGGTTGGAGATGATGTACTGGAAGGTGAACCCGGGAAACTGATCCTCCGACAGAGTGTCACCGAACCGCATATTGTTGGGGTCGCCGCCGCGGATCATCATGTCCGCCTTGGCGATGGCAAAGGTGGAGGGATTGAACTCCTGCCCGAAGCAGGTCACCTCAATGTCGCTGTTCAGCTCGTGGATGCGCTCCTCCATGCAGCTCAGCATCTGGCTGGTGCCCATAGCCATATCGTAAACGGTCATGCTGCTGGTGTCGAGGTCGGCTTCGGACAGCAGCAGGTCGGTCATCAGATAGATGATATCCCGGCTGGTGAAGTGCGCTCCGGCTTCCTCGCCAAAGCTTTCGGAGAATCGCCGCACCAGGTCCTCAAAGATGTAGCCGCAATCCACGGCGCTGATCTTGTCCGGGCCAAGGTAGCCCTTCTCGGAGCCGAACGCCTTGATGACGAGGTAGAGGGTGTTGCTCTCTACCATCCGCTTGATGATGTTGTCAAAGTCGAACTTTGCCAGCACGTCCTGTGCGTTGGCAGAGAAACCGGACAGGTAATCCCGGAAGTTGGACTCAATGTTGTCCGGGTCTGCCAGCAGGGTCTCGAAGGTGAACCGGCTGGTGTTATAGAACTGGTAGCCGGAGGCCTTCTGCAAAAAGCCGTCGATGACCTGCAGCTTTTTCACCTTCTCGTAGGTGTCCAGTACCGCCTGATGGGTGGGCAGCAGGCAGTCGTGGAACCGCTTCACCACGGTCATGGGCAGAATGACCAGACCGTACTCGTGGGGCTTGAACGGCCCACGCAGCATATCGGCTACGTTCCAGATCATGGCGGCTTTTTCGGCAATATTGGCACCTACGGCGGTGATCTTATCGTTTGGCATACGTTGCTCCTTGTTTTTTGTGATAGGTGGACATCCTGATTTTACAACAATGGATGTCCTATAAATCGGATAGCAGGATGCTTTTCCTGAAAAATGATTCTTGCATCTATTGTACCACGATAAAAGTGGAAACACCATATTCCGGCAAAAGAAAATGCCCGCCTGAAAATCAGACGGGCATACAGTAAATCAAATCATCTGAAAATGCTTCAAAGCCTCCACAATCGCATCCTCTTTCTCCTTCGGACACTGAGGCAGCTTTGTATTTTCGGACTTCGCCTTGTGGTGGTTCTCCCGTACCTCCAGACCGCATTTCTGCTTAATCTGCGAGATATACAGGGAAGATACCCTCAGTCCAGTTTGTTCCAACACACGGGCCTTGATTTCGGGATAGGTCGCACCTTTCTGCAATCCAAATGTATCCAGGCCCTCCAAGGAGAACTCTACACGGACTTTTTTGGAGTCGATCTCACCCTTGGAAAGTGCAATGACACATTCGACGTGTGTCGTCGCTAGAATCGGAACACATGGATTCAACCTCGTTAGAAGCATGGGAACACAAAACAGCAGGGGAGTGGTTCTTCTTGCTATTCTTGCGAAGCGGCTTGAAATTCTTGCCGTCCACACTGTTTTTGAACCCGGTCTTGTAAACAAAGACAATCATGTAGGGGTCTTTGTTCCCATTACTATCATAACCGCCCACGATTACTTTTTCAACTATACTTTCAAAAATATGTCGGTCAAAGGTGTCCAGAACCTCGTTCTGTTCAAGGGTCTGCCGGAACGTGGCAACACGCTTGCGCATTGTAGATTCGGTTTCGGCTGCATCTTGCAGGCTTTCACACTCTTTCTGCAACTGCTCAATCTGGCTGGACAGGTCCAAATACTTTCGGTCGTAGGTCTCCTTGTCGATGGTATCTTCAAGACGCATATCAACCAGCTTGTTTTTCTTGACTTCCAGAGAGTGAATATCTCTTTCGGCTTTCGCCAGACGCTTGCCCGCGTTGCTTTCAGAAAGAGCTTCTTCTGTCCGTTTCATAAACTCGTCCAGAACATCCTTGTTATTCTGGCACAAGAGGCGATAAGATTCTACAAAAGCCCGCTCAATCGTTCTTTCGTCAACGCCCTTGCTCTCCGGGCAGAACTTTTTTCCTTTTTTGGTGGAAACAACACATTGCCAGATAGCTTTATTATACTGTGAACTGCTATGCCAACTCCTCCTTGTCAGGGTGCCACCACAGAAACCACATTCTATCATGCAGCTAAAAGCGTATTTCCGGCTGAACTTTTCACGTTTGCCGTCCACGTTAAGGCTGCGGGGCTTTGCACGCCGCCGCAAAATTTCCTGTGCGGCTTCAAAGACTTCTTCCGAAATAATGGGCTCGTGGTGCTCACGAATATAAAATTGATCTTCCTCGCCGAAGTTGTACAGACGCCGTTTTGAAATAGGGTCAACGGTAAATGTCTTTCCTAACAAAATGTCGCCTTTGTATTTTTCGTTTTTGATAATGCCGATTACGGTACTGTCTGCCCATTTGGGACTGCCGCGTTTGGTTTTATAGCCTAAGTTTTCAAGTTCTTTGGCAATAACCGAACCACCGGCACCCTCCGTGTATCGCTGAAAAATGTAACGGACAACAGCCGCTTCTTCTTCGTTGATGGTGATGGTTTTGTCCGCTGGATTGTAGTCATAACCTAAACAGCCCTGAAACCCGACCAGCTCACCGCGCTGCATCTTCATCTTCAAGCCCTTTTTGACATTTGCAGAAATATTTTCGACTTCCTGCTGTGCAACAGAGCTTAAAATTACAAGGAGCAGTTCACCGTCCATAGTAAGGGTGTTGATGTTTTCTTCCTCAAAAAACACAGCCACGCCTTTATCTTTGAGCATCCGAACATATTTCAGAGTGTCAAGCGTATTTCGGGCAAAACGCGAAATGGATTTGGTAATCACCATATCCACGTCACCGTTCATACAGTCGTTGATTAAACGCTGGAAATCCTCGCGCTTTTTTACCTGCGTACCCGTGATAGCTTCATCAGCATAGATGCCGGCCAAAGACCATTCCGGCTTACTTTTTATAAGTTCGGTATAGTATTTGACCTGCGATTTGTAGCTGTTCAGCTGATCTTCGGTATCGGTGCTGACACGACAATAGGCGGCTACGCGCAGCCTTTTTTCAAAGTTCGTACGCGCTCGTGGAGAGAGCGTGTTGCGCGCTTTAATGACTTCAACGTCTTTCATGCTTGACCTCCTTGTTAAATGTGTTCCTTTCATTGCGTTAATCATAACGCCAATGCGACACAAAATCAAGAGGATAGTTCGGAAACCACACGATAATCTTTCATTAAGCGCTGTTTGATAAGGGAATACTCTCTATCGGTTATGAGCTTTCTTTCCAACAGCTGCTTCAAAAAAGCAAGCTGAATGCTATAACGTATCAAATTTTGTTCTTTCAAAAATATCCCCCTTTCACAAAATAAAAAATGAGCCAACGGATGGCTGCTGGCAGCAGCCCACGGGAATCTCGCCCCTGCATTCCTCATGCAACCCTACTCATTGCCTGCGACGCTCTGAACGCTCGGACTTTGACGGTAAGGGAGTATCAGCCTGTCGGTATGTCATGGCCCGCAAGCAGCTGCGCTTGCATTGCGGCGTGGTGGTGATCGCTCCACTTTTCAAAGAAAAGCATCGTGGCGCCCCCGCCGTCCGGCTCGATACAGACAGCAACGTATCCGTTTGCCCTATGATGCACCACCATTATCCTGCGGGCATATTTTTCAAGGTGCTGTCCCGAAACGTGGAAAGGGTCAGACCGTTTCGGCTTTGGTTACAATAGAAGAAATCAGTTTGATTTCCAGATGGCGTTTCATGTACTCGTCTATGCACACATGGGGCTGGCCGTGCTTATCGTAGAGAATGCCTGTACAGAGCTTGTTGATGTAACCTCTGTAATGCTGCAAAACCTGTTCAACTGCATCGGTGTCCCCAGCGCAGGCAGAGCGAATCACCGAGAGCGGCAAAAAATCTCTGCTCGTGTGTTCATAGGAGTTCATTTACGCCTAACCTCCCTCCGGCAAGTGCGCCTTTAGCTTTTTTCGCAGCTCGTTCAGCGTTTTTGTCCGGTGGCGCTGTACAGCACTCCGGGACATTCCCATGAGGTCGCCAATCTCGCCATCGCCCAGTTCCAGAACGCAAAACAGAATCAGAATGCTTTGTTCTTGCTTTGGCAGGGCGGCAAACGCATTGGCAACAAGCTCATTGTCGAGGTGCAGATCACAGCCGTAGGACGAAAATATAAATTCTTCGCTCGGATAATGGTCTACACTCGTGAGCTGCCCCAGTTCTTCCAACGAAAGAACGCTGAATGACTTTTCACGGTCAAGCAAGCGTTTCTTATTTCGGTGATAGTTCCGGGCCTCATTTCGCAGTACCGCTTTGCAGAACGCATCGAATCGGTACTGTTCGCCATCGTTGCGAGGGATAGCTTCCATCTTCTCACCCCCTTTCCGTGGGGATGTCGGGTGGATTTTTCCCTTTCCGCTAATATGACACCTGAAACACCCGATTCTGCCCGCTTTTTTGAAAATTTCCAAAAATATTTTTTGAAGCAGGCAGATTTTCAGGTGGCAACAGAAAAGCCCAGCAAACCGAAAACGGCCAACCGGGCATAATGGCAGTATTAAACGCGTAGCAGCTACATTGTATAGTACATAGTAAAAGCCCTGCTGACCCTGTGCGGGAGCAAGGCTTTTTTTGATAGGTCAAGATTGAACGGTCGATAGAATATCAGGCGCATGGCGGCATCCTCCTAGTGGCCGCCAAATCGCTTTTGGGCTGATGGGTTCTGTTCGGGGGTTGATTTGCTAAAAGCAAAAGAGCCGACAACCCACGTATATGGCGGACTATCGGCTCTGTGATTAGGAATCAGGCTCTTTCAGTATAATGATTTTTTGTTTATGCACTGCAATCAGTGTTTCTCGATGACATTTCGGACAATATAAAGGAAAATTCTCCAAAATGGTGTCTTCTCGAACTTTTATTCGTGTTTTTTGATTGCAAATGGGACATAAAACCCATTTAGTAGCACTCACGGCAAATCTCCATAATCGTGTTCTCCTTTTCTTTTTAGATTTGTTTCAGATCGGGGAGCGGAATCCTGCTTTTCCGCTCCCTGCCGCGCTGGAACTCTTTCTGGTTTCATTATAACCGTTTGACCCCCTGAGCAGAATCTCCGTTTTGTTCACCTGTTAGTACTCAAAGGTTCATACTCTTTGCTTTCTTCATTATCAAAAACAATTACCTCCGCATGATCTATTGAAGCTCATCGTCAAAGCTGCTGTCTTACTCTTTCACAATGCGGCTCCCGCCAAACACATGCGACATTTCCATGTGCGCCAGTGCTTCGTCAATCAGAGCCACTTCTGCGGCAGACAGCACAATATCCGCTGCACCGGCGTTTTCCTGTAAACGGTTAAGTTTCCGGGTGCCGGGGATTGGTACGATATAAGGCTTTTTGCACAGCATCCACGCCAGTGAGATCTGGGCAGGTGTTGCATTTTTCTCGGCGGAAAGACGGTGTAACAGTTCCAGCAGGGCGCGGTTCTGGTCAATGCTGTCTGGCTGGAACTGCGGCATGACGCTGCGGTAGTCCGTGCCTGCTTCAAACTTGGAAGTCTTATCGTATTTGCCGGAGAGAAAACCGTTTGCAAGCGGCGAGAATGCCACATAACCAATGTGCAGTTCTTCCAGAACCGGGAACAGGCTTTCGTACCAGCGGGCCATCATGGAGTAACGGTTCTGGATGGCCGTTACCGGGCAGACTGCGTGTGCTCGGCGGATGGTCTCCTCGGTGGCTTCCGAAAGGCCCCAGTGAGTGATCTTGCCCTCCCGAATCAGGTCAGCCATTACACCGGCCACTTCCTCAATGGGTACCTTGGGGTCAAGCCGATGCTGATAATACAGGTCAATATGGTCGGTGCCCAGCCGCTTGAGGGAGGCATCTACCGATGCACGGATAACTTCCGGGCGGGAATCCGGCACCAGCGGCTTGTTGACTGCCGTACTGGTCATGTCAAAATGGATGCCGAACTTGGTCGCCAGAACGATTTTATCTCGGTAGGGTTTCAGGGCAGCACCCACCAGTTCCTCGTTGTCGTGGGGATTATCCGGTGTGCCGTAGACTTCGGCGGTGTCAAAGAACGTATAGCCCATGCCCACGGCCTGCGCCAGCAGTTCGGTCATTTCCTTCTTGTTGGCAGGTGCGCCGTAGGCATGGCTCATGCCCATACAGCCCAGACCAACAGCAGAAACGGTCAGGTCGCTGTCCAAAGTACGATACTTCATGTTAAAATTCCTCCTTATTTGCAAAAACACTTTCCAGCCATGCGGCGTAATCGTTCACCCAGCCGCCATCCGAGCCAAAGCCGTGGGGCCAGCCATTCAGCACGATGCGTCCGGTGGAAATGCCCATATTCCGAATCACATCATACTGCTGCTGGAATTGGCGGTAGAAGGGGTCCTCCGTGCCGTAAACGTAGAATGTTGGCGGCAGATCACCCTCGGCCAGCCAGTCCGGGTCCATGTTGCCCACGCTGAGCCGCCCATAGAACGAATAGATCATGCCCGCCGCCGAAGCGTGAGCCGGAACAGCATCCAGCGCATCGGGTACATAGCTTTCATCCAGAGCAGTGCCGTTGACATCTTCATCGTAGTGCATCAGAAATTCGCCCGCCTGAATGCCGCCTGCGGAAAAGCCCATAACTGCAATATCGTCAGGGTCAATGCCGTAAACATCCGCATTCTGCCGCACAAAGCGGACAGCCCGCGCTACATCCAGCGCGCCTTCCTCCTGCGTGTAGGGCGACAGACGGTAATCTACGATGAAGGTCTGGAAGCCCAGCTCCCGTAGAGCCGCTGCCGTGGGCAGAGAATCGGTATAGTTTCCACGGAACTGATACGCACCGCCTGCCATCAACACCACAGCACCTTTCGGTTGTACTCCGGTGCGGACGGGAATTGCCGTCACATAGGGACGGAAATCCCAGTTGTCAAAATAACCGGTCATTGCAGCGGTGAACTGCGTTTTAGCCGGAACGTTGCCTTCTTCCCACAGGTACAACGCCTGAATATGGTTAGGGTCTGCCGAGGTGTTCAGCACGGTCGCATTGTCCACTGGTTCCGGCATCTTTTGCAGCATGGCGGTACGGGAATAATCCTCAATTTTTCCAGTGCCGTAGTTGTATGCTGCCGGGAAATCATCCGGCGTTGCAACGGTGTCGGCAGAAGTGCCGATGCGCAGGTCGCTGCCTGCCGGGAACGAGCTGCTTTCGGTTTCATTTCGTTTCGTCATAGCATCCTCGATGGCGGAAACTCCGCTTTCCAAATTGCTGCCGGGGGCTTCTGCGCGGCTGGTGTTGCAGGCCGAAAGGCCGACAGCAAGTACTGCCGCGAGAAGCAGTGCAGTCCATTTTTTCGTCATAACAGTTTCCTCACGGTTTCAGGTGTTTTCTTCCCAGAACGCTACGGCATGATCGAGCCAGCCTTCGGCAGAGGTGCCGGTGCCCAAGCCAAAACCGTGGGCAAGGCCCGGAAAGACTTCGATCTCGGCAGGGGTGCCCTGAGAGCGGATGGTTTCAATGCGCCAGCGCATCACGCGTTCGTCTGCGATGTAGTCCCGGTCACCCACACAGGCATAAGTGGGCGGCTCGTTGCCGTAGACTTCCCCCAGCCCGGTGTACTGCATGATGACGGCTCCCGGCTGCGGATACGCCTGTTCACCGAAGGATGCCGTGCCGTAGCTGCCCAGCCACGCCGCCATCCGTGCCCCGGCAGAACCGCCCCAGAGGGAGTAGCCGCTGGTGTCTACTTCCAGTTCCTCCGCATGGGTAAAGACAAAGGCAATGGCCCGTGCCAGATCTTCGCAGGCGGTCTGTGCGCCGGGGCGGTAGATGAGCGCAAAAGCGTTGTACTCCTTGCGGGAAAGTTCCAGTGCATGAGGAAAGCTGTCCTGCATGGCCCCCACATACGCAAACGCACCGCCTGCGTTGCAGATGGCAAATTTTGCGCCGGGATTACCCTTGAAGTAGAACAAGCCGGTGTCGGCTTTGTCCGGGTCAGCGGCTTTTTCGTCCTCGGTGTAAATATCGTAAAAGATGGTCTGCCCGTCCGCTGCACGCTGGCGCAGGGTGTTGCAGATGTCCACTGTTTCGTCCGGGTCGATGTTGTTATAGTAGGTAAGATGCAGCTGCTCCAGCGTGTCGCCGCTGTAATAAGAGCGTTCCACAGGGAAGATCAGCCGCCCATAATCACCGAAAACCGGGTCATTCCGTACGGTTTCGATGGGCGTGGTGCGGGTATAAGTTTGGGTGGTCGTTTGCATGGAATCCTTTCTTTCCGGGGTGGAGGAACTGGGTGCAGCACCTGCCCGGCAGCCTGCCAGAAGCAGCCCTGCACCAGCCAGAAGTTTTGTGAATTGCCGTCGGTTCAAAATTTCTCTCTCCTATCACTTGTGTTTGGAAATGATCCAGTTCAGAATATCGGCATCATCAAAGACAACATTTGCGGCCGCATGGTAGACGTGAAGCCCCTGCGCATCGAAAAAGGCGTTGTCCGGGGTCTGCATTTGCAGCACGGTGTCGATTTGTTCATCCGTCCAGCCTGCGGCGGCGTAAGCATCGTGCAGGCCGTTGTAGGCATCCCGTGCTTTCTGCACACCGTAGTATTCATCGCCCTGCGCCATGTAGATGTAGACCGCCACGCCGTTTTCTGCAATGGGCGCAAAACCGCCGTCCCACTGGGATGCTCCATGCAGATAAGCTGCATACAGGTCAGGCCGCATGGCAACTGCCCGCGACATGGTTTCGCCGCCAGCCGAGTAGCCTGCGGCGTAAATGCGGGCGGTATCTACGGCAAAGTGATTGATGAAATACTCCGTCAGAGCGATGACCTGCCGCGCCGAAGTGTCGCCCCAGTCGGTGAGCTGGGCAGACACTACGATCATATCCTGTCCAAGGTTCGTCCAGCTGGTGAACCCCGTCCAGTCCAGATTGCTGCCGGAGGAAGATTCCCCGAACCACATCATGTTATAGCCGGGCATGACCACCATCATGGGGTACTTCCGGGTGGGGTCGTAATCCTCCGGCAGGTAGTAGCTGTAATGGATGAGCCCCTCAGTGCTGTCCAATGTCTGCTCCCGGACAAGCCCAGTCTGGATGTTTCCGGTTTCCGAAGAAGCACTCTCCGAAACAGCCGAATCCACTTCGGACGAGGTCGTGATGGATGTACTGACCGAAACCGAAGAAACCGTATTGACTGGCACAGAGGATGCCGCCCCGGTGCAGGCGGATAATAAAACGGTCAAAGCAGTGGAAACCGCGAAAATCACGCTGCGCATAAAATCACCTCGCAAAAATCAGGGAAATGGGAAAGCCGGGGCGTTTCCGTCCCGGCTTTCCCTGCAACAAAGAAGGAGGAATATGGAACACTTCCTCAATGATGGAAATTTGTGAAGATAGCAGGTTCTTTTTCGGGCAGGCCGATCTGTTGCTTGCCTATCTGGATACTCTTCATCAAAAAGGCCATGTTGCGGCCAAGGGTGCGCATGGTCTGCAAGCCCTCGGCATCTTTCTTGACCTCCTCGGCAGAGCCGCCGTAGACCATGTTCCAATACTGGCTGCTGGCCACTGGCATCCCACACATGGTAAAATATTTGTTCAGCACATCGTAGGAAGCAGTGTTGCCGCCGCGCCGACAGGTCACGACCGAAGCACCCACTTTCATGGTCTTGTCGATGTTCAGGGTACTGAAGAACAGGCGGTCCATAAAGGAGATCGCGCCGCCTGCCGGGGAACCAAAGTACACCGGTGCGCCAATGACAAAGGCATCGGCTTCAGCCAACTTGGGGGCTACTTCGTTGACAATATCATCAAAGACGCACTTGTTGGAGCCGGTGCTGTGGCAGCGGCGGCAGGCGATGCAGCCCCGGATGTCCTTGTTGCCCACATGGACGATCTCGGTTTCAATGCCCTCGGCTTCCAGCGCATTTGCCAGTTCGGTCAGGGCCGTAAAGGTGCAGCCGTTGGGCCGCGGACTGCCATTGATGAGCAATGCTTTCATACAAACATTCTCCTTTTGATACTCTCTTTTGCGTTTGAATTACTTCAGCTTTGCGCCATCGGCAAACGCATTGCCGACCTGCTGGCCCAGCGGATAGTAGCCGTGATGGATGGGGTCGTAGGTGATGGGGACAAATTTGGTGAGGTCAAGTTCGCCATCCTCGCCCAGAATGCTTTCGTCCATGCTGACGTTCTTGATCTCGCCGAGGTACAGGCTTCCTTCGATGACATCCAGCAGCTCACACTCCAGCGTCAGCGGCAGTTCATTGATGATGGGCGCATTGACAAAATCACTTTTTGTGGTGGTAAAACCGGCTTTTTCCATTTTATCCGGGGCATTGTGTGCGGAAACCATGCCCACATAATCGCAGGCGGTCAGGTGCTTCACATCGCCCACCGAAACGGTAAAAGCACGGTTCAGCTGGATGTTATCCGTGGTCTTATGGCTGCTGAGGTCAATCATGATCTTGTTTGCGCCTGCCATACCACCCCATGCAGCGTTCATGGCGTTTGCGTTGCCGTTTTCATCGTAAGTACCGATGATCATGACCGGCTGGGGATACAGATACGGCTTTGCACCGAAATTTTTACGCATCGTGTTTTGCTCCTTTTCCTGTTTCAAAGGCTCAGACTTTCCGCCAGTGCAGCAATGTCATTTGCTGTGGTAGAACTGGAAAAACGATAACCGTCCAGCCAGCTTCCAGTCCCGGCTAATTCTGCCAGCAGCTTGCCGCTCTGCCCGATGCCGGAGGAAAGGGACGTGCAGAACGGAACAACATTTTTGCCGGTGAAGTCATTGACGGCAACAAAACTGCTCATGGGCCATGCGGCAATGCCCCACCAGATGGGGTAGCCGATGAACACGGTGTCGTAATCGTCCCAGCCGTCCACATCGGTGCTTTCCAAAGCCACAGCACGAAGGCCCTCGTCGTTGTGTTCGCGGGAAACGCGGCTGTCATTGTTCGTCCAAGTCAGGTCATCGGAGGTATAGGGGTCGGACGGAACGACTTCAATCAGGTCAGCACCCACGGTGTCGGCGATGGTTTGCGCCACACCTTCCGTCGTGCCGGTGGCGGAGAAATACACCACCAGCGTTTTGCCCGTAGTCGTTACCGTGCTGGCAGTTTCCGAAGAAGCAGCCGCGCTGGATGCGGCTTCACTGGAAGCGGCAACAGACGATGCCGCCGAGGCAGCCACAGAAGAACTGCTCACACTGCTAGCGGAATTGCCAGAGCAGGAAGCCAGCAGCAGGGCGGCAGCAGATGCGCCGGCAACCTGCAAAAACTGGCGGCGGGAAATTTTATTCTTCATACGAAACACACCTCTATCTATGTAAAATGCCGGGAATCTCAGAGAACCGCTCATGCCAGTGCGCGGCTCTCCAGCCACTGATAAATGTGATCAGCGATCTCTTTGTTGTTCAGCTCTTGGAACATGAAGTGGGAGTTGCCGGTGATGCCGATTTTCGGCAGATCGACCACAGCGCAGTCACCGCCATCGGCATTGTACTGGGCGGCAAAGGCCAGTGCGCCGTCCCGTACCTGCCGCCAGAAGCTGGTGGACATGATATCTTCCGGGCCGTTGTCGATGTAATCGCCAAAGTAGATAGCGATTGGAATACCTGCGCTCAGCAGTTTCGTGTACTGCTCCGAGCCGATGGCAGGGGTTCCGCCCGGCTCAATGGCAACAATGGCGGCAATGTTGTCGGCGGGCACATCCCAGCCGACTGCACCGCCCTGCGAGTGGGTGACGAAAATGGACTTGTGACCGGTCAGGGTCTGCACGTCCTTCATCACCTCGCCCAGTGCGGCGGCAGCAACTGCCTGATCGAAGTCGCCGGTGTTGGGGGTCATCTGGCGGAAGAACTGATTCTGTGCAGCATCGCCCTCCGGGAACTGGGAGCCTTCGTACCGTTCCGGGGCAACGCGGCCAATGCGGAAGTGGGTGTACCATGCCTGATCGCCGGGCTTGTAGTCCTTGGAGTCGGCAGACCAAGTATCGAGGAAACCGTCCGTGCTCATCTGGGCGGTACTGCCAGCCTCACCACGGCGGGGCTGGTCTACCAAGAACGCAGAGTAGCCGTTGCGCAGAAACAGATCGGCCCAGCCCTGACGGCCGTCCGGGGTGGTTATCCAGCCCATGCGGGACTGTCCATAGCCGTGCAGATAAACCATCGGCCAACCGTTGCTGTCTGCCGGGATTTGATACAGAACATTAGCGTGATCCACATGAGCGGTGTTGCCTGCACGGGTAGTGTCCAGCCAGTTGGTGGTGGCATCATAAGTGCCTGCCACCGGTGCCGTGACCGTGCCGCCGGAGGAGAACATTCCTTGCTTGGCAATCGTCAGCGGGCCGTCCGGGTTCAGGTTGTTCTTTACCCAGCGGCTTACCTTGCCGTTTGTCTCGTCAATGGAAACAGGAGCCGCTGCACCCGTCAGTGCGGAAGCGGCTGCACCACCCACCATGGTGGCGGCAAGAACTTTCAGAAAACTTTTGCGCGTGATCTTATTCATCTTCATTTATCCTTTCATCTGGTTCATTTTCCGCAAAAACTCTCCGCACCCAGCTGCAAACTGCTTGAAATTTACTTCTGATCGTCCACGGGAGGAAACATGGTGGCGAATGCCGCCAGCTTATCCTCCGTGACCTCATAATACCGTTTATCCTTGTTCAGCGTGGTGATCTCCTGCATTTCTGCATCGGTCAGCGCAAAATCGAACACATCGAAGTTGTCGTGGATGTGGGCCGGGTTCTTGGAGCCGGGAATGACCACATTGCCTGCCTGAATGTGCCAGCGCAGAATAATTTGCACGTTGCTCTTGCCGTACTTTGCTGCAAGGCGGGTGAACAACGGCTCTTCCAGCAGGCCCTTGTCAGCGTGGCCCAGCGGATACCATGCCTGAATCACCATGCCATTCTCGGCGAGGAAGGCTTTCAGTTCTTTCTGCTGGGCGTAGGGGTGAACTTCGGTCTGGAGGATGGTGGGCTTGACTTCGCAGATGCTCAGAATTTCTTTGATCTGCTCCTCGTTGAAGTTGGACAGACCGATGGCACGGACTTTGCCCTCCTTGTAAGCCTTTTCCATCAGGCGATAACCGGCAACGTAATCACCGGCAGGCTGGTGAATGAGCAGCAGGTCGATGTAGTCGGTGTCCAGACGTGCCAGCGTCTTGTCCACAGCATCGGCATCGGTGTAGAAGGTCGGCCACAGCTTGGTTTCGAGGAAAATTTCCTCCCGCAGCAGACCGGACTTCTTCATGGCGCGGCCCACGGCTTTTTCGTTGCAGTAGGCGTTGGCGGTGTCGATCAAGCGGTAGCCGTTCTGCAAGGCGCTGACGCAGGAGGCCTCTGCCTCGTCCGGGGTCAAAAGAAATGTGCCAATACCGGCCATGGGCATTTTCACGCCGTTATTGAGAGTTGCGTATTCCATAAAAGATTCCTCCTTAAATGTTCTTTCCAAGTTTCGTGGCTTCGTTTTTATTGGTCGCCATGCCGCCGTAGGTCATGCCATAGAGGGCGGCAAAGCGCTTCATGGTGTATTCGCCCGCCTCCAGTGCGGCGGTGTTTCCGTTTTTGTTGGGACTGCCGTTGATAAATAAAATACTCATAGCAATGCGCCTTATTTCAGTTTTTGATATTCTTCTTCACTCACTGGTTCACACCACTGACTGCGGCAGTTTTCTCCAGGTACTTCCACAGCCAGATGGGAGAACCAGCTGTCCGGCGCAGCGCCGTGCCAGTGCTTTACACCGGGCATAATGTTGACTACATCGCCGGGGTGCAGCTCCTGCGGCTCTTTGCCCCATTCCTGATAGTAGCCCCGGCCTGCCACGCAGACGAGGATCTGCCCGCCGCCCTTGTCCGCCTCGTGGATATGCCAGTTGTTGCGGCAGCCGGGTTCAAAGGTCACATTGAAGATTTTGACCTGCTCCGTGGAGACTGGCGCAAGATAGCTCTGCCCGCTGAAATACTGTGCAAAGCCGTCATTGGGCGCGCCGATGGGGAAGACCATACTGTTCTGGTGCAGCTGCTTTTCATCAGTGTTTTCCGCATCTGCCCAGATGTCCTTTGCCATTCGGAATGCCGCCCAAGCCTTGGGCCAACCCGCATAAAACGCAGCGTGCGTCAGGATTTCCGCAATTTCACTGCGGGTAATTCCGTTTTCCTTGGCCATTGCCAGATGATGTCCGAAAGAGGTATCCGTCAGCCCCTGCGCCATCAGTGCTGTCACGGTGATGAGGGAACGGTCGCGTGCAGAAAGCTCGCTTTCCCGGCTCCAAACCTCACCGAAAAGAACATCATCATTGAGCTGTGCGAACTTCGGCGCAAATTCACCAAGCACATCTCTGCCTGCTGTGATTTTCTTCATGGTCACTTGCACTCCTTCAAAATTTCGTAAATCTCGTCATGGCTCAGCTTCTTGCAGCAGCCGCCGGTCAGCACGGTGGAATCGGCCACAGCCTTGAGGTCGGTGTCGGCAGGGATGCCCAGTTCTGCAAAGGTGGTGGGCATCCCGATCTCCTTGATGAAGGCCGCCAGAGCCTCCACGCCAGCCTGTGCCAGTTTCAGCTCGGATTTGCCCGCCGGGTCGATGCCCCAGACGTTCTGTGCAAAGCGGGCGAACCGTGCGGTGTTGGCCGGGAGCAGGTGACGGTACAGTACCGGGTGAATGACTGCCAGACCAGCGCCGTGGTTGCAGTTGGTGTAGGCACCCAGCTGATGCTCGATCATGTGACACTGGAAGTCGGTGACCTTGCCGATTTTCAGGATGCCGTTTTCGGCCATAGCCGAAGCCCATGCCAGCTCGCTGCGGGCCTCGTAGTTGTCCTTGTCGGTCAACAGGACGCGGATGTTGCGGATGACGCTGCACATGACGGCTTCGTTGATGTCATCGGAGAGGTTGTTCTCGTCCGGCTTGCCGAAGTAAGTTTCCATCGCGTGGCTCAGGGTGTCGAACGCACCGGAAATGACCTGCTTCATGGGAACGGACAACGTGTAGGTGGGGTCGAGGAAAGCAAAGTCGGCCTGTGCACCCCACAGGGCCCCCTTAATCTTCTTTTCCTCATGGGTGATGACCGCGCCGTTATTCATCTCGGAGCCAGTACCGAACACCGTGACGATGGTGCCCAGCGGGATGAACTCAGTGGGACGAGTATGCTTGGCGTTTTCCAGCTCCCACAAATCTTCGTCCACCTTGGCCTGTGCGGACACCACCTTGCAGCAGTCGGACACGGAACCGCCGCCCACGGCAAGGATCAAATCCACATGGTTCTCACGGGCCAGCTTTGCACCCTCCTGCACCTTGGCGTAGGTGGGATTGGGCATGATGCCGGGAAACTCCACGATGCGCTTACCCTCAGCGTTCAGAATACCGATGATTTCATCATAGACACCATTGTGCTTGATAGAACCGCCGCCGTAGGCCAGCATCACGGTATCGCCGTAGTGCTCCAGCAGACAGCCCAGATATTCCTTCACGCCACCCTTGCCGAAATAAACCTTGGTCTTGTTTTCAAACAGAAAATTGTTCATAGCCGTTACAGTCCTTTATATAAAACTGGGAAATCAGACGTTTTTGCCCATCTCGTAGGCTTCCTTCATGGCCGGGGAGGACATCACCTCGCCGGGCCGATATACGCCGGTGCCGTAGATGACCCCCTTTTCCTTGGCACCATTCAGGCAGGCGGTAAAGCCCCGGAAACACTCCAAGGTGCAGGCCATGGCAGCACGGTTATCGTCCGCGCAGGTCATGATGAAATAGAACTCCTTGTTCGGAATGTTCGTCCACCGGGCAAGGCTGCGGTCGATGATGATCTTCATCTGTGCATCAATGGAGTAGAAGTACACTGGGCTTGCCATCACGATAACATCCGCCGCCTGCATTGCGTCCAGAATTTCGCTCATGTCATCGTTCAGGGCACACTTGCCGCCGTGGTCGCGGCAGTAATAGCAGGCATTGCAGGGCACAATCTTCTTGCTGCGCACGAAGATCTTTTGCACTTCGTTGCCGCTCTCCTGCGCACCACGCATAAACTCACTGCACAGCAGGTCGGAGTTGCCGTCCTTGCGGGGACTGCCGGACAAAATCAAGACTTTCTTCATCGGTCATTCCTCCTTTGAGGTACTCTCTTTTTCTGGTTCCAGTATAGCGCAAGTCTGCATTTCCCGGAATCTCCACTTTGTTCACTTGTTTGAACTCAAAGGTTCAAACAACCCGCTTGACCCCCTGATTGTAACACTTAGAGTCAGCTTTAGGTCAAGTGCATCTTTTGTAAAAAGAAAAAGCCACTGCATGATTTCTCATGCAGCAGCTTCTCGTTGCAGTGGCGTATCAGCTATACAATTCCTTGCTGGCTATTTTAGCCGCATCCAGAAAACGCTGAACGGCAGGCGTTGGATTCGGGGAGTGCAGGATACCATAGGGGATGCCGTAATCCCAATCTACTGGAATCACTTTCAGCAATGGGTGGACATTGGCCCAGCCCGGAATTGCCAGCAGCACATCGTTGGTGTTTTCGCAGCGGTTGAAGATGTCCATGCTGTAAAATTCAAAATCCACGATATTTACTTGTGGATGGTGCTGCCATAAATCATCCCGCAGTTCATCTACATAGTGGCTCCATCCACGGTGCATCAGCAGTAGATTTTCGCCGTACAGGTCTGTGATCTGCAAGCGGTCTTTTGCCGCAAGTTTATGATGGATGGAAACCGCGCAGCAAAACGGCCCGCGAACCAGTTCCAGACCGGCACATTTGCGCAGATGCAGCATCGTTTCATCAAAGATGCCGCCTACTACATCAATGTTCGTGCCGAGGTTCGCCAGAATTTCCCGTGCATTTTCCGGGGTGTTTTCAAAAGGCACAATCTGGAATTTGATGTCCGGGCAGATGGTCTGCACTTTCGACCACAGTTCCATGAGCAGCTGGGCAGGTGTCATGGGAGAGGAACCAATGCGGATGACGTTGGAATCCTCCTGCATTGCGTTCCGGGCACGAATGACAGAATCATGGCAGTATTGAATGATGTACTTGGCATCCTGATATATGGAACGGCCTGCTTTGGTCAGTGTTAGTCCCCGGCGAGTACGCTCGAACAGCTTGACACCAAGAGAATCTTCCAATAGGTTGATCTGCTTGATGATGGCCGTTGGCGTGATGTAGCTTTCCTCTGCCGCTTTGTTGAAGCTGCCTTCATCCGCCACACGGATGAAGGTTTCCAGCTGATGATTGTACATGAAAACACCTGCCCTTCAAAAAAGCATACAATCCATAAATAGAATAACATTGGATAACCCAAAAATCAACTAAAACAAAGTGTGAACAATAAAGTTTGAGTGTTATACATTTTACATCATTTCGCCAATCGCCCATGAACTATAAAATGTATATAGGTGATGCAGAATGGCGAAAATTGAGGACTGTCCCGGCTTTGAAACGTTCGGAGCGGATGTCAAGGCTGCACGAAAGGCAAAGCAGCTTTCCCGCAGTGCGCTGGCTGACATGATACATTGTGACAGCCGGTATCTTGCGAATATCGAGAACGAAGGCACGCTGCCCAGCCTGCCGGTGGTGATTCAGCTTATTAAAATCTGTGGCTTACCTGTGGAGCGATACTTCAACCCGGAACTCATGCGGGAAGAAAGCGCGGAGCGTCAGAGGGTCAGCCACAAGCTGCAGCTTTGCCCAGAAGAATACTTACCTATCGTAGAAGGTGCCATTGACGGTGCCTTGCGAATCCATGAACAGGAAAAAGTGCCGGCGTGTGTCTGATTGCCACGCACGGTCATTGAGAGGATGCAAAAGCGTCCTCTTATTTTTTTGCATTTTGCGGGCAGAACGGGGGTGTTGTGGTGTCATAGTAGTGGGGAAAGGTAACGTAGCAAGCATAGGGAGTGTAGCCACTCCCGGCAAAAATGCTTGCTGGGGAGTACCCCAGACCCCCAAGAAACGAGGTGAAACTATGACGAACCGAACCCGAAAAATTGTTCTGCGTGTTCCCGTGACGCCGGAGGAACGGGAACTTATCCGGCAGAAGATGGCTCTGCTGCACACACGGAATTTTTCTGCATACGCCCGGAAGATGCTGATAGACGGTTATGTTGTCCACATCGACACCACCGACATCCGGGCGCAGACCGCCGAATTGCAGAAGATTGGTGTCAACGTCAATCAGATCGCACGGCAGCTGAACAGCATGGGGCCGCTGTACACACAAGATGTTGCGGACATCAAAGGAGCGCTGGCACAGATATGGCAGTTACAAAGATACATCCTATCAAGTCAACGCTGAAAAAGGCACTGGACTACATCGAGAATCCAGCCAAGACGGATGAAAAAATGCTGGTGTCCTCCTTTGCCTGCTCCTACGAAACCGCTGACATCGAATTTGAACTGCTGCTGTCACAGGCCATGCAGAAAGGCAACAATCTGGCCCACCACTTGATACAGTCTTTTGCGCCGGGCGAAACCACGCCGGAGCAGGCCCACGAGATCGGCCGGCAGCTTGCAGATGAAGTTCTGCAAGGCAAATACCCCTATGTGCTAACCACGCACATTGACAAAGGGCACGTCCACAACCACATCATCTTTTGCGCCGTGGACATGGTGAAGCAACGAAAGTATGTTTCCAACCGACAGAGCTATTCCTACATCCGGCGCACCAGTGACCGGCTGTGCAAGGAACATAACCTATCCGTAGTAATGCCCGGTCAAGACCGGGGCAAGAGCTATGCCGAGTGGGACGCACACCGCAAGGGCACAAGCTGGAAGACGAAGCTGAAAGCTGCCATAGATACCACCATCCCGCAGGCCAAGGATTTTGACGATTTTCTGCGGCTCCTGCAGGTGCAAAGCTATGAGGTCAAGAGGGGCAAGTATGTGTCGTTCCGTGCGCCCGGACAGGAACGGTTCACCCGCTGCAAAACGCTGGGCGAAGCCTACACCGAGGAAGCTATCACCGAGCGCATCAAAGGGCGGTTTGCGGAGCGGAAGCCCAAGGAAAACCGCAAAATTTCTCTGCGGATTGATTTGGAAAACAGCATCAAGGCCCAGCAGTCCGCAGGGTATGAGAAGTGGGCAAAACTCCACAATCTGAAACAGGCGGCCCGGACGCTGAACTTCCTGACGGAGCATGAAATCGAAAGCTACCCGGATTTGGAAAGCCGGGTGGCCGAGATCACCGCCGCCAGCGCCGAGGCTGCCGCTGCGCTGAAAGCGGCCGAATGCAGACTTGCAGAAATGGCCATGCTGATAAAGGATGTTACTACCTGTAAGGAGCTGCGCCCGTTGGTGCAGGAATATCAGCGAGCTGCTGACAAAAAGCAGTTCCGGCGCAGGCACGAAGGCACCTTGATTCTCTATGAGGCCGCAGCCAAGGCCCTGAAAGAGCAGGGCTTTCAAAAGCTGCCTGACCTCTACGCCCTGAAAGACGAGCATAAGCTATTGGCCGAGCAGAAAGACCAGCTGCAGCGGCAGTACGCCGAAGCCAAACGCCAGACGCAGGAGTATGGCATTATCAAGCAGAATGTGGATGGCATTCTGCGGACAACGCCGGGAAAGGAGCAGATGCAGGAACGGTAAGCCACGCAAGTTTTCGTCACAGCCCGCTGACAGTTTAAACAATATCTGCTATAATTAAAACAATGATTCTTAGAAAAAATTCTCAAGTAGAAAGGAGATTTTTTAATTGGACAACAACCTCATTCCGTATCAGCCTGTAATCTCCGATATTAAAAATTTGATTGCCGCAGGTCAGAACGTTGCCTATAATGCAGCCAACCGTGCAATGATTATGACCTACTGGAACATTGGAAAACGCATTGTTGAAGAAGAACAGAGCGGTGCCGAGCGTGCAGAGTATGGAAAGCGTTTAATTCCAGTTCTTTCGGCAGAACTCACAAAGGAATTCGGCAACAGCTATTCCAGCCGAAATCTTCACTATTACCGTAAATTTTACCATTGCTTCCCTGATTCCGAGATTTTGAACACGCGTGTTCAAAATCTTAATTGGTCACATTTTCGGGCTTTGCTTCGTGTTCCCGATGAGGATGCCCGTATTTGGTATATGAATGAAGCGGCTAATGAAAATTGGAGTGTTCGCACCCTTGACCGCAACATTGGCACACAGTATTATTATCGGCTGCTCCATTCTCCGAAAAAAGAAGCTGTGATGGCAGAGATGAAAGAGAAAACGGCGGCAGAGCCCAAGCATCAGTTTGAACTTCTCAAAAGTCCCATCGTGGCAGAATTTTTAGGTTTTCGCACCGAGGATTCCTTTGCAGAGTCCGATTTGGAGTCTGCAATTCTTTCTCACATCCGGGACTTCCTCATGGAAATGGGAAAGGGATTTGCTTTCGTGGCCCGGCAGCAGCATATTGTGACCGATACGGAAGATTACTACATCGACCTTGTATTCTACAACATCGAACTGAAATGTTATGTTCTGATTGACTTGAAGATGGGTACGATCACCCATCAGGATGTCGGCCAGATTGATATGTACGTTCGGATGTACGATGAACTCAAATGCAAAGAGGGCGACAATCCCACAATCGGCATTCTGCTGTGTGGCGAAACCAGCGAGGACATCGCGCGATACTCTGTCCTGCATGATAACGACCACCTGTTCATGTCGAAGTATCTAACCTACCTGCCCACTAAAGAACAACTTCGGGCAGAAATTGAACGCCAAAAGAACATTTTCTATATGCAGCATCCGAAGCTGGATGATAAATCGGACGATTCCGAATTTTAATCAAGATGCAAGAAAGCCGGACACAGCAACCCCAAGGCCACCGTGTCCGGCTATTTCTGTGTTGACAACGACACATTACTTTGATTGAAAATAATGTGTGGTTGTCAAGCTGGCGGTATCACTCACCTACAAAATCAAACCTCTGTCCGTCAAAGTCGGCATCAGTCATGTGCTCCAATTTTGCAATGGTGCCGTTTGCCAACCGTCGCATTTTCGTGTCCATATCCGGCAGGGCAGCCAGCATCCGCGCCATCGTCCGGTGGCGGTCAGAAGTGTGGTACATACAGATCAAATTTTCTTCTTCTACGCTGAAATTCATGTGTCAGACCTCCATTTCATGTTGCTTGCTGCGGGCCGCTGCCTTTTTCGGGCTGGCGGCCTGTTTTGTTTCGGAAAGCTGTTTGCGGACGGAAGCACGGGGTTTGCGAATGTTCTTATCTCGGTTCTCGTTTTTGTCAACCAGCGCGTAGATGCCAAAACGGTCTTTTACGCTGGACAGATGTAAAAATTTATACGGCAGCATGGCAAGCAGCTGGTCCGTGTCCCGGCTGGATGCCAGCTTGGTGAAATAGGGCGATACCTCTACCATGAAATGATTCTTGTCCGGGCTGTTGGGAGCAGCCAGACGCTTCATATCAGCTACAATGCGCTGTGCCTCGGCCTCGATCAGCCCAGTGTGCAGTGCCGCAAGGTGTTCCTTGAAGTCACTGGGCCGTGCAGGTTCCCGGCTGCGCTGCTCCTGCCGGATGGCCGCTTGCAGAAGTTCCGGGCCGCGGGGCTGCATTTCATACCGAACGAACTCCCCAAAATATTTATCCGGGCGACTGTCGAAATGCTCTTTCGGGCCAATCTCCCGCATTCCACTTTCGTAGATCAGGCGATTGGAGCCCACGGTCAGGGCGGCATCCCGGATGTGCTGGAAATGCTGCTGGTAGTCCAGTTTATACAGATTGCCTTGCAATGTTCCATTGGCTGTGCCGGTCAGCTCTACCGCATAGGCAAGAATCCTGTCGTGGGTTTGCTCGCCGCAGAATTTCCATGTGTTGTAGGCTTGCGTATCTTTGAGCAGCACATCCCGTTCCCGGAAGCAGAATGTTCCAGAGGGCCGGGATAGCCACAACAGCAGCTTATCTTCCGGCTGGTCGCTGCGGGCGGCCTCCCGCAGCATTTTGATGTCATACGCAAAATCGCTCTGATAGTATGCGGTGTTCTGGTGCATAATGGCTTCCAGCGCAGCGATCACATCCATATTTTCAAATTTTTGCACGGCTTATACCTCCAATTCCTTTATCTTTTCCCGTGGCGGCGTTTGCTTACTCTGCTCCTTTTTCACGGCATCCAGCTGTGCCCGGATAGACGGCTTTTTCGGCTTGGCTGTGCGGGACTTCTTGGCTTTTGGTGCCTTTTCCTCGGCCTTGACTGCGGCGGCAAGGTCTGTCAGAGAGATTTGTTCTCCGACCTTTGCTTTGGCCTCCAATTCGCCCAGAGAGGGTGCGTTGTTCAACACACCATCAATCATATTTTCGTTTTGTTCGGTGGAAAGTTCTGCGGTGCGCAGCGGATTTTCCCGCAAGAACTCCGGCACCTGCTGGAAGCCCACACTGTCGCAGTAGTGGGCGGTGTCCTGCCCATTCTGGTGCAGCACTACCACATCCGAAACGGACAGTGAGTGTCCCTTGAAATCTGCTGGATGGTCCACATTGAACGTGCGGTAGATGTCCTCCAAGGTGGTACCAGCAGTCAGCGGCGCGGCGTAAACTTCCGTATAGTTGGCCTTGTCCACAGTCCGGCCAGCGGCCTGCAGGCGGTCGTAAGGCTCAAAATGATAATCACGGGTGGAATCTTCATTGCGCAGCTGGTAGATGGAAAAGCTGTCCTGCTGCGGTGCTTCAAAGCCTGCCGCTGCGTATTCCTCTACGGTCATTCCGGCAGCAGCCGCTTCCTGCGCGATCTCGGCCTGCACCTGTGCCTTGTAATCCTGCAAGCTCTGGTCAAAGTCGGCCAGCTTGGGCGGTTCCGGCAAGTCATACTGGCCTTGGTTGAGCAGCGGGCGGCAGTCCTGCACATAGGTTACAATGGCATTGTAATAAGCGGTTTGCTCCGGCAAAATATCCTGACCCTCTCGTAAAGCGGCGGTAGCCGTCTGCTCCATAGCGGAAAGGTTGCAATGCTGTTTGAGGTACGGAATAAACTCGGTCAGCACCATTTCCCGCTCTGCCTTGTCCTGCTCCCACGCTTCCGGGCCTTTGTTGTGCAGAACAAAATTCTTCCAGTTTTCATCTTTGGTGTAGTATTCGTGGTAATTCTGGATGTGCTGAACCAAAGAGCCCTCTCCGTCACCGAAATCCTGCCGCCCCTCGTAGTTGTCGGGCTGACCGTTCAGGGTAAAATCAATGCGGAACGCGGTCTTGTCGTACCAGCCACCCTCGTAACCATCCTTTTCCCGGTCTGTGTGCTGGGCGGTGTCCAGTTCTTCAAAAACGCGGTTTGCCACAGACAGCGGCATGATTTCGCCGTCCTGCAGCTTGTCGCTTTCACTCCACAGAATCGTGACCGTAGGCTCTGCGGATAAATCTGTCGCAGCGACTTTTTCTGCTTCCGGGGCAGAAAGTTCATTTGCTTTTTCCGCCGCCTCTTGGAACGCCGCCAGCTTATCGCCCAACAGAACTTCCGCCACCGCGGCTGTCTGCCCCAGCAGATTAAGTGCTTCCTGCCCGGCATCCGGCAGGGTCAGACCGGGCGCGTCCAGCTGCCCACCGTCCAGAGCCGTGTGGTCCGGGCCATACAGAGCGTAGTCATAGCCAGAATCGCAGGTCTGGATGAACAGCGTATTGCCATTATCCAGTGCAAATGCGGCCTCCTGTGCAGCGGAAAGGTCTGCTTCCCGCTGCTGGCGAAGTTCTGCCAGATGTTCGTCCAGCGCGGAGATCAGCTCATGGGCCGCGCTGCGGATAATTTCCAGAGAGGCTTTCAGTTCGGCCAGTTCCCGGCCAGAACTCCACCCGGCCACATAGCCAAAGGAATATTCGGATGTGTCCAGCCCATAGTGCTGGCAGACGGCATAGGCCACACTTTCGGCCTGTACCTCGCGGGTGCGGCTGTCCGGGCGGTTGGTCTGTTCCGGGTCGTTCGGGTCGATGGCGTGCAGCTTGGCATGGGCAATCTCGTGGATGGCCGTTTTGATGGTTTGCAGCTGGCTCATGCCCTCCTGAATTGCAATGCGGTTGTCGAGCAGATGAAAGTAACCGTGCACCCCGCCCTCGATGTCCTCAAACCCGATGGGCACCGGGGAAGCCTGCTCCAACGCTCTGAAAAAATCTTGGTAGTCCTGCACGCTGCCGGACAGTTCATTCACTGCAATAGAGGGCAGCGGTTCGCCCTCGGTCTGGCTGACATCGAACACGGACACCACCTTGAAAGCCGGAATCTGCACCGTCTTTTCTTCCGTCAGCGGCTTGCCGTCCTTGTCCAGAATCGGCTTGCCCTGTTCGTCCAGCTTTTCCATTTTCTGCTTGACCTTGTACGGCGCAGGAGCCAGAATCTTGATGCCTTTTTCGCCTTTCTTTACGGTGCGGTGGAACGTGTCTTTCCACTTGTTGAAGCCCGCCACCAGCTGCCCGCCCTGCATGGCGATCAGCAAGGTGTTGTTGAAGCTGTAATTGTGGAATTTCGCCATCGTGGTGAGGTAGGCCTTGTAGCGGTCACTGTCGAATAATTCTTGAATGCCTGTTTCCAGCCGGTCCGTGATTTCTTTCATGCGTTCCGCGCTGTCCTTGCCGTTTAGGATAATGGGAATAACTTTCTGCGGTTCCGTTTCAGGCTGAACAGGTGGCGGGATGTTGGCCGAATCTCGCAAAACTTCCGGCGCAGGAAAGGACAGTACCCGGTATTCCTCCGGCACAGGCTGGCCCTCGTGGACTTTCTGCCACGCGTCCCCGCTTTTGACAAGGTAACCATACTCGGTAAACACGCCCTGCTCCTGCTGGGCCACATACCGGCCGAACTGCGCCGTGTCGATGCCGCCTTTCCATTCCTCCGGCATATCCACCATGCCGGAACGGTTCAGATAGTAGTCGCCCAGTTGGGCAGGCCCGCGCACATCCGGCAGATGCACATAGTAGTCCACGTTTTCGGGAAAGTCGGTGATTCTCCCGATGCTGAAAAGCTCACTCTGCGGGGCTTGCAGGGCGGCGTTCAGCTCTGCGCGTTCCCCGGTAGAGAGTGTTTCCAGTCGTGATGCCAGAAAGTTTAGTTCATCCACATTGGATGCCAGCACCATGTTGTAGGGGATGGCAAAACGCTTTTCTTCCTCGGCAAAGTAGCCAGAAATGAAAAGGCCCTGCGGGTTATCGGACGAAATGTCGATTTGCCGCAGAGCCGCTTGTACCTGTTCGGTTGTAGTGGGCAGGTCCAGCCAGACACCATCCCTGCTTTGCTGCCGATTTTGCAGCTGGATGGAAAATAATTCGCTCATTTGGTCACACTCCTTTTTGCTATCCTACGGATAGAGAGAGCCGGTTATGGCAAAATGAATGCTTCACC
>OJRD01000152.1_pt1 | contig 59275 bp, 54 predicted proteins | sample 1599051 | NCBI WGS metagenome assembly OJRD01 (sample SAMN03922523, study PRJEB24848) | human gut metagenome | isolation source: stool sample | host: Homo sapiens | place: Germany | collected 2010-02 | reverse complement strand
CGATAGGAGAAGGGTTCGGATTTTTTGTTTTCTTCGGAAATGATAATTCCGGCTCTTCCCTGACGGCTGTGTGTCCAAAATCTTATCAACAAAGACGTATCACAAAAGTCACACATGAAGTACGATGAAAGAGCTTGCAAATTCAATATGGACACCGGCTGCGTGGAACTGCTGCTCCGGGATGGGAGAAAAATTTCCATCGACTGCACCGGGGTAGAGGATGCGTTGGATGTTACCATGGCGCAGCGGTCAGAACTGGACGATCTCATCTACAATGACCCGCTTGGCTATGCGGATTTGATCCTGAATGGTGGCCCGGAGGAATATTTGAAGAATATGGCTGGAAGCCATGGACTAGAAATCTAAATGAATGCTGGACATTACCGTTTTTTGCGCTGGTGATGTCCGGCATTTGTTATTTGGTGTTGCCCGATCAATTTTAATGGAATCTTTATACTTCTACAATTTTCTTTACGGCTCTTTTATCTATTCCATGCTAATCTTTATGCACACGGATAGGTAAAGGAGCTTTTATGATTCAATATCCTCGTTACAGGCAGCACCGTTTTTCTTCTTTTCAGGTCATTATTGCAGGTTTTGCGGCAGTTGATCTGGTGGGCGCATTGCTTCTGATGCTCCCAATCGCTGCACAGCAGCGGTGCGTTACACCGTTCCATGAGGCGCTGTTTACTTCCACCTCTGCCCTTTGCGTGACCGGGCTTGTGGTTCAGGATACCGGCAGCTACTGGTCGGCATTCGGGCAGAGCGTAATTCTTCTTCTGATCCAGATCGGAGGATTGGGCGTCATTACGGTGGGCGCTGCCTTTGCGCTGCTTTCCGGGCGAAAGATCTCCCTCAAGCAGCGCAGCACGATGCAGGAAGCCACCGCTGCCCCACAGATGGGCGGCATCGTGCGGCTGACAGGCTTTATTCTGCGGATCACCGCCCTGTTTGAACTGGCCGGTGCTGCACTGCTGCTGCCGACATTTTGCGCCGATTATGGATTGCGCGGGATCTGGTATGCGTTGTTTCATTCCATTTCGGCGTTCTGCAATGCCGGCTTTGACCTGCTGGGAACAGAGGGTGCAAAATTTGTTTCGCTGACACGGTATGCAGGTGACCCATTGCTTACCACAGTGATCGCGGCCCTGATCGTCTTTGGCGGCCTTGGTTTTCTGACATGGGAGGACATTTATACATATCGCCTTGATTTTCACCGTTATCGGATGCAGAGCAAGGTGATCCTTGTCACAACGGCGTTTCTTCTGGTGCTGCCGTCGCTGTACTTTTATTGCTTCGAGTTCACGGCAGGCTCTGCCCGGCAGCGCATTTTATTGTCGATGTTCCAATCCGTTACCCCTCGTACTGCCGGTTTTAACACCGCTGATCTTGCTGCGATGGGCAGCACTTCACAGGCATTGATGGTGGTTCTGATGCTGTTGGGCGGTTCGCCCGGCTCCACGGCAGGCGGCATGAAAACCACAACATTTGCCGTTCTGCTGGCCAATATGTGGGCGACCTTCCGCCGCAGAGAAGATGCGGAATTTTTCGGGCGGCGCATAGATGGTTCTGCGGTCAAGAATGCTGCCACCATCGCAGGGATGTATTTGACGCTGTTCTTCCTCGGAGCCTTTGTCATTGCTGCGGCTGAGCAGCTGCCGATGTCAGTCTGTTTGTATGAAACTGCTTCGGCTGTGGCAACGGTGGGTCTGACATTGGGTATCACGCCGCAATTGGGGATCCTTTCGCAGGGGGTGCTGATCGCACTGATGTTTTTGGGACGTGTTGGCGGATTGACGTTGATCTATGCGGCATTTGGCAGCAGCCCTGCCCACTCTCGTCTGCCGCAGGAGAAAATCGCAATCGGATAAAGGAGACAAGTATGAAATCGATTCTTTTGATCGGGCTTGGCCGTTTTGGCCGCCATATTGCGCAGGAACTGAATGAGCTGGGTCATCAGGTCATGGCGATCGACAGCAATGAAGACCGTGTGAACGCTGTGCTTTCCTATGTGACGAATGCACAGATCGGTGACAGCACCAGCGAATACTTTCTGCGCTCCCTTGGCGTCGGCAATTTTGATGTGTGTATCGTAACCATCGGCGGCAATTTTCAAAGCTCACTGGAAACAACATCGCTGCTCAAGGAACTGGGGGCAAAGCTTGTGGTCTCGCGTGCAGAGCGGGATGTACAGGCCAAGTTTCTGCTGCGCAACGGTGCGGATGAAGTGGTCTATCCGGAAAAGCAGCTGGCAAAGTGGGCAGCGATCCGATACAGCTCTGAACACATTCTGGATTACATCGAGCTGCAGGACGACCATGCCATCATGGAAGTGACCATTCCGCCGGAATGGATGGATCGTACGATCGGTGAGATCAATATCCGAAAAAAGTATAACATCAACATTCTTGCGCTGAAAAAAGACGGAAAGCTCGATATGAACATCACGCCGGATACGCAGCTGTGCCGGGATGAAAGTATGCTGGTTTTGGGAAAATACGCATCGATCCAGAAGTGTTTCCGGCTCTGAAAAGATAGGACGGATCGTATGGATGTCGTTTTGTTGCTGATGGTTCTTGGAGTCATGTTGAGTGGTTTTTGGGCAGCAGATGCGCTGGATCACATGCGGAAGGAGATCATTCGACAAGAAGGAAAAAGACGCGGCTGGTGGTCGTGACCATCAAATTGTGCTATACTGTAGGCAAGGCAGGTGATCTTTATGAATCAGAACGACCCACCCACCGAACATATTCTGGCGTGTCTGTCGTCCTCTCCCTCCAATGCAAAGATCGTGCGGACGGCAGCAACAATGGCAAAGGCGTTTGGAGGGACTTTTACAGCCCTGTATGTCCGGACGCCTGACTCGGATCAGATGGGAAAAGAAGACTGTCGGCGCTTGCAGCAGCACATTCGTATGGCAGAGCAGGCAGGTGCCGACATTTCTACGATCTACGGGGATGACATTCCGCAGCAGATCGCAGAGTTTGCCCGGATCTCCGGCATTACAAAAATCGTGCTGGGGCGCTCCAGCGTACATCGCCGCCATTTCTGGAGTGAACCGTCACTGACTGAAAAATTGACGCTGACTGCGCCTAATCTGGATATTTACATCATCCCGGATGCTTCTGCAGAGAACGGCTACGGCTCAGGACGGAAGCTGTTCACCCGTCCGCTTCTGCCGTCTGTCCGTGATCTGCTGATCACCGCAGGCATCCTGAGCTGCATCACGCTCATCGGCTTTTTTTTCTTACAACTGGACTTTGCACGCTACAATATTATTATGCTCTATATGCTGGGGGTGCTGTTCACCGCATTGTGTACCAGCGGCTACACCTGCGGTGTGCTGGGGTCCGTTGCCAGTGTAGCATTGTACAATTTCTTCATGACCGAGCCATACCTGACATTCCATGCGTATGATCCCGGTTATCAGGTTACATTTGCCCTGATGCTGACCTCTGCAATCATTACCTGCACCCTGACAACGCGGCTGAAGGATCATGCAAAAATGTCTGCGCAGGCAGCGTTCCGTACAAAAATACTGTTTGATACAAATCAGCTTTTACAGAGAGCAAAAAGCGAGGAAGAAATCCTCTCTCAGACAGCGTCCCAGTTGATGAAGCTGCTGAACCGGAGTCTGATCGTTTACCCGGAACAAAACGGAGATCTTGGGTCAGAACAGGTTTTTGAGATTGATGGGGAAGTGCCGCGCAACATCTTTTCTGCACCGGAAGAACGTGATGCAGCAAACTGGACGTTTGCCAACAAAAAGCGTTCCGGCGCAGGCACGGATAGCTACCCGGATGCAAAGGGGCTTTATCTTGCACTTCGGACCGGAGGCGGTGTGTTTGGAGTGATCGGGATCGATCTGTCCGAAAAACCGCTGGATGCCTTTGAAAACAGTGTGCTGCTTTCCATTCTGGGCGAAGGTGCGCTGGCCATCGAAAACCGCAGAAACGCGCTGGAAAAAGAGCAAGCTGCATTGCAGGCAAGGAATGAAGAACTGCGGGCAAACCTGCTGCGCACGATCTCCCATGACCTGCGCACCCCGCTGACCTCCATTTCCGGCAATGCCAGCAATCTGCTTTCCAACGGAGAAACGCTGGATACAGGAACCCGGAACAAGATCTGCACCGATATTTTTGACGATGCACAATGGCTGATCGGTCTGGTGGAAAATCTGCTTTCCATCACCCGCATTGAGGATGGGCGGATGAATCTGCAGATCTCGCCGCAGCTGATGGACGAAATGATCGAAGAAGCACTGCATCATGTCAACCGGAAAAGCTGCGAACACACCATCACAACACAGTATGGGGACGAGATCCTCCTGGTCAATGTGGATGCACGGCTGATCATGCAGGTCGTTGTCAATCTGGTGGATAACGCCATCAAATACACCCCCGTAGGCTCGGTTATTCAGATTTCGGCTTACCGGAAAGACCATCAGGTCGTAGTGGACGTTGCAGATAACGGTCCCGGCATTCCGGATCGCGCAAAAGCACAGGTGTTCGAGATGTTTTATACCGGGCAGAGCCGCATCGCAGACAGCCACCGTAGCCTTGGACTGGGCTTGCCCCTCTGCCGAGCGATCCTGACGGCTCACGGCGGAACATTGACCCTGCGTGACAACATTCCCAATGGCAGTGTCTTTTCCTTTGCACTGCCGCAAAGCGAGGTGAACATTCATGAATAAGCCGTCCATTCTGGTCGTAGAGGATGATGTTCCTGTACGGTGTCTGATCACAACGACCCTGAAAACCCACGGCTATAAATATCTGACTGCTTCCAATGGGGAAACGGCGATCATGATGACTACCAGCCACAATCCGGACATCATGCTGCTGGATCTTGGGCTGCCCGACATAGACGGCATCGAGGTCATCCGCAGCGTCCGCACATGGTCGAACCTGCCCATCATCGTCCTGAGTGCCCGGAGCGAGGATTCTGATAAGATCGAGGCACTGGACAACGGCGCAGACGATTATCTGACAAAGCCGTTTTCCGTGGATGAGCTGCTGGCAAGACTGCGTGTAACGCAGCGCCGATTGAATCTGCTGGCTTCTGACGGCATAAACAGTCCGGTTTTTGTCAATGGTCCTTTGAAGATCGACTTCTCGGCAGGCTGCGTCTGGCTGAGCGAGAATGAATTGCATTTGACCCCCATCGAGTACAAGCTGCTGTGTGTGCTGGCGCATAATGTGGGCAAAGTGCTGACGCATACCTCCCTCACGCAGAAAGTATGGGGCAGTACGCAGGAAAATGACATTGCTTCCTTGCGAGTTTACATGGCATCCCTGCGCAAAAAATTGGAACGATACCCGGATGCGCCGCATCTGATCCAGACCCACGTTGGTGTCGGATACCGGATGCTGCGCGCAGAAAATGATGAAGCATAGTAAAAAAAAAACAGGGTGCGTCCACCCGGACGCACCCTGCCATCGCAATTCACGATTCGATTCGTTGACAACAACCGTGAATTGCATATCGCAAGCAGGTCGTTGAGAATTGCTCTGCTTATAAAACTTGCGATTAAAGCCACAGACGATAGCGATATGTACAACAGGGCGTTCCCCGTCGGGAACGCTCTGTTTTTCTTTGCTGGGGGTGTGATGAGCCTGCTTCGCCTGCCATAGGCAAGCTCGCGTTTGCGCAGCAACAAAAGCCCCAGTGGGGCTTTTAAGCGACCGAACGGTCTTGCGTTAGCAAGATGGAGGGGCCTCCGCCCCGACAAGTGACCGCTGGCCTTCCTCGCTGTTCCAGCAGGCAAGGATGGCCGGGTAGAATGCCCGTGCCAGACGGTCGATGACTTCATCGGGATAAGGGGAAGTGTTTGTGGACTTTTTCTTTTTGTTCAAACGCACGCTCCTTTGGACATCGGTAAACAGCATACCATGTGCCTGTTGTTATGCTGTCTGATCTTTGACATCTGCGAGTGCGGCTTCCAGAGAAGTAAGATAGTCCTTATGCTTGTGAATGATCCTGATGCTTCCATTTTACACCTCTCCGGAGGTTTACACAATTATCGGGATGGTCTCGACTGTGCCGGAATTCACAGCTTACGCAAGACTTTCAATGATCTCTGCGCTTTTTTCAATACCGATGACCCCGCTGTCCAGCGCAATATGATAGTTGGCGGCATCGCCCCACTTCATATCGGTATAGAAGCGGTAGTAGGCGGCGCGGCGCTTATCCTTCTCCTTCAGCCGGGCTTCGGGTGATTTCTCCCGCTCCCCATAGACCCGCACGATGCGGTCTGCCCGGAACTTCAGGTCGGCGTGGACAAAGACCTTCAGGCAGTCGGTGCGGTCCTGTAAGATGAAGTCGGCGCAACGCCCCACGATGACGCAAGGCTCTTTTTCCGCCAGCTCCCGGATGATCCGGTATTGCAGCTTCCAAAGCAGATCCTCGTTGGTGGGACCGAAGCTGCGGTCGGTGAAAGCAGAGGCAAGGAAACCGCCGGGGGTGTACTCTCCGGCCTCCTTGATGTAGTTTTCGTCAAAGCCGCTTTCGGCAGCCAGCTTCTGGATTAATTCAGCGTCGTAGCACTGGACGCCCAGATGCTCTGCCACCAGTTTGCCGATGGTTCTGCCGCCGCTGCCAAATTCCCGGCTGATGGTGATGATGCGTTTTTCCATTAGAGTTCTCCTTTCTCATTCAATTCGCGGTAGGTCTTGAAAATCAGATAACCTGCGATCAGGAAGGTGAGGATATCCGACAGGGGCATAGAGTACAGCACACCGTCCAGCCCGAAGAACCGGGGCAGCAGCAGAGCAAAGCCCACGCCGAACACCACCTCACGCATCATGGACAGGGCGGTGGATTCCGCCGCCTTGCCCATGGCCTGCAAAAAGATGAAGCAGGCCTTGTTGACACAGGCCAGAATGATCATGCACAGGTAGATGCGGAAGGACTTCACGGCAAAATCGGTGTAGTAAACGCTCTCGTTGGCGGCACCGAACAGGGCAATGAGCTGCCGGGGAAGCAGCTCCACCAGCACCAGCGCAACGGCGCCCACGGTGGCTTCTGCCAGCAGTAACTTCGTGAACAGCTCCTTTACGCGGGCGGACTTTTTTGCGCCCATGTTGAAGCCCACCACGGGGATGCAGCCAGCCGCCATGCCCACCACGATGGAGATGACGATCTGGAAGAACTTCATCACGATGCCCACCACTGCCATGGGGATCTGTGCGTACTTCTCCTGCCCGAACACGGCATCCAGTGCACCGTATTTACGGATCATGTTGTTGATGGCCGCCATTGCCGCCACAAGGCTGATCTGAGACAGAAAGCTGGTCATGCCAAGGGTCAGGGTACGGCTGCAGATAGAGCCCTTCAGCCGGTAGTCGCCCTTTTTCGGACGGATGATCTTCATGTGCAGCAAATACCACACTGCCAGCGCTGCCGTGACCAGCTGACCGATGACGGTAGCCACCGCTGCGCCCATCATGCCCCAGCGGAAGCCGAAAATGAAGATGGGGTCCAGAATGATGTTCAGCACCGCACCCGCAAGGGTGGACACCATGGCAAACCGGGGGCTGCCGTCGGCACGGATGATGGGGTTCATGGCCTGCCCAAACATATAAAAGGGCACGCCCAGCGTGATATAAAAGAAATACTCCTGGGAGTGGTGATAGGTCTCGGCGTTCACCGTTCCACCGAACATGGCAAGAATGGTGTCCGCTAAAATCAGATAGAGCGCGGCCAGCACAATGCTGCTGACCAGACACATGACCACTGCGTTGCCCACGCTGCGCTTTGCCTTGGGGACTTCGTTCTGTCCAAGTCTGATGCTGACGAAGGCGCAGCAGCCGTCACCGATCATCACGGCAATGGCCAGCGCTACCACCGTCAGGGGGAACACGACGGTATTGGCGGCGTTGCCGTAGGAGCCCAGATAGCTGGCGTTTGCAATAAAGATCTAATCCACGATGTTGTACAATGCGCCGACCAGCAGCGAAATAATGCACGGGATCGCATACTTTTGCATCAGCTTGCCGATGCGTTCCGTGCCGAGAAATTGATTGGAACTTTCCATGGGATTCACCTTTACCTTTCCATTTTAAGGTGTATCTGAAAACAAAAAAATGACGAATATTTCGCAAACACAAGCGGGATTTAAGGCAAATAGCCGCAGGAATCCTTTGTGGATTTCAAGGCTGTTTAGCGCAAAATCCAGCTGTGTTTGTAGAAATAGGCTAAATTTTCGACTTTTCAGATACACCCTAGGGCAAAAAAACAACGGGCAGCCCTCATGCAACCGGTTTTACGCATGAGTGCTACTCGTTGTACGAAATCATTATAGCCTGCCTGTCTGGAATTTGCAAAGGCAGTTTTGCACAAGAATTGTACTGGGCATTCTGCGCAGATTGCACGAGGAAAACTTTGTGGAAGATGCCCTTTGAAGCCCGCCAACCTACCGTGGTACAATAAAGTAAAGAGTAAAATCACGCTGGAAAGTCTGTTTTTGCAGCCTTTTCCATACAAGGGAAAGAGGCAATACCATGTCACGGTTTCAAGCGGGAGCGCTGGTGGTCTACGGAAATCTGGGAGTGCATGAGGTGGAAGGGGTCGGGCTGCGGCGATTTTGTGATGAGCCTGTTCTGCCTGCCGTTATGCGATTCTTTCATCGTTCAACATTTCTTCAAACTGTGCCAGATACGCCTTGTGCTGCTTCAGGATCTTCGTGGTTTCCACTTTCACATCCACATTGACTGCACCGGGGTCGAGGATGAATTGGACGTGACCATGGCGCAGGGGTCTAGCATTTATTCTGGTTGTTTTTACATCTTCTGGATGACGGCACCAAGCCAGCGGCACATGGTATCTCCCGCCTGATTTGCAATTTCCAGCACACGGGCATGGCTGTGCTTCACGGTCTGGATGCCGGTGGCCATATTGGTGATGCAGCTGACCGCAAGCACCTTCATTCCCATATAGTTGCAGACCATCGTTTCTGGTACGGTGCTCATGCCCACGGCATCTGCGCCCATACCTGCAAAGGCACGGATCTCGGCAGCAGTCTCGTAGCAGGGACCCATGAATCCCAGATAGACGCCCTCCTTGTAGGCAACGCCCATTTCCTCAGCGGTATGCTTGGCAAGCTCCCGCAGTTCCAGACTGTACGGCTCGGTCATATCCGGGAAGCGGGGGCCAAACCGTTCATCGTTGGGGCCGATGAGAGGATTCGTGCCCATCATGTTGATAAAATCGGTGATGAGCATCAGGGTGCCGGGAGCAAAGTCCCGGTTAATGCCGCCGCAGGCGTTAGTCAGCACCACCTGCTCTACGCCCAGCAGCTTGAGGACATAGAAGGGATAGCAGACCTCCTTCATGCTGTAGCCCTCATAAAAGTGGTATCTGAACTATCTGATCGGCACGAGTGAAGCCGAAAGTCAGGTGGATTATTCCACCGGCGGCAGACCGAGAGTGGAATATCGGAGCCGATGATCCTGCGCACGCACCGTTTCTTTGCATCGCTCTCTTCCTATGGCGACCCCGCTTTTTCTGATTTGAAACTCCTTCTTGCAATCTCTTTCCAGTTATGGTATATACATCATACGAAAATCAGTCCATGAAAGAACGTGTCATCGTTCCATGATGTATAAAAAAGCCCCCGCCCGGAGAAAGGATATATTCCCATGCAGATCAACGACCGCTTCGGCGCAGCCGCCGCTTTTGAGACCGTATCCCTGCCGGACGGCACCGAAGCCGCCGTACCGACAGAACACGCAGCAGCCCTCTATGTCAATGAGCAGCCCGCATTCCGGGTGGTGTGCACACCGGAGCTGCTGCCGCAGCTGGCGCTGGGGCGGCTGCTGACGGAGGGGTGGATCACATCCGCCGGGGAAGTGGAGCAGATCGCCGTCTGTGCCGAGGGGCTGAAGATCAGCGTCCACCTCACCCACCCGCTGACGGCGCGGAGCGCAGCGGCGCAGGAGGTGTCCAGCTGCTGCACCGACAACATCACGCTGGGCAGCCCCGTGGAGCTGCAGCCCCTGCGCGGCGCGCCCCAGCTGAACCTGCCGCCGGAATGGGTGGACGCCCTCGCCGCCGCCATGAGCGCGGGCCTGCCCCTCTATCAGGCCACCCACGCAGTCCACAGCTGCTTCGTGCTGCACCGGGGCCATATCTTCTGCGCCTGCGAGGACATCGGGCGGCACAATGCGCTGGACAAGGCCGTGGGCAGCGTGATGCTGGCCGGCGTCCCGCTGCACGAATGCGTCCTCTACACCAGCGGCCGCGTGCCGGTGGACATGGTACGCAAGGCCATCCGGGCAGGCGTCCCGGCACTGGTGAGCAAGACCATGCCCACCGTGCAGTCGCTGGAGCTGGCGCAGGAATATGGCTTACAGCTGCTCTGCGGCCGGAAACATCCGCTAACATCGTCGAAAAATGTGGGGTGACATCGGTTCGCGTTGACTTACTTCTCGTCCATGTGATAATATATTAACGAAGGGACCGCTCCGCTTGTTGCAGCAGGCTGAGCGGTCATTTTCGTGTCTGGGAAACTTTTCCCTCACAACCAAAAAACAGGCAGGTGATAACATGAAGCAGGCAACCAACCCGTTTGCGCCCGTCCCGCTGTGGCGCAGACGGCTGCCGGGCTACGCGGCCATGGGCGCTGCGACGATCGCCATGGCGGTCGGCCTCATCGCAATGCAGAACGCACGCACCACGGTCGCAGGCACCCTGCTGCCGGTATCGGAGGCTGATGCAGCCACCTACGGCATCAGCGCAGTGTACCAGCTCGACGACGGCAGCTATCGCGTGGAGGGCGTGCAGAAGGGCTTCCAGAGCGATGTGCAGGCTGCCGTGACCATCGACGCCGAGGGCAATGTCTCCGCTGTGGAGATCCTCTCGCAGGCGGAGACGGACAGCCTCGGCGGCCAGTGTGTCGCTCCGGAGTTCACGTCCCAGTACCAGGGCGCGGCTCCCTTTACGCTGGCAGGCAAGAGCTACACTGTGACCGACCCGGCCACCGGCGCAGCCTATGCAGCAGCCGGTGCATCTGATGCGTCCGCTGCGGCACAGGATTTCGACCCCGCACAGTGGAACGTGTCCGACACCTCTCCCGAGGCAGAGGCCACCCGCAGGATGTATGCGGCGGGGCTGACCCTCTCGGCCCTGAACGGACAGCCTCTGGATGACGAGCTGCCGCCCCCGCTGGATTCCAGCGCCGAGGCCGTGGCACGCCGGAAGCTGTACGCTGCGGGCCTGAGCAAGAGCGCACAGGACGGCGAGGCGCAGGCTCTGCCCTACGCGGACTGGTCGGCTGAAAAGCAGTCGGCCTACCGTCTTGCCGAGGCCGGGCTGACCGCCGGGCCGTCCGACAGCGGCGCTGTCAGCGCAGACCTCACCGAGGTGGACGCCCTTTCCGGTGCGACCATCACCTCGGCGGCAGTGACCACCGTGGTCAACGATTCGTATTTCTATGTAACTGAGGTGCTCCGCGCAGAGTGACCTCAACGGAGGAATGGAACCTATGGCAAAAACTGATTTTCTGACGGCTGATATGACCCGCCGCCAGTTCATGAAGATCTCGGGCAAGAGCCTTGCAGGGCTTACCCTCTCCGCATCCATGCTGTCCCTCTTCGGCTGCTCGCAGAAGCAGGTAGACAGCGGCGCAGTGGCCACTTGGGCGTTGCCGCAGGGCCTGCTGGTGGTCAACGCCGACCTGTGCACCGGCTGCCAGCGCTGCGAGATCAACTGCACCCTGACCAACGACGGCGTGTGCTCCTCTTACATCAGCCGCGTCAAGATCCAGCGCCGCCTGAATCTGGATGGTGCCGGCAACGGCCTGCTGTCCGGCAACGACAACTGCTTTGTCTACTTCCCGGACACCTGCCGCCAGTGCGAGGACCCCGCCTGCGGCAACGCCTGCCCCCAAAAGGCCATTACGACCAACGAGCAGGGCATCCGCGTGGTGGACACCGACAAGTGCATCGGCTGCGGGGCCTGCCACGACGCCTGCCCTTGGCATATGCCCACCGTCAACCCCGAGACCGGCAAGTCGTCCAAGTGCATCGCCTGCGGTGCCTGCGTGGCAGGCTGCCCGTCCGGCGCTCTGTCCATCGTGGACTGGGATGCCGTCACCAGCGCAGCACAGGCTGCCTACATGGACCTGTAAGGAGGAACAACAATGGCTGAAACGTATGGCTGGGCAGGCAAGATCCTGCGCGTTGACCTGACCACTGGCGAGATCACCACGCAGGATGACGCAAAATACCATAAGTATATCGGCGGTATGGGCATGGCCTACCGCATCATGTATGAGGAAGCTCCCATGGACCTCGACCCCTACGACGAGAAGGCACAGGTCATCTTCGGCGTCGGCCCCCTGACCGGTGCCGGCGTGCCCTGCTCCGGCCGCATGAACGTCACCTTCCGCTCCACCTGGTCCAAGGGCAGCTCCATCATCGACGCCCACATGGGCGGCCACATCGGCCCCATGCTGAAGTATGCGGGCTGGGACGGCATCGTCATCACCGGCATTTCCCCGAAGCCCGTCTACCTGCGCATCGAGGACGACGAGGTCTCCCTCGAGGACGCTTCTGACATCTGGGGCAAGGGTACGTTCGCGTCCAACAAGTGGATGGTGGAGCAGAACGGCCGTGAGTTCGAGACCGCTTCCATCGGCCCTGCCGGTGAGAATCTGGTGGACTACTCCACCCTGAACACCAGCTTTGGCAACTCCGGCGGCGCCGGTCTGGGCGCTGCCATGGGCAACAAGAAGCTGAAGGGCCTGGCCATCCGCGGCACCGGCAGCGTCAAGGTCGCCGACCCCAAAAAGGTGCTGGAGCTGTCCAACTACATGATGGGCAACCTCATCGGCGGCAACAACAACCACAACGTCCCCGCACAGCCCCAGAGCTGGGCCGAGTACAGCGCCACCTCCGGCAAGAACCGCTGGTCCGGCGCACCGGGCCGTATGTGGAAAAAGGCTCCCGGCGGCCCCGTGGATACCGGCGAGCAGCCCTACAACGACATCAACAAGATCGCGCTGCGCTGCTTCAAGGGTTACTTCGACTTCGGCGCACCGGCAGCAGAGTACACCGTCAAGAACGGCGGCTGCTCCTCCTGCCCCATCCGCTGCTACACCGAGTATGATGTGGACCCGCTGGCCGATTACGACCTGCCCACCCACAACTCCAACACCTGTATGCCCGTGCTGTACGGCACCCGCGTCTACCCGGATGGCGTCCACGACTTCAAGTACGAGGGCGACGGCACCATGGTCATCAATCTGGCATGGTCTCATGCTGTGGACGATATGGGCCTGTGGGACAACTACGGCAACCTGAACCGCGACCTGCTGTGGATCCTGCGGATGCCCCGCGAGGAGGCCACCAAGTACATCAGCGAGGCCGAGTACGACTCTCTGCCCTGGGAGTGGGAGAAGGCCGGCGATCCCCGCTGGGAGGTGGAGCTGATCCGCCGCATGGCTTACGGCGAGGGCGACCTGTCCGTCATCGCAAAGGGCACTCTGGCCATGATGGAAAAGTTCGGCCTGCCCAAGAGCTGGCTGGACCGCAACGATGGCGCTACCAACTCCAACCTGATCTACAACGGCTTCCCCAACCACCACGGCCCTGCTGAGGCATGGCAGGTGGGTATGCTGTACAACCTCGTCTACAACCGTGACTGCATGATCCACGAAATCGTCTGCGAGACCGGCTCCGGCGCACCCTACGAGGTGACCAAAAAGGTCATGGAGGACTTCTTCGGCGAGGGCTGCTACGACAAGGCCAAGGCCTACACGCCCATCAACGAAAACAAGGCAAAGCTGGCCGCCTACTGCGTCAACGATAAGAACTTCCACGACTCTGCTACCCTCTGCAACTGGATGTGGCCCATGACCCAGTCTCCCTCCAAGGAGCGCAATTACCACGGCGACCTCGACCTGCAGGCGGACTTCATGACCGCCGTCACCGGCGAGACCTACACGCAGGCCGGTCTGCAGGAAGCAGGCGAGCGCATCACCCAGATGCTCCGCGCCATGACCGCCATCAGCTTCCAGAAGAACTGCGGCAGCGCAAACCTCCGTCAGGAGCACGACGCCATCTGCGACTGGGTCTTCGACAAGGAACCCGACTTCAAGGCATTCGAGGAAGGCACCACCAAGCTGGACCGCGCCGACATGGAGAAGGCAAAAGACCTCTTCTATGACATCTTCGGCTGGGACAAGACCACCGGCGTGCCCACCCGCGAGACGCTGGAGAAGTTCGACCTCGGCGACATGGCCGACGATCTGGAAGCACGCGGCATCTACAGCCAGACCGAAACCGCAGCCCAGTAATCTATTCTAAAAAAACGAGAGGAACTATCATGCTGTTTGGCAGACGCAAACCCGGTTACACCACCACAGTGGACGCCGCCGCCGACCCGGAGCAGGTCATCCTCGACCTGCAGAAGGCGGAAATGGCCGCCAAGAAGAAGCCGAAGGCCGAGGTCTTTGACATCGACGCGGCCAGCGAGACGGCCCGCCGCCTGAAGGAGACCGGAAGTATGTTCGACGGCAGCGCCGCCAAGACCGGTGAGGACGTCATTGCCGCCGTGCAGAAGGAGACGGACGCGCTGGCCGCAAAGCAGGCCGGGGCACAGCCCGCGCCCGCCCAGACGAGCACCCCGGACGATGCCGAAAAGCCGCAGCTGCTGGATTTTCTGGCCGCTGCGCCGGAGGCGGAGGGCGACCCCTACGCCGACCAGCCCACCGTCACCGCACCGGAGCTGCCTGAGCTGACCCCGGCGCAGGAGCTGGCGGGCTACATCCGGTCCCGCTCGGCGGCGGCTCTGGTCACGCCCCACGCGCTGCTGGTCAGCGAGGTGGAGAACGCCGACGAGCTGCTGGCCCAGATGCCGGCTGACCCCCAGTGCGCAGACATCGTCTCCCGCGCCGGCGCGAAGGACACCTACTACTATTCCAGCGCCAACATGAGCGACAACTACGCGATGATCGCCCAGCTCATCGAGGACAGGGATCTCTGCGTCATGGTGGCCGAGATGGTGCGGTTCAACGCCCGCGTCTACCCCAGCGCCACCCCGCTGCGCTACTTCCGCCGCTCGCCCTACGACCTGACGCAGGAGGCCATCGAGCAGACGTGGCAGGCCATGCAGGGCAGGCCGGAGTACGCCGACATCGAGGAGCTGACCAACAACCAGAATGAGCGGTTCCTCTTTTCCACCAAGCACCTCACCCGCCGCTATGCGAAAGCCATCAGCGACGTGGACGAGTGGACGGACTGAGCCGTCCATCACAACTGAACAGGATAAGAGCTTCTTTGAGCAAAGGTGTCTAAACCGTCCGGCAATCGAAGCCGTTTCCATAAGCAGCGCACACTGCTTACGAAAACAGCTTCCGACACCGCGCCGCAATGCTAAGGGCTGTATCAGCCGGCATTCAAGGGTGGCGGGGGAAACCCCGCCGCCTTCCCGCAGAAGAAACGCTGCAATTTGAAAAAAAGAACTCCTCCCATCCACACAGGGGCTTTCCGGGCCGCACTGTCACTGCAAGGACAGGCGCTGCCCGGGGAGTGCCATCGGCCAAGACAGCCTGCAAGCTGTCTTCCGGCCGGAACGTGCGGAGCTTCTGCGGAGGCGTTTTGATTTTCGGTCAAGACGTCTCCGCTTCTTTTTTACCTGCCTTTTTGATAAAGAGAACACCCCGCCGCTGCCCGCCTGAGCCATAGCAGGCCGCGCCGCTGCGGGCTTTTGGAGGAAGTTTATGAAACAGCCTTTCTGTGCGCCCTCTGAGGCGCTGCGCCGCGTGCTGGATGCAGCTGCGGCCCTGCCAAGACCGGCGGCAGAGACCCTGCCGCTGGACGATGCGGTCGGCCGCATCGCCGCCGAGACCCTGTCGGCCCGGATGGACCAGCCGCCCTTTGACCGCAGCCCCCTCGACGGCTACGCCCTGCACAGCGCCGACACCGCCGGGGCCAGCCGCGAAGCTCCCGTCACCCTGCCGGTGGTCATGAAGCTCTACGCCGGAGATGCCCCCGCCTCTTCCCTGCCCGCAGGCTGTGCAGCCCGCATCATGACCGGTGCGCCCCTGCCCGATGGCGCGGACTGCGTCCTGATGCAGGAGCTGACCGACGGCGGCGAGGACGCCGTCCGGCTCTATGCCGCCCTGAAGCCGGAGGAGAACGTGGTGTTCCGGGGCGGGGACATCGCCGCCGGGACTGTCATCGCCGGGGCGGGCACCGTCCTCACCCCGGCCCACCTCGGGGTGCTGGCCGGGCAGGGCTATGCCGCTGTGCCGGTCTGCAAAGCGCTCACCGTGGGCGTTCTGGCCACTGGCAGCGAGCTTCTGGCCCCGGGCGAAGCTTGGACACCCGGCAAAATTTACGACGCCAACGGCATCCAGAACGCCGTCCGGCTGCGGCAGCTGGGCTTCGGCGTCCGGCGTCGGCACTGCTCGGACGACCCGGAGGAGATCACAGGACAGATGAAGGAGCTGCTGGCGGAATGTGATGCCGTCATCACCAGCGGCGGCGTCTCGGTGGGGCAGAAGGACTATCTGCCCGCTGTGCTGGAAGCGCTGGATGCAGACCTCCTCTTCGCAGGCGTGGCTCAGAAGCCCGGCAGCCCCATGCTGGCCGGAACGGTCGGCGGCAAGCTGGTGTTCTGCCTGTCCGGCAACCCCTTCGCCGCCGCTGCGACGCTGGAGCAATACGCTATCCCGGCCCTGCTGCGGGCGGCGGGACGCTGCGAGGAGGGCTGCATCCTCCCCCGCACCACCTGCACCCTGACCACCGGCTTTTCCAAGCCCAGCAAGGTCGCCCGCTACCTGCGGGCCAAGGCCATGGGCGGCAGTGTGACCATCCCCGGCGAGGGCAGTGCCGAGGCCCATTCGTCCGGCAGCCTGTCGGCCATGATGGGCTGCAACTGTCTGGTGGAGCTGCCTGCGGGCAGCGGCCCGGTGGCCCCGGGCGAAGAAGTGGAGGTGCTTTTCTTTGTACAGTGAACCGAAACAGATCCTTGCCGAGCAGCTGGAGCTGAAGCGCCCGGCGGTGCTGGCCGTCAGCGGCCTGCATAACAGCGGCAAGACGACTCTTCTCGAAAAGCTCCTGCCTGCCCTGCGCAGCCGGGGGCTGAAAGTGGGCGTCATCAAGCACGACGGCCACGATTTCACCCCCGATGTGCCCGGCACCGACAGCTACCGTCTGCGGGAGGCCGGGGCCGAGGGTGTGGCCGTCTACTCCGGCCAGCGCTACCTGCTGACCGAGGCCTTTCGCCTGACGGAACAGGATCTTCTGGCCCTGTTCGAGCGCCACGGCTACGACCTCGTCCTCTTGGAGGGCTTCAAGGACAGCGGCTGGCCGAAGATCGAGGTCGTGCGCCGGGAGATCTCGGACACGCCGGTGTCCTTCCAGCCGCTGGCTGTCGTGGGCGACATCCCGGATGCCGATTTCGGCCTCGAAGAAACGCAGGCGCTGGCCGACTGGCTCGTGGCCCAGATGCCGACGCTGTAAGGAGGAAAACCACAATGAAACTCATCCGCACCGAAGACGCGGCAGGGCAGGTGCTCTGCCACGATATTACCCAGATCATTCCCGGCGAGTTCAAGGGTGCCCGCTTCCGCAAGGGCCATGTCATCCAGCCCGAGGACATCCCCGTGCTGCTCTCCATCGGCAAAGAGAATCTCTACGTCTGGGAGAAGAAGCCCGGCATCCTCCACGAGGACGAGGCTGCCGCCCTGCTGTATAAAGCTGCCGCGGGCAAAAACATCCACGGCACCGAGCCGAAGGAGGGCAAGATCGAGCTCATCGCCGACTGCGACGGCCTTCTCAAGATCGACCGCGACGCCCTGCTGGCCGTCAACCGCACGCCCCAGATGATGATCGCCACCATCCACGGCGACCTGCCCGTGAAAAAGGGCCAGAAGCTGGCCGGCACCCGCATCATCCCTCTGGTCATCGAGCAGGAAAAGATGGACGCCATGCAGGCGGCAGCCGGCAGCACGCCCATCCTGAACGTGCTGCCCATGCAGCCCAAGAAGTTCGCCGTCATCACCACCGGCAGCGAGGTGTTCAAGGGCCGCATCGAGGACAAGTTCACCCCCATTCTGGTGGGCAAGCTGGCGGAGTACGGCTGCGAGATGGTCTTCCACAAGGTCTGCGACGACGACCCGGCAGGCATCACTGCCGCCATTCTGGAAGCGAGGGACGCAGGCTGTGAGCTTATTTTCACCACCGGCGGCATGAGCGTGGACCCCGACGACCGCACCCCGCTGGCCATCCGGAACACCGGCGCGGACATCGTCACCTACGGCGCACCGGTGCTGCCGGGGGCGATGTTCCTCGTGAGCTATCTGGGCAGCGTGCCGGTCTGCGGCCTGCCCGGCTGCGTCATGTACGCCAAGCGCACCATCTTTGACCTGCTGCTGCCCCGCCTGCTGGCCGATGACCCCATCACCGCCGAAGACATCGCCCGTCTGGGTGAGGGCGGCCTGTGTCTGGGCTGCGCCGAGTGCCACTGGCCCAACTGCGGGTTTGGGCATTGCTGATTTTTTAGCGCAGCGGAAAAGCCTCTCCCTTTGGGAGAGGTGGCATCGCTTGCGATGACGGAGAGGGCAAGCCTATTACGACAGAGCCACCTCGCAGCGATAAGCTGTCCCTTTGTCAGAGCAATACTATCCCGCAGTGCTCGTGGTTCTCCGTCAGCGCCCTTGCCCTCTCAGGCGCTTCGCGCCAGCTCTCCCAAAGGGAGAGCCTTAATGCGGTGGGCAAGCCCGGCTTCCAATACGATTTATTTTTGTTAAGCAGAAAGATACGATCATGACTGAAACCAATCTGACCCATTTCGATGCCTCCGGCAACGCCGTGATGGTGGACGTGAGCGAAAAGGCCGTCACCTTCCGGGAGGCTGTGGCCCACGGCATCATCACCATGAATGCGGAGGCCTTTGCCGCTGTGGAGAGCGGCACCGTCAAGAAGGGCGATGTGCTGGGCGTCGCCCGCATCGCCGGCATCATGGCCACCAAGCGCACCAGCGAGCTGATCCCCCTCTGTCATCCGCTGCCCCTGACCAAGGTGAGCGTGGATTTCAGGCTCCTGCCTCAACGGCGGGCTGTGGAAGCCCTCTGCACCGTCAAGACCGCCGGTGTCACCGGCGTGGAGATGGAGGCTCTGACCGGCGTTTCCACGGCCCTGCTGACCATCTACGATATGTGCAAGGCCGTGGACAAGGGGATGGAGCTGGGCGAGATCCATCTGGTGGAAAAGACCGGCGGCAAGAGCGGCCACTATGTCCGGGCGGAGGGCGGCTATGTTTGATTCTTCCAGCCGCAATATCCACTATCTCCGCCTCTCCGTCACCGACCTGTGCAACCTGCGCTGCCGCTACTGTATGCCGGACGGCGTGGAGAAGCTGGAACGGGAGGCCGTGCTGACCTACGAAGAGTTCCTCCGCCTCGCGGCTCTCTTTGCCCAGTGCGGCATCGATACCGTCCGGGTCACTGGCGGCGAGCCGCTGGTGCGCAAAGACGTGGACCAGCTGGTGGCGGGGCTGAAAGCCATCCCCGGCATCCACAAAGTCACCCTGACCACCAACGGCATCCTGCTGGCCCGGCAGCTGCCCGCCCTTCTGAACGCCGGGCTGGACAGCGTGAACATCAGCCTCGACACCCTCCGCCCGGAGGTGTTCCAGCGCATCACGGCCCGGGACGAGTTCTCCCATGTGATGGAGGGCCTCCGCGCCGCGCTGGACAGCGGCATCCCCGTCAAGCTGAACTGCGTGCCGCAGGCGGGCGTCAACGAGGGCGAGCTGGAAGACCTTGCCGCCCTCGCCGAGGCGCACCCATTGCAGGTGCGCTTTATCGAGATGATGCCCATCGGCTACGGCGCAGCCATGCCCTGCATCTCGGGGCCTGCGCTGCGGGAGCGGTTTGCCCGCCGCTGGCCGGAGTTCGCCCCTCTGCCTGCGGCACAGAGCGCAGTTCTCGGCGACGGCCCGGCGGTCTACTACACCGTCCCCGGCTGGGAGGGTGACGTGGGCTTCATCGCCGCCGTCCACGGCAAGTTCTGTGCCTCCTGCAACCGGGTGCGGCTGACGAGCCAAGGCTTCCTGCGCCCCTGCCTCGCCAGCGAGGCGGGCTGCGACCTGCGGGAGCTTCTGCGCAGCGGTGCAACCGACGCCGCACTTTCACAGGCCATCCGGCAGACCATCTGGGCAAAGCCCCGGGAACATCATTTCGGAGACAATTCCATGCCCGCGACCCGCGGCATGTATCGCATCGGAGGATAACGATCTATGGGAAAACTTCTGGCAATCTGCACCAGCCCCAAGCGCGGCACCGTCAAGACTGAGGTACCCAGCGCTGTTCTGACCCCGGAGTGGGGCATCATCAGCGACGCCCATGGCGGCAGCTGGCACCGTCAGGTGAGCCTTTTGAGCGCCGAGAAGATCGAGGCGTTCCGCAAGAAGATCTGGGTGGACTACGGCGCCTTTGGCGAAAATCTGGTCATCGAGGGCTTCGACTTCCGCAATCTGCCCGTCACCAGCCGGTTTGCCATCGGCAGCGTCGTGCTGGAGATGACCCAGATCGGCAAGGAGTGCCACAACGACTGCGTCATCAAGCAGCAGACCGGCGAGTGCATCATGCCCCGGGAGGGCGTATTCGCCCGGGTTCTGGAGGGCGGCGAGATCCATGTGGGCGACGAAGTGACCCTTCTGCCCCCGGCAGCCGACCCTCCCCTGCGGGCCGCCGTCATCACCCTGTCCGACAAGGGCAGCCGGGGCGAGCGGGAGGACAAGAGCGGCCCCCTCATCGTGGAGATGCTCACCGCCGCAGGCTATGCGGTGGAGGAGACCATGATCCTGCCCGACGAGGCCAAGGCCCTGAAAGCCCAGCTCATCCGGCTGGCCGACGGCCGTCAGGTGAACCTCATCCTGACCACCGGAGGCACCGGCTTCTCCCCCCGGGACATCACCCCGGAGGCCACCTATGCCGTGGCCGACCGCAGCGCCCCCGGCATCGCCGAAGCCATGCGGTATCACAGCCTGTCCATCACCCCCCGCGGGATGCTGAGCCGCGCCGCCAGCGTATTGCGCGGCAAGACGCTCATCGTCAACCTGCCCGGCAGCCCCAAGGCCGTAAAAGAGAACCTCGAGTACATCCTGCCCAGCCTCGAGCACGGCATCCGCATCGCCGCCGGGCTGGACGGCGAGTGCGCCCGGAAGTAAAAGGAGAAATTCATGAAAACCAACCTCATCTCCCGCCGTAACTTTCTTGCTGTGGCCGGTGCAGTCGGCGCTGCTGCTGCCCTGACCGCCTGCGGCGGCGCTGCTTCCAGCACCGCTTCCTCCGCAGCCGCTTCTTCTGAGGCTGCGTCCTCCGAGGTTTCCGGCGAATCCGTCGAGCTGATCGTCTTCGCCGCCGCCTCCCTGACCGAGACCCTGAACGCCATCGCCGAAACGTACTCTGCCCAGAACCCGGGCGTGACCTTCCGCTTCAACTTCGATTCCTCCGGCACGCTGAAGACCCAGATCCAGGAGGGTGCCGACTGCGACCTGTTCCTCTCCGCCGGCCAGAAGCAGATGAACCAGCTGGACATCACCGCCTCTGCCGACGTGAACCCCGACGGTCTGGACTTCGTGGACTCCGCCACCCGCGTGGACCTGCTGGAAAACAAGGTCGTCCTCTGCGTGCCCGAGGGCAGCGACAAGGGCATCGACAGCTTCGACGCTCTGGCCGAGCACCTGAAGGCGGAGGACATCCTGTTCTGCATGGGCAACAGCGACGTGCCCGTGGGCCAGTACACCCAGAAGATCCTCTCTTACTACGGCCTCGACGAGGCTGCTCTGGCCGCTGCCGGTGTCATCACCTACGGCTCGAACGTCAAGGAAGTCACCACCCAGATCAGCCAAGGCAGCGTGGACGCCGGTGTCGTCTACTGCACCGACGCATACAGCGCCGGTCTGGCCCCCGTGGACGAGGCCACCGCCGAGATGTGCGGTCAGGTCATCTACCCCGCCGCCGTCCTCAAGGCTGCCCCTCACCCCGACGCTGCCGTGGCTTTCCTCGCCTACCTGCGCACCGATGCCGCCGCTCAGGTCTTCGAGAGCGTGGGATTTGCGGCGGTGTAAATTATGAGCATCCTTGCCCTCTCAGGCCGCTTCGCGTCCAGCTCTCCCAAAGGGAGAGCCTTAAAGCGTGGCGGGAAAGCAAAGCCTCTCCCTTTGGGAGAGGTGGCATTGCGCAAGCAATGACGGAGAGGGCAAGCCTGCTTATATTTGAGGATAGACATATGGACTGGTATCCCTTATGGAACAGCCTGCGCATCGCGCTCATCAGCTGCGCAGCGGTGTTCTTCCTCGGCATTTTTGCCGCTTACTATATCGCAAAACTGCCCCGCACCGTCAAGGGCGTGCTGGATGTGATCCTCACCCTTCCGATGGTGCTGCCACCTACCGTGGTGGGCTATTTTCTTCTGCTGCTCTTCGGTGCAAAGCGGCCTCTGGGCCTCTTCATTCTGGAGCATTTCGGCGTCAAGCTGGTCATGAACTGGTACAGCGCCATCTTCGCCTCCATCGTGGTGGCCTTCCCGCTGATGTACCGCACGGCCCGGGGTGCCTTCGAGAGCTTCGATGAGACGCTGGCCTGGTCAGCCCAGACGCTGGGACAGTCCAACACATGGATCTTCTGGCGGGTGCGGATGCCCTGCTGTCGGCAGGGCATCCTTGCCGGTACGGTGCTGGCCTTTGCCCGGGCGCTGGGCGAGTACGGCGCTACCAGCATGATCGCAGGCTACACCCCCGGCAGGACGGCTACCATCGCCACTACCGTCTACCAGCTCTGGCGCACCAACGACGAGCTGGGGGCCATGCGGTGGGTGCTGGTGGACATCGTCATCTCGGCGGTGGTGCTGCTGGCCGTCAATCTGCTGGAAAAGAAGCAGAAAGCAGGTGGACGCCCATGAGTCTGGAAGTGCACATCGAGAAAAAGCTGAATGGCTTTACCCTCCACTCTGACCTCACCGCCGGGAACACTGCCACGGCCATTCTGGGCGCCTCCGGCTGCGGCAAGAGCATGACCCTGCGCTGCATCGCGGGCATCGTGAAGCCCGACAAGGGCCGCATCCTGCTGGATGGGCGGGTGCTGTTCGACAGCGAGCAGCACATCGACCTGCCGCCCCAGCAGCGGGGCGTGGGCCTGCTGTTCCAGAGCTACGCCCTCTTCCCGAACATGACCGTGGAGCAGAACATCCTCTGCGGCCTGAACGCAGAAAAAGACAGAGCCGCCCGCAAAGCCCGCTGCGCCGAAATGCTGCGGGCCATGCGGCTGGAAGAGCTGGCAGGCCGCCGCCCCGCCGAACTTTCCGGCGGGCAGCAGCAGCGCACCGCGCTGGCCCGCATCCTCGTAGGCCGGCCCCGCCTCCTGATGCTGGACGAGCCGTTCAGCGCACTGGACAGCTACCTCCGGGAAGAGGTAGAGGGCGAGGTGGGGAGCCTGCTGGCAGGCTTTGAGGGCACGGCCCTCCTCGTCACCCACAACCGGGACGAGGCCTACCGCCTGTGCCGGGACATGATCGTCATGGACAGCGGGCGGGTGCTCCGCACCGGCACGACCAAGGCCGTCTTCGCCGACCCCCGCAGTACCGCCGCCGCCCGGCTCACCGGCTGCAAAAACATCCTGCCCTGCGCCCGGGTGGACGCCCACACCGTCCGTCTGACAGGCTGCGAGTGCCTGCTGCATCTGGCCGCTGGGGTCCCGGAGGGCTGCACTGCCGTGGGCATCCGCGCCCACGATCTCGCACCCTGTGCCGCCGAAGCCCTCAACGCCCTGCCGGTGGCGCTGCTCTCCGCCAGTGAGAACCCCTTCGACTGGAACCTCATCTTCCGGCTGCCGGGCGGCTCCCGCCTGTGGTGGAAGGTCTCCAAAACGACCCTGTCGGTGGCCGAGCCTGCCGCCCCGGCCTGCCTCGCCGCACTGCCCGGGAGCATCATGCCTCTGACGGACGTGCGTGCGTAGTTCGAACAAAAACAGAGCCGGTGCATTCTGCACCGGCTCATTTCTGTTTTCTTATGATTCTCCGAAGAATTTCTTGGCAATATCGGCGCTCTGCTTGGCGTCCTTGGCGTACCAGTCCGCGCCGATCTTCTCGGCGTACTCCGGCGTCAGAACAGCGCCGCCCACCATGACCTTGCAGTCGAGCTTGGCCGCATGAAGGGCCGCGATGGTCTCCTCCATGCTCTTGAGGGTGGTGGTCATCAGGGCCGAGAGGCCCACGAGATGGACATCCTTCTCCCGGACGGTATCCACCACCGTCTCCACCGGCACATCACGGCCAAGGTCGATGACCTCGAAGCCGTAGTTCTCAAGGATGACCCGGACGATGTTCTTGCCGATGTCGTGGACATCGCCCTTGACGGTGGCAAGGACGATGCGGCCCTTGCTGGCCCCGGCCCCACCCCGCTTGGCGATGGCGGTCTTGATCTCCTCAAAGGCGGCCTGCGCGGCGCTGGCGGCCTGCAGCAGCTGGGGCAGGAAGAGCTTGCCCTTCTCGTACTTCTCGCCCACCACGTCCAGCGCCGGGATGAGGGCCTCGTCCACCAGCGTCAGCGGCTCGGTGGTGTCCAGCAGAGTGTGGGTGCGGGCAGCGGCCTCGCCCTTGAGGCCCTTTTCCACCGCCTGCATGAGGGCGGCAAAGGGGCCGCTGTGAGCCGCATCCGCCTCTGCCGGTGCGTCTGCCGTCTGGGACGCCTGCGCCGTTCTGGCCTGTGCCAGCGCGGTGCTGGCGGGGACTTTATCGGCATAGCGGGCAATGTAGGCCATGCTCTGCCTATCCCGGTTGGTCAGGACGTTGTAGGCGTAGACCGCCGCCATCATCTCCTCGCTGGAGGGGTTCATGATGGCGAGGTCGAGGCCCGCATACATGGCCATGGTCAGAAAGGCGGTGTTGAGATAGGGGCGGCAGGGCAGGCCGAAGCTGATGTTGGACACGCCGAGGATGGTGCGGACGCCCAGCTCCTTCTTGCAGCGGGCCAGCGCCTCCACGGTGGCCAGAACGTCCTCCTGCTGGGCGCTGGCGGTGAGGGTGAGGCAGTCGATGTAGATGTCCTCCCGGGGGATGCCATGAGCCAGTGCGGCATCCACGATCCGCTTTGCGATCGCAAAGCGGGCGTCGGCGCTGGGCTGGATGCCACGCTCATCAATGGCGAGGCCCACCACGGCTGCGCCGTACTTTTTGCAGAGGGGCAGGACCCGCTCCAGCACCTCCGTCTCGCCGTTCACCGAGTTGACGATGGGCTTGCCGTTATAGACCCGCAGGCCCCGCTCGAGGGCGTCGGCGTGGGAGGAATCCAGCTGCAAAGGCAGGCTCACCACGCTCTGCAGGGCCTTGACCACCTGCTCCATGACGGCAGGCTCGTCCACACCGGGAGCGCCCACATTGACGTCCAGCACCTGTGCGCCGGCTTCGGACTGGCTGACGGCCTGCTCGAGGATGTAGTTCATATCTCCCTCGCGGAGGGCCTGCTGGAACCGCTTTTTGCCGGTGGGGTTGATGCGCTCTCCCACCACGGTGATGCCGTCCACCGTGACAAAATCCATCGGCGAGCAGAGCACCGAGGGCATGGCGTGGGCAGCCCGGCCCGGCCTGCAACCGGCGAAGACGCCGTTCAGCAGCCGGATGAAATCGGGGGTGGTGCCGCAGCAGCCGCCCGCCGCGAAGAGCTTCAGCTCCCGGTAGGGCTTCATCTCCATGGCAAAGAGCTGAGGGGTGATGTCGTAGCCGCTGCCGTCGGCCCGGGGCAGGCCCGCGTTGGGCTTGACGAAGACCGGGAAATCGCCGGGCAGGGCCTCGGCCAGACGCTTCGCCATCGGGAAGATCTCCTTCGGGCCGAGGGAGCAGTTGATGCCCACGGCATCTGCGCCGAGGCCCCGGGCCGTGACGGCGAAGCTCTCGACGGTGCAGCCGGTAAAGGTGCGCCCGCCTGCCTCAAAGCTCATGCTGGCGAGGATGGGCAGCGTGCAGTTCTCTTTCGCGGCCAGCAGGGCGGCCTTCAGCTCGTAGAGGTCGGTGAAGGTCTCGAAGAAGACGAGGTCGGCCCCGGCAGCCACACCGGCCCGGACGATGCGGCCATACTCGGCCACGGCGTCCTCAAAAGCCAGCGTGCCGTTGGGTTCCAGCAGCTCGCCCAGCGGGCCGACGTCCAGCGCCGCCAGCGCGCCGTAGGGGGCGCAGGCCCGCTTGCAGTTGGCGATGCCCGCCGCAATGATCTCTTCCAGCGTGTACTCGCTGCCCGCCAGCTTGTGGGCCGACGCGCCGAAGGTGTTGGCGTTGATGATGCGGCTTCCGGCGGCGGCGTAGCGGCTGTGGATGCTCTCGATGAGCTGCGGGTCGGTGATGTTCAGCTCCTCGGGCCGTGCGCCCAGCTTCAGGCCCGCTGCCTGCAGCATGGTGCCCATACCGCCGTCCAGAAGGATGGTGTTGGGCTGGGTAAACAGTTCATTCGCTTGCACAGGTCTTGCCCCTCTTTCTGTATTCGCACCGCGTGTTCAGCACGCAGTGGCCGCACCCGGCGAGATGTCCCTTCACCGGGTGGTCGCTCAGCCCCAGCAGAGCGGTCACGCTCTTGCGGGGCGTCATAAGGTCGTTTTCGGTCACGCAAAGCCCGACTCGGCGGGCGGTATCCAGCGCCGCCGCCACCAGCGGCTGCACCCCGATGGGCCAGTCGCCATAGCCCGGCGAGAAGCGGCCTGTGAGATACCTGTCCTGCCCTGCGGCCCACTGTCGCAGCTCGGCCTCGGCGGCGTCTGCGGCCTGTTCGGCCAGCGCCGAGCCGAGGGCATCCGAGGCCACACCGGCAGCAATATCCCCCACTCCGGCGCGGCGGATCTGGCTGTCTGCGCCCGGGCCGAGGGTCACGGCCAGAAGCAGGGCCTCCCGGCACCCCTCAAGGTGGCGGAAGATGTCCTCCCCCTTCAGGATGCCGACCTGCGCGAGGCTCTCCACATCGGCCTCGAGCCAGACGGCCCGAGGGGTGGCGGCGGCGAGAAGGGGTGCAGCGCACCGTTCCAGAAGGGTGATGGTGGCGCTGTCGGCCTCGCCCCGCGCGCCGAAATATCGCGCGGCCTGCCGGATGTCGATGGACTCCGGCTTTGTTAGATGTAAGGGTCTGCTCGGCCCGATGGGCATTTTTGCCGCCTCCTTCTTTTGACTGAAGTAGAATAAGTATACCGCACTGGTAGGCTAAAATCAACAGAAAAGCCCCTCTCTCAGCATTTTTGCCGGGAGAGGGGCTTGTAAACTTTATATCAGCGGACGTCCCTGACCGACACCGCCTGTTACTTCAGGAACTTGCGAACGGCACGGGCGACGATGCCGCCCAGAATGCCGGACACGAGGAACTCGGCCACGCCCTGCACGCCGACCAGCAGGACGACGAACATCAGGGGGTTGGCTGCGCCCTTGACCGACACGAGGTTCTGGACGTAATCGCAGCTGTAGAAGGCCAGCACGATGTAGCCCATGAAGAACAGGGTGTTAAGGGCCGGGGCGCACATGGCGCTGATAAGGTAGCTCCAGGTACCGGGCTTGTCGAGGCCCTTGATGGCGTTGAAGATGAGGCCGACGCACACGCCCATCAGCACACGCATACCCACGCAGAGGATGAAGGTGTTGACGGGGCTGACCTGAAACAGCGCGCCGGTCATGGCAGAGGCGCCGGTGACAGCGTCATAGAAGCTCACCGCACCGAACACGCCGCCGAGGATGGCACCTGCTGCGGGGCCCATGGTGATGGCACCCACAGCGATCGGCAGGGTCAAAAAGCTCATGTAAAGCGGGCCTACGGGCACACTGCCGAGGCCGATGGCCTTCATGACCAGCTCAATGGCGACCAGCAGTGCCAGCCGGGTGAGGGTGCGAAGATCGTTGTTTTTCATAATTCAGTTTTCCTCCTTGCTGCCGTTCCGCCTTAACTATCGGATACGGCGCAAACCTGCCCGTGAATTACACGGGGTCTTTTGTTGAATCGAATCTAAAATATACCGGTCGTTGTGTCAGGGAACTCCCGGGGATAGCATCAAAATTCGCTGGAGAAGCGGATGCCCGCGTCGCGGCGGGCCGTCTCCAGCACACGGCTGACGGCCACCGAGGTGTCCAGCATCCGGCTGCACAGCTCCTGATCCCCGCTCTCGATGGCGCGGGCGATGGCGTGGAACTCTGCCGCCTGCCGGGGGCGGCCTGCGCTGAGGTTGAAGTGCTCTTCCCTGCCCTTATAGGGGTGGAAGGTGACGCCGCCGCAGAAGTTGGCGGTGGATTTCTGGAGCAGATAGCCCTTGGTGCCCTGAATGATGTACCGGGCCGGAGAGCTGCTGTCCTTGGCGTTGATGCTCACGGCCTTGAAGCTGCGATACTCCATCGTCAGCACGCCGCTGGTGTCGATGCCGCGGGCGATGTTTGCCGCGTAGTGGACTTTGTTGGGTGCGCCGAAAAGGCCCACCACATAGCTGACGTTGTAGACGCCGAGGTCCATCAGCGCGCCGCCGGCACAGGCCGGGTCGAAGGACGGCCAGACCCTGCCGATGCAGAAATCGTCATACCGGCTGGAATACTGGCTGAAATTGCACTGCACCATGGTGACAGCGCCCACCTTGGGCAGCATCTCACGGAGCTTGGCGTAGTTGTCCTGATACTGGGTGGTGACGGCCTCGAAGAGGAAGAGCTTTTTGCTCCGGGCCAGCTCGGCCAGCTCTTCGGCCTGCGCCGCCGTGGGGGCCATCGGCTTTTCCACGATCACATGGCGTCCGACCTCGAGGGCGGCACGGGTGTATTTTACGTGCAGGACATTCGGCACTGCGATATACACCACGTCTACCCAGCTCAGCAGTTCGTCGTAGCGGGTGGTGTGGCGGGCCACGCCGTACTGACCGCAGAGGGCCTGCGCCTCCTCAGCGCTCCGCTCAGTGCTGCAGAGGGCCTCGACCTTGAAGGGGCTTTCCGGCCCTGTGAGCCAGGGCAGGAACTCCCGGACGATCATGCCTGCACCGAGAATGCCTAATTTCATCATAAGGTTTCTCCTTTTCAGTCTTAGCCCGCCTTGGCCTCATCGTCCCGGCGGGGACGGCGGCCGCTGCGGCCATGACGGCGGGGGCTGCTGCCGCTGTGGGGGCGGCGTCCCGCCGGGCGGGGGCCGGGACGACGGTGCTCTCCCTCGTTCCGCGGCTCATGGCGGTGCTCATGCTGGGGGGCATTGAGCTGATACAGGAGGGCCAGCCCCTTCAGCAGCAGCTCAGGGTCGTAGGTGAGCGGGTGACGGCAGAGGGGGATGACGTACTTTGCCAGACCGCCCGTGACCACCAGCGTGACCGGACGGCCCAGCTCCTCCTCGATGCGCTGGGTGATGCCGTCCAGCAGGACAGCCGCACCCAGCACCGAGCCGGAAAGCATACACTTCTCGGTATCGACGCCGATGGCGCTTTTGGGGGACGAAAGATGCACCTGTGGCAGCTGGGCGCACCTCTCCCCCAGCGCCCGCAGACCGGTGGAAAGGCCGGGGCAGATGACGCCGCCCCGGAAGACCTTATCCTCATCCACCACGTTGAAGGTGGTGGCGGTGCCGAGATCTACCGTGACCACTGGCAGCGGGAAGTTCGCCGCCGCGTAGGCCGCATCCACGAGGCGGTCTTTGCCGACGGCGTGGGGGTCGGGCACCCCCATCGTCAGTCCGGTGCGGATGTCGGGCGAAACGATGACCGGCTTTTTGCCGGTGTAGTAGCGGGCGCACTCGGCCAGCGCCCCCGTGATCTGGGGGACGACGCTGGTGAGGACAGCGCCCTCGAAGCGGATGGGCTTTTCCGGATGCCTCCGGTGGGCGAACACCTTTTCCATCTCGGCGCGGTACTCCGCCGCCGTGCGGGTGCGCACCGTGTCCATGTGGGCCACAAAGCATACACGTCCGTCCCGGATGCCCCCAAGGGCGACGGTGGTGTTGCCTATATCAATGGCTAAAATCATAATTCAGTTCCTCGTAGGGTCGAACCTCTCCCTGAAAGGCTCCCCCTTTGGGAGAGGCCTGCATACGTCTGCGCCGACGGAGAGATTTTCTATTGATAAGTCAAGCTGTATTTTACCGCATTTTGAGCCAAGATACAACCCCAACCAAAGATTTTGTTGTGCTCTGAGCGTTTTTGCATTATACTGTAGCTATATCATCCCTGTTTATAGGAGGCATCTGGATGGATCTGAAGGGAAAATGCGTCCTTTTGGGCGTCAGCGGCGGCATCGCCGCCTATAAAATGGCCAACGTGGCCAGCGCACTGCGCAAGCTGGGGGCCGACGTGGAGGTCATCATGACCAAAAACGCCACCCAGTTCATCACCCCCATCACGTTCGAGACCCTGACGGGCCACAAGTGCATGGTGGACACCTTTGACCGTGATTTCAAGTTCGAAGTCACCCACATCTCGCTGGCAAAGAAGGCCGACGTCATCCTCGTGGCCCCGGCCACGGCCAACGTCATCGCCAAGATGGCCCACGGCATCGCCGACGATATGCTCACCACGGTGGTGCTGGCTGCGAAGTGCCCAAAGCTGGTCTCCCCCGCCATGAACACCGGGATGCTGGAGAATCCCATCACGCAGGACAACATCTCCACGCTGGAGCGCTACGGCTTCACGGTCATCCCCTCCGAGAGCGGCGTGCTGGCCTGCAAGGATGTGGGCAGCGGCCGCCTGCCGAAGGAGGACGTCCTGCTGGACTATATCTTCCGGGCCATTGCAAAGCCGAAGGATCTGGCCGGTCTGCGCATCGCCGTCACCGCCGGACCCACGCAGGAGCCGCTGGACCCTGTGCGCTACCTGACCAACCACTCCACCGGCAAGATGGGCTACGCCGTGGCCCGCGCCGCCGCGATGCGGGGCGCAGCCGTCACCCTCATCCACGGCCCCACGGCCCTGCAGCCGGTGCGGTTCACGGAGGATGTGCCCATCACGACGGCCCAGCAGATGTACGAGGCCGTGACGAGCCGCTTTGACGAGATGGACGTGCTGGTCATGGCCGCTGCCGTGGCCGACTACCGTCCCGCCGCCGTAGCCGACGACAAGATCAAGAAGAAGGACGGCGACCTCTCCATCGCCGTGGAGCGGACGCCCGACATCCTCGGCACCATCGGCCCCAAAAAGAAGGGACAGTTCCTCTGCGGCTTCTCGATGGAGACGCGGGATATGCTGGCCAACTCCTCGGCCAAGCTCGAGAAGAAGAACCTCGACATGGTGGTGGCCAACAACCTGAAGGTGGCCGGTGCCGGCTTCGGCGTGGACACCAACGTCGTCACCTTCATCACCCCGGACGGCGCACGGGAGCTGCCCCTGATGAGCAAGGACGATGTGGCAGATGCCATTCTGGACGAGATCTTAAAGCGCCGCCGATAAGCGGCTCTTTATCTGCCCAGCTGGAACTCGAAGGTGTAGGCCTCCTCGCCGTAATGCTCGTTGCCCACCCAGAGGACGGACTTGTCGGTGAGGTCGTAGACCACGCTGTGGACGGTGTTGCTGTTGGAGTCGTCGTTGTCCCAGGTGCGGCGTCCCACCGAGGCCAGCAGGTCCATTGCGGCGTCCTTGTCCGCTACGATGCCGTCCGTCTCCCGCAGGGCTGCGGCGAGGTGCTCGTAGCGGTCGAGGCCCTTCCTCTCTGCGGTCGTGCCGTCGTAGTAGCCGGGGGTCTTGATGAAGTTGGTCACGACCTGCCAGTCGACGGAATCCGAGAGGGCGTCGGTGTCGTTCCAGAGGACGTTCAGCTGGCGCTGTGCGCCGTCGACGTCGTGGTCTGCGTCGGTGCCCACCCACTCGAGGATGGCGCTGCGGCCGGTGGAGTCGGCGACCATATAATGGAAGCAGCTGCTGGCCGAGTCATGAAGGTCGTACTGCTGGGCCAGCGCCACGGCGTCCTCTACCGAGTCCGCATAGTCGAGGATGAGGCGGAGCAGGGTGGTGGAGGTGATGTCGGGCCTGTCGGTCTGGGTATCGGTGGGCGTGCCCTTGCCCTCGCCCTGATAGGACATGAAGATGCCGCAGGCCACACCTGCGTCGTTGATGCCGTCCAGCGGCACATAGGGAGCCGCGAGGGTCAGGAACTTCTGGCCGATGGTCTCCACGTCCTTGTCCGCGTCGAGGCCGAGGAAGCTCAGGTCGATGGTGGAGTAGGAGGCATGGCGGCCCTCGCCGGGGTCCGTATAGACGATGGCCGTATTGGTGGCCGAGAAATCGTAGTTGCGGCCAAAGACCCGGTCGCCGCTCTGGGTGTCCGCCGTAAAGGCCGAGCAGGCGATGCTGCTGGTCTTGATGTGCATGGGGATGATGCCCTTGGTGATGCTCCGGGTGACGAAAGAGATCAGCTCCGCATCGTTGGATGCGCCGCCCTGCGACAGAAACTCGTCGAAGGAGTAATCGCCCGAGAAGTTGATCTGGTAGACCGCGCCGTCGCGGTGGGCTTCGTCCCGGTCGGAGAGCTTTTGGAACGAGGCGAGGGTCGTCAGCTCATTGTGCCAGAGGGCGAACACGGCGACGGCCAGCGCGATGACCAGTGCCGCCAGCGCGCAGGCGATGCGGCGCAGCAGCTTAGAGAGAGAGTTACGCTTCATGGAGACCTCCTGAAAAAGTCAAGAAATATAGATAAAATACTCGAACATTTTATCACGACTTTCGTCGTATTACAAGGCTTCCGGGGCGATAAGGGCGCGAAAAAGCAGGCACTGTGAACCAGCGCCTGCTTTTTTTGCGAGATGCGTTACCCAAACAGCTTTTTCGTGTTGTGCATATACACCGACAGCACCAGACCCACGCAGATATACAGCATGAGCACCGAGCTGCCGCCTGCCGAGTAGAAGGGCAGGGTGACACCGATGACGGGCAGGACCCGAAGGTTCATCCCCACATTGACGAAGATCTGGGCCATGAGCGCGCCACCGATGCCCGCGCAGATGAAGGAACCCAGCATATCCTCGCTGCCTGCGCCGGTGGCGAAGGTCTTGATGATGATGGCCAGCAGGACGCCCAGCACCACGCAGCAGCCTATGAAGCCCGCCGCGTTGCCGATCCAGCAAAGGATGAAGTCGTTGTGGGCGTTGGGGACGCTGTAGTAGCGGCCCTCGAAAAAACCGTTGCCGAAGATGCCGCCCGAGCCGATGGCGATCTCGCCCCGCTGCTGCTGATAGATGATGTTCTTCCAGACCGTCTCGCTGGGTGCCCAGCCTGTCTCATTGTTGGGGTCGATGACCGCGAGGATGCGGTACCACTGGTAGCCTTTGCCGATCTTGTCGCTGAAAAAGGCGAAGGCCACGGCCATCGCCGCCGCGAGGGCGGACGCCGCCCCGACGATATACTTCCAGCTCAGACCGGCGGCAAACAGCATACAGCAGCCGATGATGCCGTAGATGATGGCCGTACCGTCATCGCCCTGAATGTGGATGATGGCGATGGGCACAAAGAGGTGGAGCAGCAGCTTGCCCAGCTCCTTCGGCTCGTTGAGCCGGCTGCGGACATTGTTCAGGTGCATGGCAAAGGTGAGGATGAAGCTGATCTTCGCCAGCTCGGTGGGCTGGAAGGTGAAGCCGCCCAGCTTATACCACGAGTAGTTGTCGGTGTCGCCTGCGTTGTAGCCGATGGTCAGCGGGCCGATGCTCACGTTGCGGATGACCAGCGTAGGCAGCACGAGGCCCCACGTAAGGGCCACATGGACGGGCCAGACATTGACGAGGCTGCGGTAGTCGATGTTGGACAGGAGGATGGCCACCACGATGCCGATGGCGGCCGCGCCCGCCTGCACCATGGCCCGGCGGTAGTCGCCGACGCCGGTGATCTGGCCGGTCAGACCATCCACGGCGAAGCCGTTTCCCTGCTTTGCGGCCCACGATGCCAGTGCCAGCACGGCCATCCCGCTGCTGAACAGGCAGAGCAGAAGATAGACCTTGTCCGTCCGCTTCCAATATCGCTGAATGCTTTCCAAAAAAGCACCACCTTTCTGGTATCTCAAAAGCCCCGCCTCACAGCCGGGCGCAATATCCCTCTGCTTTATTATACAGCAGGCAGAGAGGGGGCGCAAGATGGCCGGTTGTGACAGCTTTGCAAAATCGGCGCAGAACGCTTGACAAAGGCAGACCGGGCCTCTACAATGAGACATACCGGGGCGGCAGATGGCCGCGGTCCGGCGTTCTTGGAGGAACAAATATTATATATGAAGGAACAACGCCATCGATTTTTGTGCGCGGTCTGCGCACTGGCACTGGTGCTGACGGCCGTTCTGGCCCCTGCTGCGTGGGCAGCCGAGGGGACGGACGAGGCACAGGCTGAGGCAAAGACCACCCTCACTGCCGCCGATGCCGCCCAGATGCAGCAGGCGGACGCCGCTGTCACGGCCCTCACCGGCAGCGAAGAATACGAGCAGATGTCCCGGGAGCAGCGGCGCGCTGCGGCTCTGGATGAGCTGGACGGGCTGGCCCGGAAAGGGCTGGTGCGGCGCAGCTCCATCCGCACCGATGAGGAGAACGGCATCGTCAGCTTCACCTACAGCTGCGGCGTACTGGGCGGCATCCTGTTCACCCCCGCCGACGAGCTGGAGGAGATGACCCTTGATGCCAGGGAGAACGGCCTGCGCCCCCCGCGCGGCCTCGCCGAGGCCTCCCCCTGTGCGGAGATGCCCCTGACGGAGGACGTCCGGGAGGCTGCAGCGGCTCGGAAAAACGCCCGGCAGAGCGACGAAAACGCCCTGCCCGACACCATTGGCCGCGCTGCCATTTACTACGCCTTTGACAACACGGTGAACAGCTCCCGCTTCCCCTATTATTCCTATATGCAGGGCTTCTGGGAGGGCATGGGCATCCGCACGACCATGAACACCCGGGTGACGCTGGCCGACCTGCGCCGGATGGACCGGTACGACCTGTGCATCCTGAGTGCCCACGGTGCCTATTACACCTACAGCTACGGTGCCCTCTGGAAGCGCACCCGCACCGAGCCCATCATCCTGCTGACGGAGGAGTCCACATTTTATAAGGACATCGTCTACAGCTTCGAGCTGCTGTCCCACCGGGTCATCAAGATGAACGGCCTCTACTGTGCCACAGCGGATTTCTTCCGCAATGCTTACCGCGCTGGCCAGCTCAGCAGCACCATCGTCTACTCCGAGACCTGCGAGTTTCTGGGCGTCACGGGCAGCGTGGACGAGTCGATGGCCGAGGCTCTGCTGGCCGGCGGCGCACGGGCCGTGCTGGGCTATGTGAACAACGTCTACACCGTCTACTCCCGCAGTATGCTCTGGGACACCGTCAACCATCTCGGCATGGGAATGACCATCGGCGGGGCCGTGACCCACGCCAAGGACACCTACGGCGAGAACGACATCATCTGGTACACCGAGCAGGGCGGCCGCCGCCCCCACGCCGCAGCGGCCTATCTGGTGCTCTACGGCGACCCGAACGCCCGCCTGAACGTGCCGGCCAACTACTCGGTGGCCCAGCGTGCGGACGAGATCACCGTGGACGACATCTTCGGAGAAGTTCTGGATCGTGCCGCCTGAGCGTTGCACTTTTGGTGGAAATCGTTTATACTAAGGGATGGCAGTGATATGCCATCCCTTTTTTACATCGGAACATATGAGGTAGGATACCCATGTCTGAATTTATCACCCACTCCCGCGAGGAGACGGTGGCGCTGGGCGAGCGGCTGGCACAGCATCTTGCACCCGGCGCGCTCATCGCCTTCACCGGCGGGCTTGGCGCGGGCAAGACGGCCTTCTGTGAGGGTCTGGCCAAAGGCCTCGGCTGTACCGACCCGGTCAGCAGCCCCACCTTCGCCATCGTGAACTATTACCGCGGGCCGCGGCCCTTCGCGCACTTTGACCTATACCGCATCTCTACGGAAAACGACCTGTGCGCGGCCGGTTTCTACGACTATCTGGATGAGGGCGCTGTGGTGGCGGCAGAGTGGAGCGAGAACTTCGCCGACCTGCTGGCACTGGAAGACCCCATCCGCATCAACATCGAGCGTGTGGACGACACCACCCGCCGCATCACCATCGAGGGGGCAGAAGTATGAACATCTTAGCCGTGGATACGGCGGGCAAGACGCTGGGCGTGGCCCTGCTGCAGGATGACCGCCTGCTCTACGAATGCTATCTCGACGCGGGCATGACCCACAGTGAGACCCTGATGCCCCTCGTCGATCATTGCCTCAGTCTCTGCGGCATGGGCTGCGGGGACATCGACCTCTACGGCGTCAATGCAGGCCCCGGCAGCTTCACCGGGCTGCGCATCGGGCTGGCGGCGGTCAAGGGGCTGGCCTTTCCCCGGGAGACCCTCTGCGCCCCGGTGTCCACGCTGGAAGCGCTGGCAGCGGCCCACACCGGCAGCGGCACCGTGCTCTGTGCGCTGGACGCCCGCCGCGCGCAGGTGTACAGCGCCGCCTTTGACCTCGAGACCCATGAGCGCCTGCTGGACGACGACGCCCGGGCTGTGGCAGACCTTGCAGAGTTCGTAGAAAATTGCAAAAAGCCCCTGTTTTTTGTTGGTGATGGCGCAGCTCTGTGCTATAATAAATACAGCGGCGTCCCGGGCGTGCTCTGTGTGCCCCCGGCCCTCCGCAATGGCCGCGCCGCTGCGGTGGCCTATGTGGCAAAGCAGATGGCCCAGCGGGGCGAAGCCGTCCTGCCCGAGGCCCTGCTGCCGGACTACCACCGGCTGAGTCAGGCCGAGCGGGAGCGGGCCGAGCGTCTGGCCGCAGAGGCCGCCCGTACCGAAACACCCGAAGATACTGCAAAGGGAAAGGATTGACACCAATGGCAAAACCCATCGCACTTGCCGCCGACCACGGCGGATTTGAACTGAAAGAGGCCGTCAAGGCACATCTGGACGAGCTGGGGCTGGAATACATCGACTTCGGCACCCACAGCACCGCCAGCGTGGACTACCCCGACATGGCCCTGCCCGCCTGCGACGCTGTGGTGAGCGGCCAGTGCAGCAAGGCGCTGCTCTTCTGCGGCACCGGCGTGGGCATCAGCATGGCGGCCAACAAGGTCAAGGGCATCCGCGCCTGCTGCTGCTCTGACAGCTTCAGCTGTGAGTATACCCGCCGCCACAACGACGCCAACGCCCTGTGCATGGGCGGCCGCGTCGTCGGCCCCGGCCTTGCCTGCCAGCTGGTAGACCTCTTCCTCAACACCGAGTTCGAGGGCGGCCGCCACGAAAAGCGCATCGCCAAGCTGATGGCCATTGAAAACCGTTGACCTCTCCGTCCCGGCCTTGTCGAGCGCGAGCGAGACCGAGAGGTTATCCCTTCGTGTTCCATATTTTTATTCACAATATAAGGAGCGTGTATTATGACCCCTATGATCGTTGAGCATCCGCTGCTGCAGCACAAACTGAGCATTCTGCGCAACAAGCAGACCGGCACCAAGGAGTTCCGTGACCTCGTGGGCGAGATCGCAACCCTGCTGTGCTACGAGGCTACCCGTGACCTGCCTCTGGAAGAGGTGGAGATCGAGACTCCCATCACGATGGCAAAGACCAAGGTCCTCGCAGGCCGCAAGCTGGCTCTGGTGCCCATCCTCCGCGCCGGCATGGGTATGCTGGACGGTATGCTGACCTTGCTGCCCGCTGCAAAGGTGGGCTTCATCGGCCTCTACCGCGACGAGACCACCCTGCAGCCCGTGGAGTACTTCTGCAAGCTGCCGCAGGACATCGCCGAGCGCGACGTTCTGGTGCTTGACCCGATGCTGGCGACCGGCGGCAGCGCCATCGACGCCATCACCCAGATCAAGAAGCACGGCGCAAAGCGCATCAAGTTCATCGGCCTCATCGCTGCTCCCGAAGGCATCAAGGCCCTGCACGAGGCACACCCCGATGTGGACATCTACCTCGGCGCACAGGACGACCACCTGAACGAGAACGGCTACATCGTCCCCGGTCTGGGCGACGCAGGCGACCGTATCTACGGCACCAAGTAAGCTGAAATATCATAGCAGACCAAAGCGCCCTGCCGGGTCATCGGCAGGGCGCTTTTTCTGTAGCTGTCTGGTTCTACGGCGTGCTTACTTCAGCACTGCACCGAGGTTTGCACTGGTGACCATGCGGGCGTAGCGGGACAGCCAGCCGGTCTTGATGTTGGGTTCGGGGGCAACGTACTTGGCCTTGCGCTCGGCCAGCACCTCATCCGAAACCTCCAGCGTGATGCTGGCGTTGGGGATGTCGATGTGGATGGTATCGCCCTCCTCGATGAGGCCGATGGGGCCGCCGGAAGCGGCCTCCGGGCTGACGTGGCCGATGGCCGCGCCGCGGGAAGCGCCGGAGAAACGGCCGTCGGTGATGAGGGCCACGGTCTTGTCCAGCTTCATGCCGGCCAGCGCGGAGGTGGGGTTCAGCATCTCACGCATACCGGGGCCGCCCTTGGGGCCTTCGTAGCGGATGACCACCACGTCGCCCGGGACGATCTTGCCCGCATAGATGGCGGCGATGGCCGTCTCCTCGCTGTTGAAGACGCGGGCCGGGCCGGAGTGCTCCTGCATCTCGGGGGCGACGGCGCTGCGCTTGACGACGCAGCCGTCGGGGGCGATGTTGCCCCAGAGGATCTGCAGGCCGCCGGTCGGGGAATACGGATCCTCGATGGGACGGATGGCCTTGTCGTTCAGGATATGAGCGCCCCTGATGTTCTCACCGAGGGTCTTGCCGGTGACGGTGGGGACATCGAGGTCCAGCAGGCCCTTCTTGGCCAGCTCAGCCTGCACGGCGGGGATGCCGCCAGCGGCGTAGAGGTCGGGCATATGGGTGGGGCCTGCGGGAGCCAGATGGCAGAGGTTCGGGGTCTTGGCGCTGATCTCATTGAAGAGCTTCAGGTCGATGGGCACACCGGCCTCGTAGGCGATGGCCAGCAGATGGAGGACCGTGTTGGTGGAGCAGCCCAGCGCCATATCGCAGGTCAGCGCGTTGCGGATGGAGCGCTCGTTGATGATCTGGCGGGCGGTGATGCCCTTCTTCACCATCTCCATGATGGCCATACCGGCGTGCTTTGCCAGCTGGAGGCGCTTGGAGTAGACGGCGGGGATGGTGCCGTTGCCGGGCAGGGCGATGCCGATGGCCTCGCACAGGCAGTTCATGCTGTTGGCGGTGTACATACCGGAGCAGCTGCCGCAGCTGGGGCAGCAGTTGCAGGTGCAGTCTTCCAGCTGCTCGTCGGAGATCATGCCGGCCTTATAGGCACCGACGGCCTCGAACATCTTGGAGAGGCTGACCTCCTCGCCGCCGTAGGTGCCGGCCAGCATGGGGCCGCCGGAGCAGACCACGGCGGGCACATCCATCCGGACGGCGGCCATGACCATGCCGGGGACGATCTTATCGCAGTTGGGCACCAGCACCAGACCGTCCAGCTGATGGGCCATCAGCATGGTCTCCACGCTGTCGCAGATCAGCTCGCGGGAGGCGAGGCTGTACTTCATGCCCACATGGCCCATGGCGATGCCGTCGCAGACGCCGATGGCCGGGATGAGGATGGGGGTGCCGCCTGCCATCTGGACACCGGCCTTGACGGCCTCGGCGACCTTATCCAGATTCATGTGGCCGGGGACGATCTCGCTGTAGGCGCTCACCACGCCGATGAGGGGGCGGTCCAGCTCTTCCGGGGTGTAGCCCAAAGCATAAAACAGGCTGCGGTTGGGCGCGCGCTCCGAGCCTTTGGTCACGTTGTCACTTCTCATTTTATACCCTCTCAGGCATCGCCTGCTGGCGCTGCCAGCTCCCCCAAAGGGGGAGCCATTGGCATGCCGGGCAGGCTTTTGCCTCTATCACAAAATGCCGGGCTCCGCTCTCACTCTTCAGCGACATCAAACTCAATTCGCTCCTGATAAAAGAGCAAGTATCCATGCAGCTGAGTGCGAGAACAGCGCCCGGCGCTTTACATCCAAATAAACTCAAATCGTCCGGCGTGGGCTTCACCGACACGCCAGCGGCTCTCCCTCTGGGAGAGCTGTCGCGTCAGCGACTGAGAGGGCTTACTTCTTCAGCCAGCTCATCATGCTGCGCAGCTCTGCGCCCACCTTCTCGATGGGATGCTCGGCCTCCATGCGGCGCTGAGCGAGGAAGTGGACCTTGCGGCCGCCGTTGGGGCTCATCTCGGTCAGGAACTCGGAAGCGAAGGTACCGTCCTGGATCTCGGTCAGGACCTTCTTCATCTCCTTGCGGGTCTCAGCGGTGATGAGGCGCTTGCCGGTGCGGTAGTCGCCGTACTCTGCGGTGTTGGAGATGGAGTAGCGCATCTTGGAGAAGCCACCCTCGTTGATGAGGTCAACGATCAGCTTCATCTCGTGGCAGGTCTCGAAGTAGGCCATCTCAGGCTCGTAGCCAGCCTCGACCAGCGTGTCGAAACCTGCGTGGATCAGCTCGCAGACGCCGCCGCAAAGCACTGCCTGCTCGCCGAACAGGTCGGTCTCGGTCTCCTCCTTGAAGGTGGTCTCGAGGATGCCTGCGCGGCCGGCACCGATGCCGGAAGCGTATGCCAAAGCGATGTCCTTTGCCTTACCGGTGAAGTCCTGCTCGACGCAGATCAGAGAGGGGCAGCCCTCACCCTCGGTGTACAGGCGGCGGACGATGTGGCCGGGGCCTTTGGGAGCGATCATGATGACATCGACGTTCTTCGGAGCGGTGATGGTCTTGAAGTGGATGTTGAAGCCGTGTGCGAAGGCCAGAGCCTTGCCCTCGGTCATGTAAGGAGCGACCTGCTTGTTGTAGATGTCAGCACACAGCTCATCGGGGACCAGCATCATGACGACGTCGCCTGCCTTGGCAGCCTCCTCGACCTCCATGACCTTGAAGTTCTCGTGTGTTGCTGCGAACTCCGAAGCCTTTTCCCAGTGAGCGGAACCCTTGCGCAGACCGACGACGACGTTGACGCCGCTCTCGGCGAGGTTCTCGGAATGAGCGTGGCCCTGACTGCCGAAGCCGATGACAGCAACGGTCTTGCCGTCCAGCACGCCGAGGTTGCAGTCGGAATCGTAGTATTTCTTGATAGCCATGATAGTGTTCTCCTTTTGATGTCGTTATTTCAGTATAGGATAAATGTAAGCATCGTATATTTTTCGCTCACTGGGGAGCGGAAAAGCAAGTTTGCCAATGGCTCCCCCTTTGGGGGAGCTGTCTGCGGAGCAGACTGAGAGGGCTTTAATGGCACCGCGTGCCCGGCAGAGGGAACTGCGCGGCCCGGACTTCCTGCGAGGGCTTCTGCATATGCTGATGCATCCCGCCCCGCTCGAGGGCGGTGACGCCGGTGCGGCACTGCTCGAGGATCTGGTAGTCGGCCATGAGCTTCAGGAAGGCGTCGATCTTCTCGGGGCGGCCCGTCAGCTCAAAGACCATGCTGTCCGGCGACAGGTCGATGATCTTTGCCTTATAGATACCGGCGATCTCCCGCAGCTCGGCGCGGTTGGTGACGTTCGCCACGACCTTGAGCAGGAGCAGCTCCCGCTCGAGGGCGGTGGACTCGTTGAGCACGAAGACCTGACGAGTGACTTCCAGCCGCTCGGTCTGGAGGATGAGCTGCTGCAGCTCCTTCTCCGTGCCCGAGACGGATACGGTGATGCGGCTGACCGTGGGGTCGTTGGTGGCCGAGACGGTCAGACTGTCGATGTTGAAGCCTCTGCGGCAGAACAGGCTGGACACCCGGGCCAGAACGCCGCTCTGGTTGTCCACCAGCAGGCTGATGACCCTGCGCTGATTGGATTCCATGTCGCTGTGTCCTCCTTATTTCATGATGATGTCGTTGATGTCGCCGCCGCCGGGGATCATGGGCAGGACTTTTTCGTCCTTGTCGATCATGCACTCGATCCATGTCGGCCCCTTCTGCTTGAGGGCGTCGGCGAAAGCCTCCTGAAACTGGGCGAGGTTCTCGCAGTGGTAGCCCTTGAGGCCGAAGCCCTCGGCCAGCTTGACGAAGTTGGTCTTGCGGTGGGGGTCGGTCTGGGAAAAGCGCTTACCGTAGAAAGCGGTCTGCCACTGGCGCACCATGCCGAGCACCTGATTGTTGAAAATGACGGTGATGATGGGCAGCTCGTAGCTGACGGCAGTGCAGGCTTCGTTGAGGTTCATATGGAAGGAGCCGTCGCCAGTGAACATGACCACCCGCTGGTCACGGCCCAGTGCCATCTGTGCGCCGATGGCTGCACCGTAGCCGAAGCCCATGGTGCCCAGACCGCCGCTGGTGATGAAGCCGCGGCTCTTGGCGTGGCGGATGTACTGCGCTGCCCACATCTGGTGCTGGCCCACGTCGGTGACGTAGACGGCCTCGGGGCCGCACTGGTTGCAGACCTCGCCGATGACCTGATGGGGCATCAGTCGGGAGGCGTCGGACACCGGGTGGTAATCCTGCGCCTGCCACTCGTGGATCATCTTCATCCAGTCGGGGTGCTTTTTCTCTTCCACCAGCGGCAGCATGGCGTTCAGCACATAGGCGGCATCGCCCACGATGGACAGGTCCACGTCCACGTTTTTGCCCAGCTCGCTGGCGTCGATGTCGATCTGGATGATGGTCGCATTCTTAGCAAAGGTCTTGGGGTTCAGGGCCACACGGTCCGAGAAGCGGGTGCCCACCGCGATGAGGACGTCACAGTCTGCCACGGCCCGGTTCGAGGTGTAGCAGCCGTGCATACCCACCATGCCGATGTTCATCGGGTCGCCGTAGGGCACGACGCCTGCGGCCATCAGGGTATGGGTGGCGGGGATCTCCGCTTTTTTCAGCAGATCCCGCAGGGGCTGGCAGCTGGCCGCCGAGCGGACGCCGCCGCCGAAGTAGACCAGAGGCCGCTGGGCACCGTTGATGATGTCTGCCGCCCACTTGACCTGCTGCTCGTCGAATGTGACCACCGTGCGGATGGGTTCGGGCTTTTTCGGGGTGAACTCACACACCGCGGCGGTAATGTCCTTCGGGATGTCCACCAGCACCGGGCCTTTGCGGCCGCTCTGAGCGATGCGGAAGGCCGCGCGCATGGTGTCGGCGAGGTCTTCGACCCGGCGCACCGTGAAGTTGTGCTTGGTGATGGGCATCGTAATGCCCTCGATATAGGCCTCCTGAAAGCTGTCGCTGCCCAGACCCTCCGTGGTCACATTGCCGGTGAAGGCCACCATCGGCACCGAGTCCATGTAAGCGGTGGCGATGCCGGTGACGAGGTTCGTTGCGCCCGGGCCGCTGGTGGCCAGCACCACGCCGGTGCGGCCCGTTGCGCGGGCGTAGCCGTCCGCCGCGTGGGACGCGCCCTGCTCGTGGGCCGTCAGCACATGGGTGATGCGGTCGGTATTTCTGTACAGCTCGTCGTAGAGGTTCAGCACTGCGCCGCCGGGGTAGCCGAAGATGGTGTCCACCCCCTGCTCACAGAGCACCTCCACAAAGATTTGAGAACCGTTCAACTGCATGGTGAGTTTCTCCTGTTCCGTTCCAATTTCCACTTTACACACTTTTTTCCCAACACGCTCAGAAGCTGTTTCCGTGAGCAGGGTGCGCCGGACGACGAGGGAGCTTGCCCGTGCAGCGTCTAAGAAAACGGCTTCTCCGGGGGCAGCACCTGATAAATAAAAGGTCTCTGTCCCCTTATCCAAGAGACAAAGACCCGGAATGAATCCAAAAGCTCTCTGCGGTACCACTCTCGTTGACGCAACTGCGCCCTCTCACGGACTTCCATCAAAGCCCTGCACGCTAACGGCTGCCACCGGCGCTGCTTAGCAGACGTCCCATAAATCGTCCTTCAGCAGGCTGCTCCGGGAGGATTTCGCGCATGGTCTGCCTGCTGCCTTGCATCCCCCGGCAGCTCTCTGAAAAGCAGGTATCCTGCGTTACTTTTTCCCATCTGTGCATTTGTTGGGTCAATTATACTATAAATCGGGCCGTTGTCAATCGACGATTTGTAACGTGAATCATGGCAAAGATGAAGATAATTAAACACCATCTTGCGCAGGGACTTACATCGCTGTATACTTTGGGAGTACGCGCTTAATTTTCAGGCTGCGGCCTGCACGCGAGCAAAAGCCTCTCCCCTTGGGAGAGGTGTCACCAAAGGTGACGGAGAGGGCAAGGTCGCTCGCCGAGAGTCATAGACGCAGCGATAGCATCGCTCTGACAAAAGCCGCTTTCGATCGCTGTGCAGCGGCTCTATCGTGCAAAGCCTGCCCTCTCAGGCGCTCCCGCGCCAGCTCTCCCAAAGGGAGAGCCTTGCCACATTTCAAGAGACTGTATAACAAAAGAGGATACATTATGAATCTTAACGAATGGAACGCCCGTCTCCACGGGCTGGTCATCTTCCGCGCACTGCTGGACGATGACGTCATTGCAAAGCTCGTAGACCTCACCGACCGGATGGCGGCAGCCCCCCGGAGCACAGGGGCAGTATGCGGTGCTGTAGCCTCCTTTGAATCCGCCCTCTTCGAGCACACCACCAACTTCGGCGAATATCTCTCCGCCGCCGTCCTCGAAGCCGAAACGGTCTGCGTCCGGCAGGCAGCGGTGAGCAAGGTGCCGCCCGTCCTTCAGAAGGCGCTGGACGGTGAGCTGGACTTTTTGCAGCGGCTGTGCGGCCTGACGCTGGACGGTCTGCTGGAAGCTGCCGACGCCGCCGACCCGCTGCCCTTCCTGCCCCGGTGGGAGACGAAGGACATCGACCTCCGCGCCGCCTACGCCCAGCGGATGAGCGAGGTAGGCAAAAAGGGCTATGGGATGTTCGCCAAGCACCACGTCTTTACCGTTGAGAACGGACAACTGGTGCCAGTGCGCTACCCCGACCCCCAGCGCCTCGACGAGCTGCCGGGCTATGAGCAGGAGCGGGAGAAGGTCATCGCCAACACCCGCGCCCTGTTGGCCGGAATGCCCGCCAACAATGTGCTGCTCTACGGCGACGCCGGTACCGGAAAGTCCAGCACCGTCAAGGCCATCGCCAACGAGTTTGCCGCTGACGGCCTGCGGCTGGTGGAGGTCAAGAAGAATCAGCTCTACCAGATCCCCGACCTGATGGACAAGCTGGCCGCGAACCCGCTGAAGTTCGTCCTCTTCATCGACGACCTGAGCTTCACGGCCAACGACGATAACTTCGCGGCCCTGAAAGCCATCCTCGAGGGCAGCGTAGGCGGACGGGCCAAAAACATCGCCGTCTACGCCACCTCCAACCGCCGCCACCTCATCAAGGAGACGCTCTCCGACCGCTCGGGTGACGACATCCACGAGGCCGACACCCGTCAGGAGCTGATGAGTCTCTCGGCCCGCTTCGGCCTTACCGTCACCTTCCAGCGGCCCGAAAAAGCCCGCTTCGAAGTCATCCTCACCGAGCTGGCCAAGCAGCACGGCATCGAGATGCCCCACGACCAGCTGCTGACCAAGGCCGAGGCCTTCGCCATCCGGGCCGGAGGCCGCAGCCCCCGCGTCGCCAAGCAGTTCATCGAGCAGTGCGCCGCCGGGGTGCAGAAATAACGCTGCCGTCCTCTCTCAAATTTTGGAGAGTTCATTCATGGAATCCCTCTGGACGCACTCCCTGTACAGCTTCCGGAGCACGCCCTCCGCATTTTGGAGGAAATCGGCGGTCTCGTACTGCGCGAAGACCCATCCCTTGTCCGAAACAAGGATCTTTCCTCCCTCAAAGCGCACCGCGAAATCCCGGAACGCAAAGCCAAGGTCGTTGTCCGCCTCGTTGATGGAGGTGTCGGCAAGCGCTTGTCTCAGGTTCAGACAGAGCCGGTATTCCTCTTGCGAGCGAAGCCAGAGTTCCGGCGTTTCTGCACTGTGCTCCAGCTGGAACCGACTGGTGAGGCCTTTTACAAAGCAGCTCTCCCGTGCCGCAATGGGCCGGTTCAGCCGCTTCCATTCCCGGATCTCGAAGCGATAATAAAGGTTCTGCTCTGTCCCCTTCCGTGCCCGAAGCTCCGTGATGTCGCCCCGGCAGACCGGGCTGCGCTTCGTGACCTCGCCGTAGTACTGGACGCCTGCCTGTGGGCCGAATACATATTGGGACTGGTAAAGGGCGACAATGCGGACCGAAAAGGCTTCGTCTCCCAGCTGCTCCGCCGGAATATAATAGAACCGATGCCTCCGGCATATATCCAGCTGCTGCGGACTGCGCACCGTCCCGACCAGCACATCCCGCACCGCCCAGTCCACCGCGTTCAGCTTTGCTTCCAGTCGCTCCGAATGTAGGCCCATCCGCTGCCGCCTCCTCTCGTGAGCGCTCTTATCAAGCAGCGCCCACATCCGACATCCCATAAATCAGTTTCATTATAGCATATCCTCCCTCTCCTTTTGGAGGATTCCATGCCCGCAGTTCAATTTTATCACCCTGCACAAAATTCCGCGATAAAATTTTACGTCCTCACTCTTTCAGGGCGGCACCGCCTGACCTTAACAAAAAAACGCAGCGGCATTCCATGCCGCTGCGTTTTCCATTCAAGAAATTCTGATAAATAAAAAAATCCGCTGTCGAATGACAACGGATCTTTGAGTGGAGCATTCTCCACAGCACTCGAACCCAACACCTCTTCACGGGAGATGGTTTTGGAATCGTCCGTGAAGTTGAAATTGAGCACGACCCGGTCGTCAAAGACGTAGACCGAGTTGACAAAGGTATCAATGATCTGCCGCTGGTGCTCCATGTCTCTCATGTCACCCTTGCGGAATTTTTCAAACCAGAACCGCATCCACTCGCGGGTCAGGACGGGCTTTTTCAGCTCTTCTTCCAGAATGCTGGTGTTCAGAGCTTCTTTCCGGGCTTCCAGTTCGTCCAGCCGCTGCTTGGTGGTCGGGGTCAGGATGCCCTGTTCAATGGCTTCCAGAAGGTTTGCCAGCCGCTTCTCTGTATCCCGGAGCTGGTCTTTCAAAACAGGCAGTCGGGTGTTCTCCTGCTGCTGGGCTTCCATAATCAAATCTATCAGCTGTTCGATGATTTCATCGCTGAAAATCACCTTAATGGCAGTCTCCACCACGAACCGTTCCAACGGCTCTTTGCGGATAGCTTTCAGGTCGCAGTGCGCCTTGCCGTGGCGTTTGGCGTTGCCGCACTTGTAGTAATAGTAGGTGTTTCCCATGTGGCTGGTGCCGCTCTCGCCGCCCATCAGGGTGCCGCACTTGCCGCAGAACAGCTTGGTGGTCAGCAGATAGCTCACATCCTCTTTTGCGGGTCGACCATGGGCAATCCTATTTTGCTCGAAACGCTGCTGCACCCGGTCGAACAAGTCCTCGTCCACGATGGCCGGAATGCCGCCCGGTGTCACGATGTCCTTATATCGGTATTCACCTATGTAACGGCGGTTCCGGAAAATCTGGAAGAAGCTGTTCTTGACAAAAGGCTTGCCGGTACGGGTGCGCAGCCCTCGCTCGTTCAGGGATGCTGCGATTTTCTCGGCAGGCTCGCCGTTGGCGTACCGGGTAAAAATCTCCTGCACAATGGGAGCCGTCTCCGGGTCGATATGGTACAGTCTGTCCTCCTTGCCAATGGTGAAGCCCAGCGGAACGATACCGCCGTTGTACTTGCACTGGAGGGCATTTTCGCGCTCACCGCGCGCTACTTTCAGGGCAAGTTCGGCGGAATAGTATTCCGCCATGCCGATAAGCATACTCTCCACCATAATGCCTTCAGGCCCCTGCGAGATGGGTTCCATGGCAGACACCAGATGGACACCGTTCTTTTCCAGCTGGTACTTGTAGTTCACGGCATCGAACCGATTCCGGGCAAAGCGGTCGAGCTTCCAGACCAGAACCACATCGAAGATTTTCTTCGCGCTGTCCTTTATCATCCTCTGGAAGTCCGGGCGGTCATCCGTTTTGGCAGAGTAGGCACGGTCAATGTAGGTGCCGACCACGGTGATGCCGTTCTTCTCGGCGTAGTCCTTGCAGTCGCGCAGCTGTCCCTCAATGGACGCTTCACGCTGGCTGTCGGATGAATAGCGGGCGTAGATTACGGCGGTCATGGTTGCACCTCCTTGGCGCGTATTCGACTTGCCTTTATAGTATCGGGTCAAGCGCAGCTTGTCAACAATCTGCGAGCAGATTGAAATGTGAAAATTGCGAAACGCAACGAAAAAGGTGAGAGCAAGAATCGTCCCGTGGCCACAAATTTTCAATTCTTGAAAATTCTTGCCCCTTTGGGACAGCTTCTTGTTGGGGCGTGCCTGCCCCAAACCCTGCTAGGAACGAGTACAGCAAACTGGAATTGTTTACTTCTTCATCTTAGGTGCAATAAGTAGCACGACTGTCACAAGAACATACAAACCATACAGTAACCAAGTAATGGTATTGTTCCAAGGAAAACTCATTTCTGGATGGTTCACCGCAAACATTATAAATGCAACAGCTATAATCAGCATTACCAAACCGACGATTCTTGATGTGCTCTTTTTCATGTAAATCACCTCGCCAAATTCTTATTTGTTGAACTAAGCCGAGTATACCATACTCTCCAATGAAAGAACACCCCGATATAGTGAAATTTTTCCATTTTTCTGCGTACGTGCGTACACGCTCCGCAGGGATTCTAAGGGGCTTGGCCCCTTGGCACACAGACTTTGGCACAAAGTCTAGTGTGTTACACCTTGTCAGAGGTGTACAGGCTCCCGGTACGCACGTACGCAGCGACTACCCCCAAACGCGCCATATAGGGGGACGACCAAGTTCGCACAAAGCGAACTTGATTCCTCAAAGCAAAAGGCAGGATACCACCGTTATAGTGATACCCTGCCTTTGCTCGTTTAACGCTCTGTGTAGTCCTTCCGCAGAATCTCCGATAAACAAAAAACGTACCCGAACCCTTTTTCATAAAGAATCGGGTTCGAGTACGAACTGTCTGGTGGAGAATTAGGGACTCGAACCCCAGACCCCCTGCGTGTGATGCAGGTGCTCTAACCAGCTGAGCTAATCCTCCGAATCGGAACACACTTATTATATCACTGCACAGGCCCAAATGCAAGCCCTAATTTTCGATTTTTGCAAAAAGTTTGGAGCAACAGTGCTTTTCGATTGCTCTTCGGTGTCAAATGGTGTATACTGGGGCTGGAATTCTTTCGAAAGAGAGGTCTTTTTATGATTACTGTACGCGGTATCATCACCTTGCTGGTGCTGGCGATCCTGTTCGCACTGGCCGTAGTTTGGGTATCCAAGCAAGGCGGCTGGAAGGGCGAGGGCTGCGGCGGCAACTGTGCCTCCTGCCACCAGCACTGCGACACCCCTGAAAAGAAACACTGAGCACACGAATGCCCTCCGGTCGCTCTGGCCGGAGGGCATTTTTGCGTCACAGCTCGCCGTAATGGGCAGCAAAGACCGCGATAGTGCTCAGAAGGTCGCTGTGGGCTTTCTGATAGGTGCTGTAGCTGATGTTCAGCTTGTCCATCACCTCTTCCCGCGTCCGTCTCTCCATGTAGCGCAGCTGCAGGATGCCGCCCCGCAGGCCGGGGTCTGCCTCCCGGTAATACGCCTCCGTTTGCTCAATGGCTTTCTTCCACCCCCAGTTTCGGGGGCCGTAGACCCAGTTCCGCTGCCCATAAAAGCCGAGGGCCTCCTTTGTCTTCCGACGCTGCTCCTGTGTCATCGCTCCTTCTCCCTTCCCGCTCTCAGCCCGCCGGGCCGAAGAAGCAGCGGTCACGCTGCTCGGCGGTCATCCCCAGCATCTTCGAAAGCTTTTCGGCCTCACTCAGCTTGAATTCGCGCTCGTTTTCCAGCTTGCAGCGGAGCGTGCCGCTGCTGATGCCCAGAACATGGGCCACATGGCCCAGCTTTACGCCGCGGCTGCGGATGCAGTCGCGGAGCATCATGGTGTCGGTCATAGGCGTTTCTCCTTTCCGTTTTACGTCTCAAGTGTGCAGTACAATCATTAGTTGTATTATATTCCTCAGTTGATTATTTGTCAACATTATTTGCGAAATAGCCGATTAAAAGTTGATTTATAGTAAATTTTTTGTTATACTAGCCTCAGAACACCGAAAATCATGCATCGAGATAGAAAGCGAGGCCCTTTATGTCTGACACCGATCTATCCGGCCGCATCCGGCAGCGCCGGGAGCAGCTGGGCCTGTCGCAGGAAGAGCTGGCCGCCCGGATGGGATACCGTTCCAAATCCTCCATCACCAAGCTGGAAAAAGGCATCAACGACCTGCCCCGGGCCAAGCTCGAGGAGCTGGCGGCGGCGCTGAACACTACCCCTGCGTGGCTGATGGGCCTTGTGGATCTGCTCAGCCCGCCGCCGGGCTTCGAGCCGCTGCCCGAGATGGTGCGGGTGCCCCTTGTAGGCTCCATCGCCTGCGGGACCCCCATCACCGCCGAACAGAACATCGAGTGCTACATCGGCGTCCCTGCCGCGTGGCACGCTGACTTTGCCCTCACCTGCCATGGCAGCAGCATGGCCCCCACCATCTGCGACGGCGACATCGTCTGCATCCGCCGTCAGCCCGAGGTGGAGCAGGGGGAGATCGCCGCAGTCCGCATCGGTGAGGAAGCCACCCTCAAGCACTTTCACCGGCAGGGCGAGACCGTGATGCTGCTGGCCGACAACGCCGCCGTCTGCCCGCCCATGATCTTCGCCGGCCCCCAGCTCGAGGAGATCCAGATCGAGGGCCGCGCCGTGGGCTTCTGCCGCGGTTTATAATAAGGAGAACTGCTTATGTCTGCACCCGAAGAAATGGCCCTCAAGGTCATCGCCCATATCCGCACCGCCTTCCCCACCAAATTCGGCATCCCCCGCCAGAGCGGGCTGGTGGACAGTCTGCGGGGCGAGGTCATCTTCACCCCCGAATACCGCTGCGCCGACGCCGTGCGCGGGCTGGAAGATTTCAGCCACATCTGGCTGGTGTGGCAGTTCTCCGGCGCGGTGCGGGAGGGCTGGTCGCCCACCGTCCGCCCGCCCCGTCTCGGCGGCAACACCCGGATGGGCGTCTTTGCCACCCGCTCCCCCTTCCGGCCCAACCCTCTGGGCCTGTCCAGCGTCCGGCTGGAGGCCATCGAGCACCGGCCCGACGTCGGCCCCGTCCTCATCGTGCGGGGCGCCGACCTGATGGACGGCACCCCCATCTACGACATCAAACCCTATATCCCCTACGCCGACTGCCACCCTGATGCCTCCGCAGGTTTCACAGCGCAGACCCGGTCCCACCACCTGAACATGGTCTGCGGCGACGCCCTCTGGGCCAAAGTGCCTGCCGACCAGCAGGCGGCGCTGCAGGGTGTGCTGGAAAACGACCCCCGCCCCTCCTACCAGCACGACCCCGAGCGGGTCTACGGCATGGAGTTCGGCGGTCTGGAAGTCCACTTCAAGGTGGACGGCGAGATGCTGACCGTCACCGGCATCGACCGCTGCTGACGCCGGAGGGACTGCAATGGAGCTGCGAAATATCAACACTTTCCTCCACATCGCCGAGCTGCACAGCTTTTCCAGCGCTGCGCGGGAGCTGGGTTACTCTCAGTCGGCGGTGTCGGCCCAGATCGCACAGCTGGAAGCAGAGCTTGGCACGCCCCTCTTCGACCGGGTAGGAAAGACCGTCCGCCTCACCGACGCGGGCCAGACCTTCCAGAGCTACGCCCGCACCCTTCTCATCACGGCCCAGCAGGCCAAGGCTGCGCTGATGCCCGCCCGGGCCGTCAGCGGCACTCTGCGGGTGGCGCTGGCAGACTCGGTGTGCAGTACCTTCCTGCCCGACCTGCTGCAGCAGTTCCACGCCCTCTGTCCGCAGGTGGAGCTGGTGCTTCGGACTGCCACCGCAGACGAGATGCTGCGGCTGCTGGGGGCCAACCAGATCGACCTCGCCTACACCCTCGACCAGCCCCTGCTCCTGCCCAGCCTGACGCTGGCCGTCAACGTGCCGGAGCCGGTCTGCTTCGTAGCCCCCGCCGGACACCCGCTGGCCGAGGCCGAGGCCGTACCGCTGGATGTGCTGGCCCAGCAGGAATTTCTTCTCACGGAGCGGGGCATGAGCTACCGCGATGCCCTCGACCAGCGCCTTGCGGCCCGGGGGCTGGCCATCCATCCCTACATCGAGCTGGGCAGTGCCTCCCTGCTCTGCCAGATGGTAGAGCGCGGGATGGGCCTCTCCTTCCTGCCCGAGTACATCGTCTGCCCGGCCCTCTCCGCCGGGCGTCTGGCCCGCCTTCGCGTTCCCGACTGCACCGTCACCATGCACCGCCAGCTGTTCTACCACAAGGATAAATGGCTCACGCCCCAGATGAAGGCCTTCATTGCGCTGGTGGAGCAATAAACAAACGCCCCGCACCTGTCTTTCGACAAGTGTGGGGCGTTTCATTTGCAGATCTTTTCTCAGCTCAGCCGGTTCATCCGGACGGCCACATAGGGGTCGGGAAGCTTGAGTTCCTCGGCCAGATCCTCTTCGCTGCTGTATTTGTCGGCGGCAAGGCCCACAAAGATGCTGCAGCTGTCGAAGCGGCCATCCGGCGAGAGGGCGGTGATCTTCGCCTCACCGTCCGCAACAGCGGTCACGACGCCAGAGGCGTCCACTGTAGCGACGCCGGGGTTGCTGCTGACCCATGTGATGGGGACGCTGACGCCCCCCTCCACGGCCACAGAGGCCGTCAGGGCTTCCTTTGCGCCCACGGTGCGGAGCAGCAGGTCGTGCTTATTCAGGGTCACTTTGCCCACGTCGCTGGTGACGGTGACGGCACAGCGGAGAGCCTGACCGTTGGACGCCAGCGCAGTGATGGTAGTGGTGCCGGGTTTCTGGGCCGTGACAAGGCCCTCCGTGTCCACCGTCGCCACCTCAGGATCGCTGCTCATCCACTGGTAGGCGTAGATAAAGGAGCCGCTCGTGTTGATGAGCTGCAGCTTCTGGCTGGGGTGGGCGTTGTCGTACTGGATGATGAGGTTGAGGGTGACATGGTCGAGGGCCGGCTTTTTGCTGGCTGCGTCCCCGCTTTCCTTGCGGACCGTCACCCTGCAGGCGGCATACTCGCCCCGGTCGGTGATGGCGCTGATGGTCGCCTCACCGGCGCTGCGTCCCGTAACGCGGCCGTCGCCGTCCACAGTGGCCACGGTGGGGTTGCTGCTCATCCAGACGATGAAGTAGTAGTCGCTCTGTCCGCCGGTGTAGAGATAGGCTTTGGGCCGGGGGTCGTCGGCCGTGATCTCCAGCTCCATCTCGCTCACTTCCAGCTCAAAGTTCGAAGACTGTCCCAGAAGCGACGGCGCAGCCTGTGCGGCGGGAGCCGCCAGAAGCAGCCCGCTCAGCACGAGGGCAGCCGCAAGCCGTGTGATCTTGTTCATAGGGTAGCACTTCCCTCCTTCGTATCATTCCGTCTATCGCAATGTGCACTGCACATAATTCCACTCACTACTCGTTTATTGTACACGTCCCCCAAAGAAGGGTCAAGTTCTTCGCCAGAAGTGTCACAATTTCGCGCATCTTTTCGTGAAAGGCACTAAAACACCACCCTCAAATTTATACAAAACGTGCAGACTGCATTTTGCCGCCGGACGAAAGAACCGCCGCACCCTCAGAAAGGTGCGGCGGCTCTCAGATGCCGTAAAAATCAGTAGTTCTTGGCCTTCAGCTCAAAATAGCTCTGGGGATGGGCGCAGACCGGGCACTTGAGGGGTGCAGACTTGCCGATATGGGTGTAGCCGCAGTTCCGGCAGACCCACACCTGCTGCTCTTCCCGGGCAAAGACCTTGCCCTCCTTGAGGTTGGCAGCGAGGGCGCGGTAGCGCTCCTCGTGCTCCTTCTCGATCTGTCCCACCATCGTGAAGAGGGCGGCCAGCTGGGCAAAGCCCTCCTCCTTGGCCTCAGCAGCCATCCGGGGGTACATCTCGGTCCACTCGTCGTTCTCACCGCTTGCAGCCATCTCAAGGCAGGTCATGGTGTCGGGGAGCGCGCCGCCGCACAGGGCCTTGAACCACAGCTTGGCGTGCTCTTTCTCGTTGCCGGCGGTCTCCTCAAAGATGGCGGCCAGCTGCTCGTAGCCCTCTTTCCTTGCGACGCTTGCAAAGAAGGTGTACTTGTTGCGGGCCATGCTCTCACCGGCGAAGGCTTCCATCAGGTTTTTCTCGGTCTTGGTACCCTTGAGTTCCATATTCTGTTCTCCTCTCTGATGTGTTGACACTGCCAGTATAGGCCATGTCGGGTTTGGTTTATTCTACGCGCAGCCCGCTTTGTTCGGTACCGGGTGTGCGCTAGGTCTTGTTTCTCTCTGAGGATAGTATAACAGAATTTGGGGCAGAAATCAAGAATAATTCCTATTTATTTTTTCAACTGTGCTGCTTGAGGGCACAGACGGCGATGCTGAGGGCGCTCCACGCGGCCTGATACATCAGCACTGCGGCCACGCTCAGCATCCCCACGCTGCCCGCATAGGTCAGCAGGACGGCAATGGCCACCGAGAACCACACCGACACCAGCTGTACCGTGGTGGCAGTCGTCTCGGCGTTCTGGGCCTGCTCTGCGGCCCGCAGGCCGCCGGTCAGGCTGGCAAAGCCCTTGGTGCAGAGGATGCAGCAGTCCTCGGAGCCGGTGTTCTGGGCGGTGGCGGCATCCAGCGCGGCACACTGCTCCTGATCCAGCAGGACGACCATCCCCTCGGGCAGGTGGTAGGCGTCGGTGATCTGCCGTGCCGTCAGGCTGGGGTCCTGACAGGACACCAGCAGCTGGATGTTCTCCTTCTGGAGCTGTTCCAGCCCACGGGCCGCATTCCGCCCGCCCACATACCGGAGCACGAACATGGCGTGCAGACTGCCGGAGACGGCCAGATACAGGATCTGCAGCTCGCCGTTTTTCGAGTGCTTGGCCTCATACTCCTCGTCGGGCAGGGGCACATCTTCCTTTTCCATGTATGCGCGGGAGCCGATGAGGACACGGTTGTTGTCGCACCACGCGGAGAAGCCGAGGCCCCGATGGACTTCCAGATCCTTGACGGGGTAGAGGATGTCGGTGCGGTCCTCGATGATCTGGCGGAACAGGCCGCTCAGGGTATTGCAGCACTGGCTGAGGACGCTGGCCGAATAGAGGATGGCCCGGTCGATGCGGCCGCCCTTGAAGATGCGGATGTCCTCCAGCAGGGCGCTGTCCGGCGTGAACAGCTCGTCGGCGTCGGCCTGCACCGTGTCCACACCGCCCAGCTCCTCAATGGCCGACCAGCCGGGCACCACAGCGCCCGAGGCAGCTGCGGTCTGCTGCAGCCGCAGAGACGCAAGGCCGGCGATGAGGGTGGAGGACAGGGGCGCCCCCATGCAGAGCACGGCGGTCAGGGCCGCCACGCCGCCGTTGACGCCGCCGCCCATGGCGAGGAATGCAAATCCGGCCAGAAGGGCCACGCCCAGCAGGATATAGTTCGTTTTGCAGGCGCGGCGCTCACAGGCACGGGGGCCAAAGCCCTGTTCCACCATCGCGTCGTCCCACTCGGTGGGGCGGCTGAGCAGCACCCACGGGTCTTTTTCTTCCATATTCTTAGCCAGCACCCGGACAAGCTCCTTGTCCTTGGCGCGGAACGCGCCGCGCCGCTCCGGTGCGGCCTGCGCCAGCGCAAATCCGCCCTGCACCGAGGCCAGCAGCACCCGGTCGCCCAGCAGCGCAAGGAAGAGTCCCAGCGCCGCGATGCCGGACAGGAGGTTGAAGCCGGACGGCTGATAGCTCTTGGCGTTCAGCAGGGCCACAGCGGCCTGCAGCAGGGCGGCACAAGCGGCCAGCGCGGGCATCGTCTCCATGCTGGGACGGCCCCGCAGGCCCTGCAGGCCATCCCGCAGGACGGGCCAGCCCACGGCCAGTGCCAAGGCGTAGAAGAGCAGGTTGGCAGCGTAGAACGCCGCCGGGGCAGTCACGGGGTCCAGCCCGGCCAGCGGGCCGACAAGGCCCTCTGCGGCAAGGCCGAAGTGGAGCAGCACCAGCGCGAGGATGCCGCCCAGCGCACAGCGCAGGGTAAGGGCCGCGCTCATCCGGCGCAGCCGGTCGCCCACCTGCTCAGGCGCTTCGGGGGTCTTTTCCGCCTCGGTGGCCGCCTCTTCTGCGGGGGCGGCTTCCTCTGCGGCAGGCTGCGCAGGCGCTTCGGCGTCCGGCGTCTCTGCGGGAGCAGGCCCGTCGTCGTTCAGGTCAATGAGCGGCAGGCTCATGCTGTCGTCGCTGCTGGGCGGCGTCGTGCGGGTGGGGGCAGAGGGCGTTTCCTCGTCCTCCCCCTTGCCGAAGAAGTGCATGGCCGGGGCTGCATAGGGCTTCGCCGTCTTGTCCTCCGCAAATACCAGCTCGGGCAGCGGCGCAGCAGGCCTCTCCGGCTTGGCATCCGGCTCTTTTTCCGGTCCCGGCTTCTGGACAGCCGGGGCTTCCGGGACGCTCTTCTCCGGCTTTTCGGCCTCCAGCTGAGGCTTCGGGCCGAAAAGCATGGCCTTCAGTGCCTGCATCTCCCGGTCCTCGTACTGCTCCTGCGGGGTGCGCGGGCCGTACTGGACGGCCTTTTTCCGGGAGGCAGACTGTTTTTCCGTTGGCTTTTTGTCCGGCTGGGGGGCAGGCGTCTCCGGCGCTTTGAGCTGGGACACTTGGGGCTTCTCCGGTTCCGGCTGGGGCGCACTCGCCGCTCCCGCCGGCTCCGGCGTCTCAGGCTTCGAAGGCTCTGTCTCCTCTTCCAGCTTCAGGACAAGCTCCAGCTCGGAGGGTTTCTCCTGCTCCTCACCGCCCAGCCGGATCTCGCCGGTGCTGCTCTCTTCCGCTGCGCCGTCGGCCTGCGGCTCCGTTTTCTCGCGGCGGAACAGCCGACCGAACAGCCCTTTGGGCTCATCGGTCGGTCCATCGCCCCGTCGGGTCATCTCCTCCGGGACCTGCGCCACACTGGTCGTAAAAAAGGTACGGAATTTCTCGTCGCGGGCGTCGATCTCTTCCTGCGTCAGTTCCTTCCGCTCTTCATCCTTTGGCATCTGCTGTCTTCCCTCCCTGATCTCTTATTGAGGGCGTCTCAGCCCTGTGCGGCACGCTGGCTCTGGATCTCATACAGGATGATGCCAGCCGCTACCGAGACGTTGAAGCTGTCCACACCGGTGCCTCGTGCAGCCATATCGAGGCTCACCACGCCGTCGCAGAGCTTTTTCACCAGCTGCGACACGCCGCTGCCCTCGCTGCCCAGCACCAGTGCGATGGGGCCGGTGAGGTTGTTCCGGCGCAGGGACACGCCATCCATATCGGCGCAGTAGACGAAAACGCCCTGCTCCTTGAGGCGGCGGATGGTCTCGCCGATGTTGGCCACCCGGGCCACGGGCAGTCGCTCCGCAGCACCGGCGCTGGACTTGATGACGGTGGGGGTCACGGATGCGCCGCCCCGCTTGGGGATGACGATGCCGTGTGCACCGCACAGCAGGGCCGAGCGCATGACTGCGCCCAGATTGTGGGGGTCCTCGATGCCGTCACTCAGCACGAGGAAGGGCGGTTCGCCCTTCTCCTTGGCTGCGGCCAGCAGGTCCTCCACCGTTGCGTATTCGATCTCGCTGGCAAAGGCAGCTACGCCCTGATGGCTCTCGGTGCCGGTCATGAGGCGCAGCTTATTGGGGTGCACCCGCTTGACGGTGGCACCGGCCTCCTTGGCCATTGCGGTGTAGTAGGCCGCCACAGCGGGGGCCATGCCCTCTGCCAGCAGCACGGTATCCACGCCGGAGCCGCTCTTCAGCAGCTCCGTGACCGGGTTCTTTCCGTAAACAAGGCTCTCGTTCCGGGGCTGCTCCTCGGCCTTTTCGCGGCGGGGGCGGCGGGACGTATTGCGTTCTTCCATGAAGTGCTCCTTCCATTTCTATCGCAGGACGCCGTGGCTCTTCCGGCCCGGCGCCGTTGTGTTTCATTCAGCAATCTTTCCATGCCGCAGTGCGGCAGGCGATGATGACTCATCTTGAAGTATAACATAAGAAGCCGGTGTTCGCCATAGAATTGTGATTTTTCTCCCGTGAAATTTCTGTGCTGCGGTCCGGACAGCACTGCATGGGGTAAGTGTTGTCCCTCTGCACACCGAGCATCCGTCTTTTTGCCGGAGGCAAAAGTTTTCCACATTCAAGCCGCTTTACCCATCGTATATCGGCCCTGTTTTTTCCACAAGTTGAAAACCCTGTGGAAAGAGTTCAAAACTCAAGCGCTCATGCCTGTTTTTCAGGTTAAATTCCACACTTTCCACGAGGTTTTCCACATTCTCATCTCGACAAGCTCAGAACCTTGCATACATTTTGTAATTTTCAAGTCAGAATTATGACAAATTTTTGAATCGAAGCAGCCATTCTTTTGCCTTTTTATCCAATATCATTTTGACGAATGCAGCCTTCTGTTGAAAATCGTCCCCTTTTGTCCCTCTCTCGTTCCTCTGCTCAGATGTTGTCGTCACTTATAAAAATGTTGCATTTCACTCGTTTTTCCATTTTTCGACTGCGTTTCCGGCCAAGAAAGCTTCGGTTTGATTACAAAAACTCTCTAGTGGATTGATTTTACCCTCTGTTTGGGGTATACTTAGGTTGCAATTTCGTTAAACCATACACGAAGTGCTGTGTGGGTACGAAGAGACCCCGATAAATTTTGGAGGTAAATAATATGTTGGTAAATGCAACCGAAATGCTCATCAAAGCCCGTGACGGCCACTACGGTGTGCCTCAGTTCAACATCAACAATCTGGAGTGGACCAAGGCTGTCCTGACCGCCTGCGAGGAGATGAAGAGTCCCGTCATTCTGGGCGTCTCCGAGGGTGCCGGCAAGTACATGACCGGCTTCAAGACCGTCGCCGCAATGGTGGACGCAATGGTCGATTCGATGGGCATCACCGTTCCGGTCGCTCTGCATCTGGATCACGGCACCTACGAGGGCTGCAAGGCCTGCGTTGAGGCTGGCTTCTCCTCCATCATGTTCGACGGCAGCCACTACTCCATCGAGGAGAATGTCGCCAAGACCACGGAGCTGGTCGCTCTGGCACACTCCAAGGGCATGAGCATCGAGGCCGAGGTCGGTTCCATCGGCGGCGTCGAGGACGGCGTTGTGGGCAACGGTGAGATCGCTGACCCCGCAGAGTGCGCAAAGATCACCGATCTTGGCATCGATTTCCTCGCTGCCGGCATCGGCAACATCCACGGCGTCTACCCGGCCAACTGGAAGGGTCTGGACTTCGAGGCTCTGGACCGCATCCACAAGGCTACCAACAACATTCCTCTGGTCCTGCATGGCGGCACCGGCATCCCCGACGACATGATCGCTAAGGCCATCAGCCTCGGCGTCTCCAAGATCAACATCAACACCGAGTGCCAGCTGGTCTTCGCTGAGGCCACCCGCAAGTACATCGAAGAGGGCAAGGATCAGCAGGGCAAGGGCTTCGACCCCCGCAAGCTGCTGGCTCCCGGCG